>Ga0208942_1000085_pt1 | contig 42419 bp, 36 predicted proteins | sample GreLakmeSU08MSRF_FD_187704 | JGI IMG/M metagenome (GOLD analysis project Ga0208942, IMG submission 187704) | Freshwater lentic microbial communities from great Laurentian Lakes, MI, USA - Great Lakes metaG SU08MSRF (SPAdes) | ecosystem: Environmental > Aquatic > Freshwater > Lake | place: Great... | reverse complement strand
CATCTGTGATGAGGGATACTTAGCGCCACGAATGCAAAATAAGCATATTTTTGGTGCAACTTATGGCATGAATGACTTTAATAAGGATATAAGATTAAGCGACACAAAAAAGAATATAGCCTCAATAAAAGGAATACATCGAGAATTTTATAATTATTGTCTGATACAAAAAACAATTTCTGGGAGAGTATCTTGGCGAGCATCTACAAAAGATAGAAAGCCTTATGTAGGTCGCGTATTTAATAATGAATTATTTAAAAAAATGCGTGTGAGAGAGCTGGCGCAGACAGATCAACTCCCATGGCTGGACAATTTGTATGTTGCGAGTGGATTTGGCTCCAGAGGCTTTACGTTTGCCCCCTACTGCACTTTCGTCCTTGCCAATTTAATCAACAAGAACTTATCTAAAGAAGATAAAGAAACACTTAATTACACAAATCCGGAAAGATATAGGCTCAAAAAAATGAGTTTAAAAAAAGCAGCGAGTCGTATTTTTAAGGTATAAATTTAATCATGTCAAAATCCCTTATTAATCTTGCAAAAAAATATGAAGAAGAAGGCGATCTTGTAAGTGCTATAGAAGTTCTTACAAAAGCACTTCAAGCTAAACCTAACGATCTATTTATTCAATTAGAATTAGGTAATCTTTGTGCTTTAAACAAACAATTTGTTGATGCAGTAGGATATTTTAGGATTTCCTATATGGCTTTCAAAGATAATCTTGATATTAGAAATGCACTTTGTTTTTCATTATCAGAGCTCGGTAATGACTACCAAATGCAGTCACAATTTTCATTGGCGGAATCTTGCTTTGAAGAAGCTATTCAATATGAAAAAAATAATTGGACTTATTATTATAATCTAGCCAACGCAAAAGATAAGCTTCAAAAGAAAAATGATGCTTACCAATGCTACCAAAAGGCATTAGGTCTTAACGATCAGGATGCTGATCTCTGGAACAATTTAGGCAATGTAGAGCGTGAATTAGGTTTTCTAGATAAGGCTGTAGAATCCTATGAGCGCGCATTGTCTATTAATCCCCTGTTGTTCCATGCTTACCTTCATCTCGCCCATCAAAAACAGCACATGTGTGACTGGCAAGGGATTGATCAACTTTTTCAAAAAATATGCTCTATTGTAAATACAAATCCCGAAGCGCTCATTTCCCCCTTCGCTTTTATTTCAAACCCATTCTCTTCATCTCAAGAACAAATGGTATGTGCCAATCAGTGGACGCAAAATCACTACAAAGCCCAATCATTCGAAAAAGGCAGATGGGAAAGAAAAAATAAAATCCGTATTGGGTATTTGTCATCAGACTTTAAGTTACATCCCTTATATTTTTTAATACGCGACGTTATTAAATATCACAGTCGTGATTTTTTTGATATTTATGCTTATGATGCAAGTCCAAACGAAAATACAAATGAACGAACTACACTTATTAATTTATTTGATCATTATCGTGATATCTCATCTACCAATGATAAAAGCGCTGTGACTCTTATCAATCATGATGAAATTGACATATTGGTAGATTTAACCGGTTATACGAATAACAGTCGAGCTTTTATAGCTCCGCAACTTAAAAATACAATCACTATCAATTGGCTTGGCTATCCAGGCACAATGGGCTTTACACGAGAAAAATCACTCTATGAATTTATCTTGGCTGATGATTTTATTATTCCTGAAAGTGATGAAAAATATTATGCAGAATCTATTCTAAGACTGCCCTTTGCCTATCAGCCGAATATAGAAAATCGTAGCCAATCGATTCACAAAAATCGGCAAGATTACGGCATTCCTTCAGACGCTTTTGTATATTGCGTTTTTAATCAATCGTTCAAAATTACAGAATTCATATTTAAAGCCTGGCTTACGCTTTTACATAAATATCCAAAAAGTATTCTCTGGTTAACGCACTCCAATAAATGGGCTTCAGATCAACTAAAAAGCTATGCGGAGAAACATGGTATTAAATCTGAAAGAATTATTTTCGCGACACGCGTGCCTAATGAGGAACATATTGCTCGCCATGCCTTAGCAGATGTTTATTTAGATACCTTACCTTATAACGCACATACTTCAGCCAGCGATGCCTTATCTATGAATTTACCTATTGTGACCCTTAAGGGCAAAACATTCCCTTCAAGAGTGGCAGGAAGCTTGCTTCATAGCTTAAATCTAGATGAACTTATTACCGAGGATATTGAAAGCTATATTCAATGTGCTTCTAAGCTCACTGAAGATTCAGCATATAGACAAGACTTAATTCAGAGACTGAAGGAAGCCAAATCAACTTCACCGAATTTCCAGCCACATTTATTTGTAAAAACATTGGAAAGTATCTATCAAAGACTCATTTAATTTTTCGCAGAAAGAATAACGCCAGTAATAATCAAAATTCCACCCAGCCACTCTTTAAGAGCAATACTTTCACCTACAAGAAAGTAAGATGAAATTGCAGCGACCACAATTTCAAATAGAAAAAAACTAGAGGCCTCGACAGCTTTAATTTGCGTGACACCAAATTGCACAAGCAAGGTTGACAAAAATAAGCTTAACGCAATCACCATTATAATCGCAGCATCAATTGGCCTGAAAAAATCTAATGTTGGCATAGCATTTCTATCAAACATAACGCATATCATGGCTACTACAATGACACCAAGCCAAATTGCAAGCGCTTTTTGATTGATTGTCATATGTTCATGTTTCCGTGTCATCACATTGGTTATCGCAAAACCTAAGCCGGAGCTAAGAGCAAACCAATCACTCTTTGAATCTAAATGAATCAGATAGCCTGGCTCCCAAAACATAATGAAAGCCCCAATAAGAGAAATAAATACAGCGATATAATGACGTTTTTGTGTATCTTCATTCAGCATAAAATGTGCTAAAAAAATAGTCCAAACAGGGGAGAGATAAAATAAAAGCATGACACGCACTACCTCTCCATCAATGACAGCGAGAACATAACTAATATTGGTATAACCTGCGACGAGAGCAAGAAGCCAAAAATCTTTTGACCATATGGGAACCTTTTTCTTAGTAATATAGAAATAAGGGAGTGCTATGGCAATCGTCAAAATAAACACGTAAAGACTGGAGTAAATACCTGAAACACCTGCTTGTGCCATTAAGCGATATGGATACCAAATAATTCCCCAGACAAAAGCTCCAAAAAGGAGAGAAAATATTGGAAGGTAAGATTTTATCTTCACAAAAGTCTAGCCTTTACGAAAGCTATAACTTCTTTACATATATCGTCATTGGAACAATCAAATAGATTAAGATTTTCCATACTCCTCATCCAAGTCATTTGTCTTTTTGCCAGTTGTCGTGTTGCAAATATAATCTTATCGATACATTCTTTTTCTTTAATATCATCATTAAAATACTCAAGGGTTTGTCGATAGCCTACTGATCTCATGGATGGCATATGACTTTGAAGTGTAGGATATTTTTTAAGTAAAGATCTCACCTCTTCAAATAAGCCGGCCTCTATCATTTTATGAACTCTAAACTCAATTCGCTGATGAAGAATTTTTCTATTGCCTGGCATGAGTCCTAATTTACAAACTGAAAACGGGAATACATTTTTATTTTTTGATTGATGATAGGAAGATAGAGGTTTTCCTGACGAGTAAAAAACTTCTAAAGCACGGCTTATTCGCTGAGCATCATTAGGATTTAACTTTTCTGCAGTTTCTTTATCAACGGATTTAAGCTTTTCATAAAGCTTTGGCCAGCCAACCTGATGCGCTTCTATTTCTATATCTTTTCGTATCTGCTCGTCAGTCATAGGCATTTGATTAATGCCTTTTTCAAGGCCATTGAAATACATCATAGTGCCTCCGACAAGAAGAGGAATACGCTCTCGCATTAGAATTTCATCAATAAGTTTTAAAGCATCTTGCGTAAATTGCGCTACGGAGTAGGCCTCGTTAGGCTTCATGATATTAATAAGGTGATGAGGTGCCTTATCTAGAATATCTTGAGATGGTTTAGCTACACCAATATCCATGTCTTGATATATTTGTGCTGAATCAACACTAATAATTTCAAAAGGGAATGTGTTGACAAGCTCAACAGCAAGATTAGTTTTGCCTGAAGCTGTAGGACCTATCAAAAAGAAAACAGCTGGCTTCTCTATAGCCATACTTTAGAAATTCTTAGCAATATTAGGATTGGAAGCTAAATATTTTTTTATACCAATTAAAATATTTTTAGCTAAAATTTCTTGGTGCTCTTCATTGTTTAAAATCTGCTCTTCTTTTGGATTGCTTATAAACGCTGTTTCCACGAGGATAGATGGGATATCAGGTGACTTAAGAACTGCAAATCCAGCCTGCTCTACACTAGACTTATGTAAGTCATTAATATCACCCAATTGATCCAAAACAAAATTACCAAGCTTGACGCTGTCATTAATCGTTGCTGATTGAGATAAATCGAGCAATGTCTTAGCAAGCATCGGATCTTTGTCATCCAGACTTACACCGCCGATTAAATCGGACTCATTTTCCTTATTGGCTAAATATTTTGCCGAGGCAGAAGTCGCCCCCTTTTCTGATAATGCAAAAACAGAAGAACCTTTAGCATCTGGATTAGTAAAAGCATCTGCATGAATGGACACAAAGAGGTCTGCTTTTAACTTTCTTGCTTTAACAACTCTTCCATAAAGGGGCACAAAATAATCATCATCTCGTGTAAGTACCGCTCTTAATTGTTCGTCATTATCAATCTCTTTTTTAAGTTTTCTGGCAATCGATAAAGTTATATTTTTTTCTAAACTACCAGAAGCGCCTATTGCACCAGAATCTTCGCCACCATGTCCAGCATCCACAGCAATCACGATTTTTTTAGTCAAACTTTTAGAAGTTTGCGATGGTGATGGTAATTCTTGAGATGTTTTTTCTTTCATAATCTCTGGAGGCGTTAAAACAATCTCTTTTTTTGGTAGCGTGAGATCCTTTTTTTCTTTATCTTGTACGAACGCCATTAATTCATCTGCTCTTGGATAGACATCAATGACCAAACGATGTTTATATCCGCCTGCGGGCTTCAGAGAAAAAATATTAATTTTAGATTCTGATCTTAATTCGATGACGACTCGAGATACTTGGTGATTAAACTTAGCGACACGAATTTGTTTAATATTAGGATCGCTTGATAAAATTTTTGTACTTAAATTTTTTAAATCGTCATTAAGATCAATATCATGAAGATCAATCACAAGGCGGTCTGGATTTTTTAAAATCATTTGATCATTGCTAATAGGTTTAATAGACTCAAGAGTCACACGCGTATACTCTCTTGCAGGCCATACCCGTGCTGATTCAATCACATTTTTTGCTAAGATGTAATTGGGAAATATCACCCACATGAAGATAAAAATAATTTTCAGATAATAGTTTTTAAACATTCACTTCCTATAGGTGTGAAGCCAATCATGTGAAGATGGCGGCCAAATGGCTCGTGACTAAGCTCAATTGAAATATCAGGCTCTGGAAGTATGCCCCCTGCTTTTTCTGGCCACTCAATTAAACAAATAGACGTTTCATTAAAATATTCTCTAAATCCAGCATCGTCCCACTCATGCTCGCCTTTGAATCGATAAAGGTCAAAGTGATAGATCATAAATTTTTCGAAGCTATAAGACTCAACCAGTGTGTAAGTTGGGCTTTTAACTTTATCTTGATAACCAAGCCCGCGAAGGAGACCTCTTACAAATGTCGTTTTTCCAGCGCCTAACTCACCCTTTAAATATAAATTCATACCTGGACATAAATGGCTTGCCATACTTTCTGCGAAACGAAGTGTTTCACTTTCATCTTTTAAGTCATAATTAGAATCAAACATCATAGACACTTACATAAAAATAATTAAAACATGGCAGACATTTTTGACCAATTAGCATTGCAAATTAAAGACTGGGGCCGAGAAATTGGTTTTGATCAAATTGGCATTGCTAATATAGATCTCGATCATACGAAAGATCATTATCTAGAATGGATTAAACAAGGGTTCCATGGTGAGATGCATTATATGGTAAAACATGGCTCTCGGCGATATCAGCCAGATGAGTTAGTGCCTCATACCATCCGAATTATTACAGCCAGACTTAATTACTTTCCCCACTCCCACAATTCAGAAGCTATTTTAGAGGACGATCAAAAAGCTTTCATTTCTCGATATGCATTAGGTCGCGATTACCATAAAGTCATGCGTGCTAAATTAAAAAAACTTTCAGAAAAAATTCAAAAAGAAGCTCACAAGACTTTAGATCATTCATTTGAATTTAGATTATTTACAGATAGCGCTCCCGTTATGGAAGTTGAACTTGCTGAGAAGTCTGGCCTTGGTTGGCGAGGAAAACATACCTTACTAATTAATAAAGAACATGGCTCTTGGTTCTTCCTTGGTGAAATTTATATTAATTTACCTCTGCCTATTGATAAAAAAGTAGAAAATCATTGCGGCACATGCACAAGTTGCATGGATGTATGTCCAACCAAAGCTATCGTAGGGCCTTATATGCTCGACGCAAGAAAATGTATCTCTTACCTCACCATTGAACATAAATCCTCTATACCTTTGCAATATAGAAAACAAATTGGCAATCGCGTTTATGGTTGTGATGATTGCCAATTGTATTGCCCTTGGAATAAATTTGGTCAAATGACTAAAGAGGATGACTTTAAGGTAAGGCACGGTTTAGACGATATTGAGCTTATAGAATGCTTTTTATGGACTGAAGCAGAATTCATCAAATACATGGAAGGTAGTGCAATCCTTCGCATTGGCTATGACCAGTGGTTGAGGAATATTGCGATAGGGCTTGGTAACGCTAAAACATCTGAAACTATCGTGAATGCCCTAAAGGGCAGGCTAAATGAAGCCTCTCCGCTTGTCAAAGAACATATATCATGGGCACTCGCGCAACATAATTTTCATATGAATTAAGTATGTCTTTGCTATAATGAGAATATATATTGAAATTTTCATCATTAAATCCTTGAATTGAACGTTATACATGTCGCAAATTAATCAGTCGCCTATCTGGCAAGCGCTAAATCAACATAAAAAAGATATCGAACCCACCTCACTTCGCGAGATGTTCAAGTCAGATCCTATTCGTTTTAATCAATTTCACATTCAGTTTAATGATTTACTTCTAGATTACTCAAAACATCGCATTACAAAAGAAACAATCAGTCTCCTAGTTAAGCTTGCAAAAGAAACCGAGGTAGAAAGTTGGCGAGATCGTATGTTTCAAGGTGAAAGAATAAACTCTACCGAACATCGTGCAGTGCTTCATACAGCCCTTCGCAATCAAAATGAAACACCTATTATGTCCGAAGGCGAAGATGTCGTGCCCAAAGTTAAAAATGTACTCAAAAAAATGCGCCGTTTTAGCGAAGAGGTAAGATCAGGCCAATGGAAAGGCTTTACTGGCAAAGCAATAACGCATGTTATTAATATCGGGATAGGCGGTTCTGATTTAGGACCTGCTATGGTTTGTCAGGCATTGAAAACTTATGGTTCAAAAACCATAACACCCTATTTCGTATCTAACGTTGATGGTGCCGATCTCTCCCAAGCATTAGAAAAATGCCATCCAGAAACAACACTTTTTATTGTTGCTTCAAAAACATTTACAACGCAAGAAACAATGACCAATGCTTTCTCAGCAAGGAATTGGTTTCTCAAGGCTGCAAAAGATAATCAACATATTAAGAAACACTTTGTTGCATTGTCGACAAACCAACATGCCGTATCGCAATTCGGTATCGACACAGAAAATATGTTTGAGTTTTGGGATTGGGTAGGCGGTCGCTACTCTCTTTGGTCTGCGATCGGGCTTTCTATATCGTTATATATTGGTATGGACAGCTTTGAAGAATTGCTTAAGGGTGGATTTGAAATGGACGAGCATTTTAGAACAGCACCCATTGAACAAAACATTCCAATGATGATGGGATTGTTAGGCGTTTGGAACATTAATTTCTTTGGCTTTCCGACACATGCGGTCTTAGCTTACGACCAAGGATTGTCGAAACTAGCGCCTTATCTTCAACAAGCAGATATGGAAAGTAATGGCAAGTTTATCAATCGCGATGGAGAGCATATTGATTTTCATACAGGCCCCATCCTCTGGGGTGAAGTCGGTACCAATGGTCAGCATGCCTTCTATCAACTTCTTCATCAAGGTACAGAAATTGTTCCAGCAGATTTCCTTATACCGATTAAGTCTCATTACACGATAGGCAAAGATGGTGATGAGCATCACAAAATTTTACTTGCGAACTTCATCGCGCAAACGCAATCGCTTATGCTAGGAAAGACATATGATGAAGCGCGCGCTGAAATTGAAAAGCAAGGCTTCGAAGGAGAGGATATTGAAAGCTTTATCCCTCAAAAAACATTCGAAGGTAATCGACCCACTTCATCCATACTTTTCCCGAAATTAACTCCAAAGACTTTGGGTCAACTTATTGCGATGTATGAACATAAGATCTTTACCCAAGGCATCATATGGAATATCAATTCATTTGATCAATGGGGTGTGGAATATGGCAAGCAAATTGCAAAACAGGTTTTACCTAAACTATCTGAAAAAACACCTACATATGACTTTGACAGCTCTACAAATGGTTTAATTAATTACATTAAAAAACATCAATAAACTATTGATTTTATTTAATAATTAATTTTTGATTTAATATAGCTGTTCGCAAAGATTCATTCATAGAAGACCCTAAACTTGCACCAAATTTTCGTGCAAAACGGTCTGCAAAACCTTCGTGAGTCGTAAAATCAACCACCTCTTCAGCTTTGATAATTTCACGAGCAACATAATCATAACTTCCAAAAGCGTCAGCCAAACCTAATTTAACAGCGGCTTCGCCATTCCAAAAAAGACCACTAAATGTTTCTGGGGATTCCTTAAGTCGATTACCACGGCCGTCTTTAACCACTTTGATGAATTGTTGATGGACCTGATTTAGCATTTCTTGAACAAAAGCTTGTTGCTTAGGATTAACTGGAGAGAAAGGGTCAAGCATGGCTTTGTTTGAGCCTGCTGTCATAAGCCGTCTTTCGACGCCTGCTTTCTTCATGGTGTCTGTAAAACCAAAGCCATCCATGAGAACGCCAATGGAGCCTACGATACTAGCTTTATCTACAAAAATTTTATCGGCAGCCACAGCAATATAATAACCACCTGAAGCGCATATATCTTCTACTACTGCATAAACAGGAATATGAGGATGTAATTTTTTTTGTCGTTTAATTTCATCGTTAATCATTCCGGCCTGAACTGGACTTCCACCCGGACTATTAATTTTTAAAATAATGCCTTTTGTACCGTCACTGTCATAAGCTCTTTGTACGCTCTCGAAAAAGTCTTCTGCATTAACCTCATCCTTCTCTCCTATCACACCATTAATTTCAATCAATGCGGTGTGATTATTAGAGCTGCTCTTGGTGTGCTGAGCACCAAATGCAAAAAATAAAAGCACAAAAAGATATAAAAATGTAATCGATTTGAAAAAAATACCCCAGCGCCTTGCAATTTTTTGCTCGCCCAAGGCTGAAAGGGCAATTTTTTCTAGGGCTTCTCTTTCCCAATGTGGATTTGATTTACTTTCTATCTTTTTTTTAACTGCCATTTGCCATGCTCCATAAATACTTTAAAAAATTTCAACCCATAATACATTGTTTGATTCTGTTATATTTAATTTTTGTAATGTTTCACCGCGACAAGGCCCTGAAATACATTCCCCAGAAGCCGGATGATACATGGCGCCATGCGTCGAACATACAATCCACTCTTTTTCATCATCCATAAATTCATTTGGCTTATAATCAAGCTCCATCGGCATATGCCGACATTGATTAAGATAAGCGTGGTAATTACCCTCAAAAAGAACTGCAAAGCCTGATTGTGTTGCAGATGCTTTTTGATATTCAAATTTAACGGTTGAGCCATCGCCTTGAAAAGCTTTTTTATCTATTTCAATTTTTACGCTTGAACTCATGGTAACAAGAAGTCTGCTACTTCTTTGAAAGAATCAAAGCATGCCAAAGGCTTATAACTCAGCAAGACATCTTTAGGCTGGGCTCCATAACTCACCGCGATAGTTTGAATATGAGCATTTCTTCCCATTTCAAGATCGTAGTGAGTATCGCCTACAATCACTGTGCGATCGGCTGGAATCTTGGTCTCTTCCAATATGGACTCTACCATGTGAGGGTGAGGTTTAGAAAAGCACTCATCTACTGTTTTAGTTGATAAAAAATATCTATTTAATTCAGTAGTTTGTAGGGCAAACTTCAACCCTTTTCTACTTTTTCCGGTCGCAACTGCGAGCTTACATTTATGCTGATAAAGTCGTCCAATACCCTCTTTTACGCCATCAAAAAGATATGAATTCCCCTCATTTGCATGATAATGCGAGCGGTAACCTTCAGCTACTTTCTCCAATAATTCAGAAGATAAATGAGGAAATAATTTGAGTAATAATTGATTTAAGCCTAACCCTAAAGTTTTTAAAATTAAAGCTCTAGGTGGCGCTAAAATACCAGCGCCTTCGGCTGCTGATATAACTGCGTCAACAATAATGCCTGTTGAATCAGCGACCGTTCCATCCCAGTCCAAAATAACTAAATCAAAGCGAGGCGATTTCATGAAGCTTGCTGACTTAAAAATGCGTCAAGTTCAAGGGGTAAAGGGGCTTTTAACTCCAGAGGCTCCTCAGTTAAAGGATGTTTCATTTTCATAGAAAATGCATGAAGAAACATGCGTTTTAAGCCTTTTTTTTGGAGCGTCTTGTTTAAGAAAGAATCTCCATATTTATCGTCACCTAAAATAGGGAACCCTAGGTGAGCTAGCTGAACTCTTAGCTGATGGGTTCTTCCGGTAATAAGCTTAGCCTCAAGGAGAGTGTAAGGCCCTAAAGATTTTTTTAAATAAAAGATTGTTTTACTCATTTGATTTTGGCTATCATCTTCCTCGTCAGTTACGTTGACGCGCCTCTCACCCTCTTGTGTAAAGGTTTTTTTGAGCATAAGTTCGACTGTTTTTTTGGATTCAGTCCACTCACCTTCCACCATCATGATGTATTTTTTTTCAATGCGATTATGCCTCATCATATCGTGCATACTCACCAGTGCTGAACGCTTTTTGGCAATCAATAGGATGCCAGAAGTCTCCCGGTCAATACGATGAACGAGCTCTAAAAACTTAGCTTTAGGTCTTACATGGCGAATCAATTCTATGACGCCAAAATTAAGACCACTACCCCCGTGGACAGCATAGCCACTTGGTTTATTGATTACCAATAACGCATCATCTTCATAAATAACATTTGTGTCTAACCAAGCCGTTTGTTGCTGTTTTGGCTCAATAACTGGCGGTGTTCTCTCAACTTCTATCGCGATAGGAGGAATTCTAACCTGATCACCTATCATCAGACGATAAGTGGTATCAACTCGCTTTTTATTCACTCTCACCTCACCACTTCTAAGGATTTTATAAACATGGCTTTTGGGCACTTTTTTTAAAATTTTTAAGAGGAAGTTATCGATTTTTTGTGTTTCACTTGCTTCATCAACAATAACAAATGTGGCTTTTTCATGAGAAAAAAGATTTTTAGCGTTTGTGTTTTGAGTCATATTTTGTTTAATTAGGTTTATACCCTATACTAGAAGTGTTCAGACTCTCTTAATCAATTGAATTAAAGAGATAATTTAAGCTGAATTATACCGTGACAACAAATTACTAAGGCTTTTTCCGCTCGCCTTATTTTAAATAGCGGCCTTGAAACAAGGTTTAAAAATTTAAAGAATATTTTAGTTTTATTGCACATGTACATAACAAAGATTCATAAATATTTTGCTCAACAATCTTACAAATAAGATCTGTGACTAAGTAAATAGTTTAAAAACTTTTTGATTAGAAAAAGTTTTAACTCAAGAAATATTAACCTTACCTTAGGTTAGATGTGCACCTGAATAACTGAAATACAATCTTTATCTTAAAACCTACTTGTAGGAGTTTTAGATAATGAAACGTATGCTTTTTAATGCAACCCAATCAGAAGAATTGCGAGTTGCGATTGTAGATGGTCAAAAATTAATCGATCTTGATATTGAACGTGGAAGTCGCGCTTTAAAGAAAAGTAATATCTATAAAGGCATCGTGACTCGTGTAGAACCTTCACTTGAAGCTGCTTTCGTAAACTACGGCACAGAGCGTCATGGCTTTCTTCCTTTCAAAGAAATTTCGCCGCAATACTTCAAAGACTCAACCCAAAATCGCCCTCGCATTCAAGATGTCATTGAAGAAGGTCAAGAAATTATCGTTCAAGTTACAAAAGAAGAACGAGGTAATAAAGGTGCCGCGCTTTCAAGCTACCTTTCTCTTGCAGGACGATATATCGTATTAATGCCCAACAATCCGGATGGCGGAGGCGTTTCAAGACGTGTTGAAGGCGAAGAGCGTAATGAATTCCGCGATCATATTTCAAACTTAGATATCCCAGAAGGTATGAGCGTCATTGGTCGAACAGCGGGAGTGGGTTCGTCTCTTGAAGAGCTGCAATGGGATTTAAATTATCTAAAACAATTGTGGACAGCAATTGAAGAAGCATCTCAAGGCCAGTCAGGCGCATTTCTCATTTATCAAGAAGGTAATCTTGTCATTCGTGCCATCAGAGACTATTTTCATCCTGAGATAGGTGAAATTCTCATTGATACTCAAGGGATCTATGATCAAGCGACACAATTTATGAACCATGTGATGCCAAATTATGTGGATCGCGTAAAGCTCTACGAAGATGAGGTTTCTTTATTTTCTCGCTTCCAAATTGAACATCAAATTGAATCTGCTTTTTCAAGAGAAGTTAGATTACCCTCTGGTGGCGCTATTGTGATTGACCATACAGAAGCGCTTGTTTCTATTGATGTGAACTCATCAAGAGCCACCAAAGGAAGTGATATTGAACACACGGCATTTAATACGAATATTGAAGCTGCTGAAGAGGTAGCTAAACAATTAAGGCTTCGCGACTTAGGTGGACTAGTTGTGATTGACTTTATTGATATGGAAAGCCAAAAAAATCAACGTGAAGTAGAAAATCGATTTAGAGATGCACTTCATCATGATCGCGCACGAGTCCAAACAGGTAAAATTTCACGTTTTGGATTACTTGAGCTTTCGCGTCAACGACTTCGTCCAAGTATTGGCGAATCAAGCAATAGCCTATGTACTAAATGCAATGGCACTGGCTCAATAAGAGATATTCAATCGTCGGCATTACATATTCTTCGTATGATTCAAGAAGAAGCCATGAAAGAACATAATGCAACTATTTCAGCTCAATTACCTATTGAAGTAGCTACATTTCTTCTGAATGAAAAACGTTCAGATATATATAGTCTTGAACAACGCTTAAAAGTTGAAATTATATTAATTCCTAATAAACATCTTGAGTCTCCAAATTATTCAATCTCAAGTGCTAAACAAGAAGAGATTGCAAATCAATCTAAGCCTAGTTACCAAATGATGGAGTCACTTAACGAAGGTAATCAAGTTTTAAATTATAAACAAGAGTCTAATGAACCAAAACAAGAGCCCTTAGTAAAAGGAATCGTTCCTGACACTCCTGCTCCATCAGGATCAGGATCAGGAAAACCAAATAAAACATTATTTGGTTTCTTTAAAAATCTTATTGCTGGTGATGATGAAAATACTGAAAACCAAAATGTAGAAAAAATAGAAGTTTCTGAAACAACGGAAAAAAATCGTCCAAGACCACAACATAACAACCGAGGACGAAATAATCGCAATCAGAAATTTAAACAGCATAATGACAATAAACAGCAAGGAGAGGTCAAGCCTTCTGAAATCGATGTCACTTTACCATCAGAAAAATTATCTCCACCGGTTACACGACCAAATCAAGATAATAATAAACGAGGTCGGAACAATAATCGCAGTCGCTTTAACAAAGACCGTGGTTCGAGATCTAACCAAAGTCCAAATAATTTTGAGAAAAAAGCTTTAGCATCTCAAGAGGCGCCAACTTTAAATAAATCTGTTCCTGAAGCAAGATCTCCTCAGGAAACAAAACCAGGGCCTAAGCCAATTGAAGCATTCAAAAAGCCTGCTCCTCCCAAGCCTAGAAAAAGAGTAGAAGAAAAACCAGTTGATCTAAAGGCAATCGGTCTTGAACTTGTAGAAACAAAAGCTAAATCAAAACCTAAAGCTAAAAAAGAAATAGAAGAAAAACCAAAAAAAGTAGCGCCAAAGAAAACAGCTGCTTGGCAAAAGAAAGAAAAAGCTAAAGATGAACCTATTATAATGGTTGAAACAAAGGCTGCAAAGAAAAAGTCTGCTAAATAGACTGTTTAAAAAAGCCTATAGTCTGCCAGCCAAGGTAAGCCATTAATATCGATCCTGCGACATGAAGCGCAATAAGGGTGAGCGAGGCGACGAGCTCATTCTTTTGCAACAACTGAAAAATCTCGGCAGTAAATGTAGAAAATGTAGTAAGGCCTCCTAAAAAACCTATATTAATAATAAGTTTTAAATCTGGACTAAGGTCACTAAAAAATTCAAAAGCTCCCATCGATACGCCAATTAAATAACCACCTACAAGATTGACTGTTAATGTGCCTATCGGAAATATCGGATGAAGCGTATCTAATAAAATACCTATACCCCATCGACTCCATCCACCTAGAGCTGCTGCAACTCCTATATATAAAAAATTCTTCAAGATAACTTTAAGAAATGCTCACGATAGTATTTTAATTCGTCGATCGAATCATATATGTCTGATAAGGCTTCATGTTTGCTTATTTTTTTAAAGCCTTGGTAGAGTGAAGGCCTCCATCGACGCGAAAGCTCTTTAAAAACACTCACGTCTAAATTTCTGTAATGAAAATAACTTTCTAAATTCGGCATATGCTTTGCCATAAAACGTCGATCTTGGCAGATCGAATTGCCGCACATCGGCGATTTATTTGGTGCAATATGTTTTTTTAAAAACTCGATAGTCGCTTCTGAAGCGTATGTCTCATCAAACGATGATTGCTTAACTCTTTCAATCAAACCTGATTTTGAGTGGGTAGATTGATTCCATGCATCCATACCATTTAATACTTCCTCTGCCTGATGAATAACAATGACTGGACCTTCTGCAATAATATTTAAATGAGGATCAGTCACTATAGTGGCCAACTCAAGCACTTTATCGGCCTCAGTATTAAGCCCGCTCATTTCCATATCAAGCCATATTAAATTATCGTCCGAAGAGCTCATCATGATTTCCATTAAAATAGTACTAATTGATTGAAACAATCTACAACGTAAGATTGTTTTCGTACAGAATACTAGAATATTAACTTAATTCAGAGACATTATGGACGAAATACTTCGCAACACCTTTATTGCTGTTCTTAGCTTAAGTACGGGCATTCACCTTTGGCTTGCGAGAAGACATATTAACTTTGTGTCTAATCACAAAAATAAAGTACCTGATGCTTTTAAAAAAAATATTACTCTTAAAGACCACCAAAAGGCTGCGCATTATGCAATCGCAAAAAGTGAATTAGGCTCAAAAGATACAATCGTCCAAGCCTCCTTGCTTCTTCTTCTTACCCTAGGAGGGTTGATTAGTGCAATCTCACATCTTTTTGATTCAATGACATCGCCTCTCTTAAAAGATATTGCATTAATCTTAAGCGTCATGTTTGTAAGCAGCCTCATCGATCTGCCTTTCAGTTATTACAAAACATTTAAAATTGATGAAGCATTTGGTTTTAATCGCATGACAAAGAAACTATTTTTTTCAGATCTTTATAAGCAAATGATTTTAGGTTTATGTCTTGGTCTGCCTATTTTATTCGTTGCATTGTGGATGCTTCAAAATGCAGGGGCATATTGGTGGTTTTATCTATGGGCAGTTTGGAGTTTATTTAATCTTTTAATTCTTGCAATCTATCCAACTTGGATCGCTCCTTTTTTTAATAAATTCTTACCATTAAAAGATAAAACCTTAAAAACTAAGATTATTGCACTATTAAAAAAATGTGGTTTTAAATCTCAAGGATTATTTGTTATGGATGGTTCTGCAAGAAGTAACCATGGCAATGCTTATTTCACAGGCTTTGGCAAAAATAAACGCATCGTATTTTTCGATACACTTTTAGAGCGCCTTAATCATAATGAAATTGAAGCTGTCCTCGCTCATGAGCTTGGTCATTTTCATCATAATCATGTTAAAAAAAGAATTGTTATGATGTTCCTTGTGAGTTTTATTGGTCTTGCTATTTTGGGTTATTTAAAAGATCAATTATGGTTTTATCAAGGTTTAGGCATTGTTGATCCTACAAATGGTAGCGCCTTGCTTCTTTTTATGTTGGTTGGCCCTACTTTCATTTTTTTCATAAGACCTATCATGGCATTCTACTCAAGGCAAAATGAGTTCGAAGCTGATCGCTATGCAAAAACACACTCGAGTGCAAAGTATCTTAAAGAGTCATTAGTTAAACTTTACCGAGATAATGCATCAACTTTAACACCTGACCCTTTATATTCGGCATTTTATGACTCACACCCTCCTGCGTTACAGCGTATCGCAAGATTATAAAAATTCAAGAAAGCTTTTTTAATAGTAACCAATGGTAAAATGTCATTTACTTATATGGCATAGCGCTGATAAAAAATGGACATTACAACACGGCTAGAGTTTGATGCAGGGCATCGCATACCCAATCATAAAAGTAACTGTAAAAATTTACATGGTCACCGCTATGCAATTGAAGTCACTGTAACGGGCCCTATTCATGACGACAGAAAAAGTTCAGACTTTGGTATGGTGATTGACTTCTCTGACGTAAAGAAAATCATTAAGGATTTAGTGGTTGAGCCCTGGGATCATGCTTTCATCGTCTATCAAGACGACAAAAACATTGTGAATTTTTTAAGTACGCTACCAAATCATAAAACCGTTATATTTCCAGTTGTCCCTACGGCAGAAAATATGGCATCAGAAGCTTACCGAATTTTAAATGGTGAATTTAAAAAACGCTTTAATGATCAACTTAAAATAAAACAAATTCGCATGTATGAAACACCCAATAGCTGGGCTGATGCTATATAACTTAGATTACCAAATAAGCTTTTTTTCACTTTTCATTTTGTTCAAATAAGCTTCATGACTTTTAAGTTCTTCGTCGCTTGCCTTAACCACAAAGAGATTAGCAGGACGATGGGCACTTTTCTCTCCTGCAATATCTGATCCGCTATATTGAAAATCAATCATTAAATCTTCTTGCCCTCGAGTCATAGCAAGGTAAACTTCGGCTAAAAGTTGGGCATCTAGTAAGGCGCCATGAAGGCTTCTTTGCGAATTATCTATATTATAAAAACGGCATAAAGCATCTAAACTGTTTCGTTGCCCTGGTCTCATATCCTTTGCCATTTTTAACGTATCAATAATATTAGCAACCAGACCTTCAATAGGCTGTCTTTCAATCAATCCAAGCTCCATATTAATAAAACCCACATCAAATGGCGCATTATGAATAATAAGCGTCGTATCTCTTATGAACTCAATAAAATCAGAAGCAATTTCTGTAAATTTCGGTTTGTCTTGTAAGAAATCTAGTGAAATACCATGCACCTCTTGAGCTGCGGGATCTATTTCTCTATCTGGATTTAAATAAAAATGAAAAGAGTTGTTTGTGGGACGGCGATTTATGATTTCAACCGCTGCAATCTCAATAATTCGGTGCCCTTGATTAGCATACAAGCCAGTTGTTTCTGTGTCTAAAAAAATATGTCTCACTGCGACCCCTTTGATAGGTTATCAACGCCCTGATTTGCTAGTTGATCAGCTTTCTCATTACCATCATGGCCGGCATGGCCCTTCACCCAAAGCCACTCTATAGAATGACCAGAAACTAATTCATCTAGTCTTTGCCATAAATCTATATTCTTGATAATTTTCTTGCTACTATTTTTCCAGTGATTGCGTTTCCATGCATGGATCCATTCCGTAATGCCTTTTTGCACATAAGTCGAATCCGTATATATTTTAATTTCTGATACCTGTTTAATGATTTCAAGCGCTTTAATTACAGCTAATAATTCCATACGATTATTTGTAGTATCTTTTTCACCCCCATAAATAGATTTTTCGTTGGCTCCTGAAATTAATAATGCACCCCATCCGCCATCTCCAGGATTGCCTTTACAAGCTCCATCTGTATATATGGTGATTGCAGGCTTCATGGTTTAACTTTGAAAGTTCTAGATTTTTGTGCTGAATATACCGGGGCTTTAATCAATTTCTTTTTCCATAAAGGTTGGATTGTGGTCATACCATGTACTCTTTTTTGTATCACAAGAAAATAAAACCCTCCGAACATAGGCCACCATCGATCACCTAGTTTTTCTAGGAAATGTATTTTTTTTAACCATGTTGCTTTCTGTATTGGCGGAACATAACATCCCATCTTTCCTTCAACCATTTCTAATCCCACAATGGGAAGCCACTCTTTAATTTTACTCAGAGATATAAATTTTGTATTCCAAGGGTAGTCAATATCAAAACTTAAAAGTTTTTTTAAGCCCCATAAGCTTGCTGGGTTAAATCCTGTGATGATGAGACGCCCTTCGGGCATAAGAACCCGATGAATCTCTTTAAGTAATTCATAAGGCTCGACCATTTGCTCTAAAATATGAGGAGCGATAAGTAAATCTACTGACGCTTCATCAAAGGGTAACGCTTCGTTCGCTGTCACTAAATCAGGGTGACTTGAATTTAAAGAAAATTTATTTTGGATACGTGAATGATCTAAGAAGTCTATGTCAAAATTACCCATTTGAATCGCATAAAATCCAAACGTATCAATGACCACAGAGTTTATATAATCGTATTCTAACGCAAGTAAATATTGGCCTAAGGGGCTTTTAAACCATTCTTGTGATGAGATTTTAGGCATAAAAATATCTTATAATGATCTAAATACTTTACTATGAATACAAATGACAGGCTACAAAGAAAATCAATTAATTCATATCGATCCTATTGAAGCCTTTCAAGATAATTATATTTGGTTAATTCATAACGATCAAAATAGCATTGTCTTTGACCCGGGGGACGCTGGCCCTGTCATCACTGCCCTGGAGCGAAAAAACCTTCGTCTAGTCGCGATTTTAATCACCCACCATCATAATGATCATATTGGAGGGGTTATTGCGCTTCAAGAAAAATACCCTCATATTAAGATCTTTGCACCGCAAAAAGATAAATACGATTTTGTCAATATAAGCCTTAAAAATGGAGACGAAATTAATATTCCAGAGCTCCAAATAAACTATAAAATAATTGAAATTCCTGGGCATACCCAAGGGCATATCGCCTATTACGACATGAAAAACCTTTTCTGCGGTGATACACTTTTTGCCTGTGGATGCGGCAAAATATTTGATGGAACCCATGAGCAAATGTATAACTCGTTAAAAAAAATTAGCGCCCTTCCAGAAGATACAAAAATCTATTGTGCGCACGAATACACTAAAAAAAATATTGCATTTGCCTTATCACTTAATCCAAATGATGAAAATCTAAAACTAAGAAAAGCATTTATATCCAACTTAAAAAATACCATTCCATCCTCCCTCGAGGAAGAATTAAAAACGAACCCTTTTTTAAAGTGTACATCACTAGAAGCATTTAAGCGTCTTAGAGATCTTAAAGATCAATATTAATATGACATCACTATTTAAATATGTCTTACTTTTTATTTGCATTTCAGCATCAATGATGCCAAGCGCTTGTGCTGAGAATAATATTCTAGGAGAAGAAATTAGTATTCTAGATAACGATGTGCTTGATCAGGAAATTAATAAGCTTAATGCATTCAGCTTGAACTCAGATGCCCCGCCAAGTAAAGTCCAAAATTACCAACCTAATAAAGCCGAAATTAACCTATGGCAACGTATTTATTCTAGATATGAAATTAAGAATGAAAATAATTCAAGATCTAAGAAATATGAAGATTGGTATTCAGCTCGACCTGAATACGTAGAAAAAATGATGGATCGTAGTCAGAAATATCTCTTTTATGTTGTAGGTGAAGTAGAAAAAAGAGGTATGCCCTCAGAAATAGCCCTTCTTCCGATGATAGAAAGTGCTTACAACCCAATTGCAATTTCAAGGAGCAAAGCTGTAGGTATATGGCAATTTATTCCTTCCACAGGGAGGCTCTACGGTTTAAATCAAGACTGGTGGCATGATAAAAGACGTAATGTGGTGGAGGCAACAAATGCAGCACTTGATTACCTTCAAAAGCTTCATACATTATTTGGCTCATGGGATCTTGCTTTAGCTGCTTATAATGCTGGTGAAGGTACCGTCGGTCGTGCTATAGCTAAAAATAGAGCGAAAGGGCTGCCAACTGATTATGCACACCTTAAGCTGCCAGGAGAAACAAAAGATTATGTTCCTAAGCTACAAGCTATTAAAAATATTGTTTCAAACCCATCTCAATACGGACTTTACATAGATTCGATACCTAATAAACCTTACTTTACATCTGTGGAAGCACCTGCAGTGATTAATGCAGATCTTGCTGCAAATCTTGCTGAAATTTCCTATGATGAATTTTTACTTTTAAATGCCGAACATAGAAGGCCCCTTATTAGAACAAACGATAAAACACAACGACTTATTTTGCCGATTAATGCGGCAGATACATTTGTAAAAAATCTTAGTCAAAATGAAAAACCTTTAGTGTCATGGAATATATACCAACCAAAACATAATGAAAAAATTAAAGCGATAGCAAATAAATTCGACATGCAAGAAAGTGATCTCATTAAAGTAAATGATCTTAACCCTCAAAAAACAATCAAAACCTCTACCATGATGTTAGTGGCTAAAAAAGAAGGTACAGAGTCAAATACTAATCAAGATATTTATGAGTCAAAAATTCAAAATGATAAGCATGCTGAAGACTCAATGAAACCTACTAAGCACAGAGTAAAATCAGGTGATACGCTTAATAAAATTGCTAAAAAATATGACATACATATCGATGAAATAAAAGACATTAATCAAATGACTTCCTCAGATATTCAAATTGGATCCATACTTCAACTTCAAAGAAATAATTAACTTATTACACATAACATGTATTTTAAATATATTTTCCTCTTCTTTGTTTTGCTTAATTTAACTTCTTGTAGCGATAAGAAAGAAGTGGCTTACAACTATGATGGTACTTTTAATAGTGAAAAAGGTGGCACACTTATCGATGCAATGTCTGGAGAGCCAAGCAATCTCATTTCGATGATTGCGGGAGATTCGGCATCGTCAGCCATCTCTGGAAATATTTTTAATAAACTTATTAAATATGACAAAAATTTAGAACTGGCACCTGAAATAGCAGAAAAATGGACAATATCAAGCGACCAGAAAACAATTACTTTTTCTTTGAAAAAAAATCTTAAATGGTCTGATGGTCATGACTTAACCAGTGAAGATGTTCTTTTTACTTGGAAACTTGTCACTGACGACAAAACGAGAACTCCCTATGGCTCTGATTACAAACTAGTTGATAGGGCTGAAGTTCTAGATCTTCATACATTCAGAGTTGTATATAAAAAAGCATATGCACCAGCTCTAGACAGTTGGGCGACTCTTCAAATTCTTCCGAAACATATCTTGAAAGATGAAGATATTAATCGCACTTTTTTCTCAAGAAAACCTGTTGGCTCTAGTTACTATAAATTAGCACAATGGGTTAATGGTGAAAAATTAACTTTGGAGGCAAGCCCCTCTTCAGTTATGGGCGAACCTAACATAAGCAACCTAACTTCACGCTTCATTCCTGATACATCGTCTCAATTTTTAGAACTGATCGCTGATAATATCGACCTCATGAATATTAATCCTATTCAATTTGCACGTGTCATTCCTTCTAAACCAGACCTGAAGAATAAATTAGCGCTTTATAAAGAACTTGGAAATAGTTACACCTATCTTGGCTTTAATTCAAAACATCTCCCATTTAATGATATTAAAGTAAGGCAAGCGATTAACTACGCAATTGATAAACAAGAGATTATTGATGGCGTGCTTTTAGGATTAGGAGAGCCCGTCGCATCCCCATATAAACCTGGAACTCGATGGAGCAATCGAACACTTTATCCCTACCCTTACGATAAAAATCAGGCCCTAAAGTTACTTCGTGAGGCAGGATTTAATGACACTAATCATGATGGTATTTTAGAAAAAGATGGCAAACCTTTCACATTTGAAATTCTCACGAATCAAAATAAGCAAAGAGAAATGACCGCAGTTCTTATTCAAAGAAGGCTTAAAGATGTAGGTATTGATGTAAAAATTAGAGTGATTGAGTGGGCAAGCTTTGTAAACCAATTTATTAAAACTGGTGATTTTGATGCTGTCATTCTTGGCTGGAGTTTATCACTTGATCCTGATCAATATAATATTTGGCATTCGTCGCAACAAAAACCTGGCCAATTTAATTTTATTGGATACAACAATAAAGAAGTTGATCAATTACTTGAACAAGGTCGCACTGAATTAAACCCTGACAAACGAGAAAAAATATATCATGCTTTTTCAAAAATCTTATTAAGAGATAGTCCTGTGATTTATCTTTATGCTGGATATGGTCTAACCGCTATGAGCAAACGTATCAAAGGAATTGAGTCCCCTACGCCGCCTGCTGGAATTGCGTATAATTCATACGAATGGTTTATTCCCTCTACCGTAAGAAGAAATGAAATAGCTCAATAAAATGCTTAACTATTTAATAAAACGTTTGTTATGGATGATCCCAATGCTCATTGGTATTAGTCTTATTTCTTTTTTTATTATGCACCTAGCACCGGGAGATATTACCGCATCTGAATCAGCGTTCAATCCAAAAGCATCTGAAGAGTCTCGTCAAAAACTAAGGGCGCTTTATAATTTAGATAAGCCCTTGATTACGCAATATGGCTTATGGTTAAAACGAATTGTGAAATTAGATTTTGGTAATTCATTTGCTTCGCATCAGCGTCCTGTTTTATGGGAAACGAAAGATGATAAAGGCAATGTCACTAAAGGTATGATTCAAGATGCTTTACCTATAACGCTTATGATTAATTTGATAGGTCTACTTATTATTTTTGTGCTTTCAATATTTCTGGGCGTTGTTTCAGCAGTAAATCAAAACAGATGGCCTGACCGACTCATTACCGTTATTGTATTTATAGGCTTTGCGATCCCGGGATTTTGGTTGGCCCTTTTATTAATGTATTGGACTGGCGTGACTCATTCTTGGCTTCCTATTTCGGGTCTTCATAGCGCCGGGTATGAAAAGATGGGTCAGATTGCTCAATATCTAGATTTATTTAAGCATCTGATATTGCCAGTCTTTGTTTCAAGTTTAGGAGGCCTCGCAAGCATTTCACTTTACGTCAGAAATGGAATGTTAGATGTCCTCCAACAAGAGTTCATTACGACAGCGCGCGCAAAAGGCCTAACAGAAAATAAAGTAGTTTATGGCCATGCTTTAAGAAATACATTATTACCTCTCATTACTATAGTAGGTCTATCAATTCCAGGCTTGATTGGTGGCTCTGTAATTGGTGAATCCATTTTTGCAATTTCTGGTATGGGTAAATTATTTTTTGACGCTGTATTAATGAGAGACTTTCCAGTAGTAATGGGAATTCTTACAATTGGATCTGTCTTAACGTTATTTGGAAATTTAATCGCAGACATTGGTTATGCATGGGCAGATCCCAGAATTAGGCGAGGCATTACAAATTAAAATCCTCACGCAAAATCCACTAGCTTTAAGTGGTTTCATTATCATCGTCGCTGTTCTTTTTATCGCAATATTTGCTCCATGGTTATCACCTTACGATCCAAATTACATTGATATTCATTCCATACTTCTACCCCCTTCTGTCTCCCATTTTATGGGAACTGACGGACTAGGAAGAGATGTTTTTTCTCGTATGCTTTATGGATCTAGAATTTCGCTTTTAGTAGGTATTGTAGCTGTAGGTATTGCTACTGTAATTGGTACATTTTTAGGTGCCATCGCTGGATTTTATCGTGGCTATACCGACTCAATTATTATGCGTTTTGTAGATACCATGTTATCCATTCCAACTTTTTTTCTCATACTTGCAGTCATTGCTTTTTTGACACCGTCGATTTGGAACATTATGATTGTGATTGGATTGACTTCCTGGATGGGCGTTACTCGCCTTGTTCGTGCAGAATTTTTGAGTCTCAGAAATCGAGAATATATATTAGCAGCGGAAGCTATGGGAGCATCAGATTTCAGGCTTATTTCAAAGCATCTCCTCCCTAATAGTCTAACGCCCATCATCGTAACTTCTGTTTTAGGTATTGCAAGTGCTGTATTAACTGAATCTGGATTGAGTTTTCTTGGACTTGGTGTTCAAGCACCACAATCCTCATGGGGTAATATTTTGACTGATGGTAAAGAGTACATTCAGTTTGCTTGGTGGCTATCATTATTTCCAGGACTGGCTATTTTGATTACAGTCCTAGGTTATAATTTACTTGGAGAAGGTTTACGAGATTTACTTGATCCAAAAAACAAGAATCAGAAAAAATAAAGGAATACATGATGGGATTTTTAACTGGTAAACGAGTTTTAATTCTTGGTCTTTTGAGTGACCGATCTATTGCATATGGTATTGCTTCAGCAATGAAACGTGAAGGGGCTGAATTAGCATTTACTTACCAGATGGAAAAGCACGACGAACGCGTAAAAAAACTTGCTCAAGATTTTAATTCAAATATTGTATTACCTTGTGACGTTTCTAGTGACGAGCAAATCGACAACCTCTTTCCTTTATTAAAAAAACACTGGGATAAATTAGATGTCATTGTTCATTCGCTAGCTTTTGTTACAAAGGAAGCTTTAAAGGGCGATTTCGTTGAAGCTACGACTCGCGAAAACTTTAGAGTGGCTCATGATATAAGCTCATACAGCTTTACAGCATTAGCTAAAGCAGCATTGCCTATGTTAAGCGAGCATGCAAGTTTACTTACTTTAAGCTATCTTGGCGCTGAGAGAACAATGCCCAACTATAATGTAATGGGACTTGCCAAAGCAAGTTTAGAGGCTAACGTAAGATATATGTCTCAAAGCTTGGGATCAAAGGGTATTAGAGTTAATGCAGTATCAGCAGGGCCCATTAAAACACTCGCTGCATCTGGCATCGCGGACTTTGATCGCATGATAGACTTTAATCAAAAACATGCTGCTTTAAGAAGAAATGTGACGATTGAAGAAGTTGGAAATGCAGCTGCTTTTTTATGCAGCGACCTTGCATCAGGTATAACGGGCGAAATTACTTATGTAGATGGTGGCATGAATATTACTGCCGCAGGTTCAATCGATTAATTCTTTTGTGTTGTTTCGAAGAATTTTTGATTAACTGATACACTCGCCTTCGCTTTTAATCCTTTCAGGTAAGCGCTCAAATATTCTAAAGATAATGCTTCTGTATAGCTAGATGCGAATTCATTTTTATTATCTTCGTTATCATCATTCGGAAATGATACTTGACTTACTTTAACAATCACGTAACCGTTATCACCATCTACAAAACCACTGTAGCTAGGAAGTTTATCTGTAGGCATTTTATATGCGTGATTAATAACAGCGGCGCTTAGGCCTTTTGCATTTTTTCGGTCGACCAAGACAGCAGCCTGCCAATCAATTTTACGCGAGGCATCAGCAACAGATTTTAATGCCGCCTCACCTTCGCTAGCTACTAATTTTTTTGCAGCTTCAAATTTTAGATAATCTTCAATGCTCGTTTTAACATCAGTAAATGGTTTCGTAGTCTGCACTTTGTAATCTACAACTCGAGCAGCGATTAAGTTATTAGGCGTGACTTCAATCGCTTCAGTATTACGATGATCCTTGATTGATTCCTTTGAATATAAAGCATTCATCAATGCTTCATTTTTAAAAAATTTATCTGAATCACTGCGGCTAATCCAATCGGTTTTTTGAATAGGCAAATTAAATTTTTTCGAAACCGCATCAAGACTTGATGACTGCTCATACACCTTATTACTAAAATCTTCAGCAAGAGCAGCAAACTTATCTTGTGCTTTTTGGTAGATTAATTCAGCTTTGATTTGTAGCTTTATAGCATCAAAACCACCACCATCACCTATGACTTTTGTCAGCTTAATAATATGGTAACCAAAATCAGACTCAACAATGCTGCTAATCTCGTTAACCTTCATTGAGAAAACAGCATCATCAAATGGTTTAACCATCATGCCACGGCCAAAAGCACCTAAATCACCACCTTTTTTAGCTGATTCTGGATCTTGTGAATATTTTGTTGCTAATTCCTCGAATTGCTTAGGATTCTTCTTAATTTGAATTAAGACATCTTCAGCTTTTGCTCTAGCCTTAGCTTTTTCAGCAGGAGCGGCATTCTTAGATGCAGCTATTAAAATATGGCTTGCTTCTCTTTGTTGTTGATTTTGGTACTTATCCGCATTTGTTTTATAAAAAGCTTTCACTTCATCTTCCGATACATTAATAGTTGGAAGAATGCTTGTTAATGAAAATACAACAAATTCAGCTTTCACTTGTTCAGGCGCTAAGAACTTAGATTTATTTTTATCATAGAAAGCCTGCATATCTTTTTCGTTAACACTCGCTTTAACCATATATTCTTTTGTTTTGAATTCAGCAACAGTCACTTCCCTTTGTTGTGATGTTGCTTTTAAGGTTTCTGTTAAGTTATTCGGGGGAATAAATGTAAGTTTTTGTAGTCCATCACGCACTTGCTGAATGAGTAAATCATTCCTAATGTTTTCTTCAAATTTCTTGGGGTTGAGTTGATTGTTTTGCAAGACTTTATCGTAAAGCTCTTGTGAAAACTTTCCATCCTTTTGAAATTCCGGCATACCAATAATATATTGGCTTAATTGAAGATCTGTGATTTTAAATTTAGATTTTTTAATATCATTATTTATTAATTGTTTTGTAATGAGGCCATCGACTACAGACTCTTTGAATTCGAATGAATCAAACATTGCAGGGTCTACTTTTTTACCTTCACTCATAATACGATTGCGAACATTTTCAATCGCACGGTTATATTCTGGTAGTGTAATTTTATAACCATCAACTTTGGCGATACTTAAATTATTCCCAGCTTGGTTTAGATATGAATCAATTCCAAACAATGCAAAAGGAATAAGAACGAGCGCTAAAATAACTTGTGCAGCTTTAGTTTGAGCGTAACTTCTAAATTTGTCTAACATTGGGCTTATCCTATTATCTTTATATAAACTTTATGATAAAAAAATTTACCAAAAAGTTCTCAATGAATGAACAAAAAGGCGAATCTTAAGATTCGCCTACATGATATTGGCGGAGTGGACGGGACTCGAACCCGCGACCCCCTGCGTGACAGGCAGGTATTCTAACCAACTGAACTACCACTCCAAAACTTGTTACTAAAATTGGTGGGTGCTGACGGGGTCGAACCGCCGACATTCGCCTTGTAAGGGCGACGCTCTACCAACTGAGCTAAGCACCCATGCACACTCATTAGTAAGGCGGCTATTTTACAACATAGTCCTTACCAACGCTAGGTTTACGCTAGTGTGTAATGGATTTTGTAATAGTGCTGGCGTTCTTATTGGGCACAGGAACGGATTTTTGGTCCTTTGTAGCTATATTTTTTGGCATTTTAGTCAAAGCAAGCTCTAAAACTTCATCAATCCACCGCACAGGATGAATTTCTAAGGTATTTTTAACTTCATCAGAAATTTCAGTTAAATCTTTTATATTTTGCTCTGGAATAAGGACAGTTTTAATGCCTCCTCTATGAGCAGCAAGTAACTTTTCTTTTAGGCCGCCAATAGGTAAAACTTCACCTCTTAAGGTTATTTCCCCTGTCATAGCAACATCAGCTCGAACTGAAATATTGGTTAAAGCCGATACAATCGCTAAAGTAATACCTATCCCAGCACTTGGACCGTCTTTAGGTGTTGCTCCTTCAGGTAAATGAATATGAATATCATTTTTTTCATAAAAATTTTCAGCGATTCCTAGTTTTTTAGCGCGACTTCTCACCACGCTCATCGCAGCATGAATAGACTCTTGCATGACATCACCTAATTTACCAGTGATGATTGTTTTTCCTTTGCCTTGTAAAACCACAGCTTCAATCGTCAATAATTCACCGCCCACCTGCGTCCAAGCTAGCCCTGTCACTTGACCTACTTGGTTTTTCTTGGAAGCAAGTCCAATGTCATAGACTTTAACACCTAGATAAGACTCTAAATTCTTGCTACTCACAATGACTTTTTTAAGGGATTTTTTGCTCAACAACTCTTTCACTGCTTTTCGACATATTTTGGCGATTTCTTGTTCTAATTTTCTAACGCCTGCTTCTCTAGAATAATATTGAATAATTTCTCTTACAACTCTAGGGGTAATGCTAATTTCAGATTTTTTTAAACCATGCATTTTAAGTTGCTTAGGTAATAAATAATGCATCGCAATATTAAGCTTTTCTGCCTCTGTATAACCCGACAGACGAATGATCTCCATCCGATCTAAAAGTGGTTCAGGAATATTCATTGAGTTAGCAGTTGCCACAAACATCACATCAGACAAATCATATTCAACTTCTACATAATGGTCTGTAAAAGTATGATTTTGTTCTGGGTCCAAGACCTCTAAAAGTGCCGAAGCCGGATCCCCTCGATAATCTTGACCCATTTTATCCACTTCATCTAGTAAGAATAATGGATTAGTCACTCCTGCTTTAGTCATGCTTTGTAAAACTTTACCGGGCATCGATCCGATATAAGTTCTTCGATGACCGCGAATTTCGGATTCGTCTCGCACACCACCCAGAGCCATACGAATAAATTTACGATTTACAGCTTTGGCAATGCTCTGTCCTAGGGATGTTTTTCCAACCCCCGGAGGGCCTACTAAACATAAAATAGGTGCTTTAAGTTTATCAACACGTTGCTGGACTGCAAGATATTCAATAATACGTTCTTTGACTTTTTCGAGGCCATAGTGATCTTCATCCAAGATCTTTTCTGCAAGTGCTAACTCGCGACTAATTTTAGTTTTTTTCTGCCACGGTAAACCTATTAATGTATCAATATAATTTCTTACTACCGATGCTTCAGCAGACATGGGCGACATCATTTTTAATTTTTTGAATTCAGAAACAGCTTTATCGAGAGCCTCTTTTGACATGCCAGAATCTTGAATGCGTTTTTCAAGTTCGTCTAAATCAGCACCTTCATCTTGCTCGCCTAATTCTTTTTGAATAGCTTTGACTTGTTCGTTAAGATAGTATTCCCTTTGGCTTTTTTCCATTTGGCGCTTAACACGACCACGAATTCTTTTTTCGACTTGAAGAATATCGATTTCAGACTCCATGATCTTCAGAAGATGATCCAAACGATTTTTAATTTTTAATGTTTCTAAAATCGTTTGTTTCTCTTCTAGCTTCAACGTAAGATGCGCTGCGATCATATCTGCCAACCTGCCAGGGTCAGTAATTGCCGCTAGAGAGGTTAAGATTTCAGGAGGAATTTTTTTATTTAATTTAACGTATTGATCAAATTGTGAGAATACCGTCCTCATTAATGCTAATGATTCCTTATCTTTAGGCTCGGGAATGTTGATCTCATCGAATCGAGCGACGAAACAAGCTTCTTGATCAAGCACTTCTTTAATTTTTACACGGCTCAAACCTTCAACCAAGACCTTAACTGTACCATCGGGTAATTTAAGCATCTGGAGAATAGATGCTACGGTGCCGTATTCGTAAAGATCTTTCGCATCAGGCTCATCTTTACTTGCAGATTTTTGAGCAACTAAAATTATTCTTTTATCTTTATCAGATGCGATTTCCAAAGCTTTTACAGATTTCGTACGTCCAACAAAAAGTGGAATCACAAGATGTGGGTAGACAACTACATCCCTTAAGGGCAAAAGGGGCATGAAATCTTGTTTGGGGTCTGTAATTTTAATTTCTTGAGCCATAGGATGCTTTCATAAGCGTTAATTAATCTATAAGATTGGGTCAGTTTATAATATTTCAAGGCTTTACTGGCCCACCACAAAGCTTATTTTTTTCCTGAAACTTGTTTCTTTTCTGAGAATAAAAGTATAGGTTTACTTGATTGCTCAATCACACCATCATCAATGACAACCTTTTCTAGATTCTTAATGGAGGGTAATTCATACATAGTATCTAATAAGACATGCTCCATAATTGAACGCAGGCCTCGAGCGCCCGTCTTTCTTTCTAGAGCTTTTTTGGCGATGAGCCTTAGTGCTGAAGTTCTAAATTCTAGCGATACATATTCCATAGCAAAAAGTTTAATGTATTGCTTTGTTAACGCGTTTTTAGGCTCAGTAAGAATCTGCACTAGAGCATCTTCACTTAAAGATTCAAGAGTAGCAACCACAGGAAGCCTTCCGATAAATTCAGGAATTAAACCAAATTTAATGAGATCTTCTGGTTCGACATCTTTAATAACATCGCCGATCACCTTAGCATCTGCTTTGCTATTTACTTGAGCCCCAAAACCAATGCCACCTTTTTCAGATCTTTGTTTGATAATTTTTTCTAGCCCATCAAAAGCACCACCGCAAATGAATAAGATATTTGTTGTGTCGAGCTGAACAAACTCTTGGTTCGGATGTTTACGACCACCTTGAGGTGGAACTGAAGCGACCGTACCCTCAATAAGTTTTAAAAGTGCTTGCTGAACACCTTCACCTGAGACATCTCTTGTGATTGAAGGATTTTCAGATTTTCTTGAAATCTTATCGACTTCATCGATATATACAATCCCTCTTTGAGCCTTTTCGATATCGTAATCACATTTTTGCAATAATTTTTGCATGATGTTTTCGACGTCTTCACCAACATAGCCGGCTTCAGTAAGCGTCGTAGCATCCGCCATTACAAAAGGAACATCAAGTAATTTTGCGAGTGTTTGCGCTAAAAGCGTTTTTCCGGACCCTGTAGGGCCAATAAGAAGAATATTACTTTTTGAAATTTCAACATCTTTGTGTTCAATATCTATTTCAGAATTATTATCTCTAAGTCTTTTGTAATGGTTGTAAACAGCCACAGCTAAAGTTTTTTTAGCACTTGTTTGGCCGATAACATGTTCATCAAGTTGATCACAAATTTCTTTAGGGGAAGGAAGCTGGTCATGGTCTTTAGGTTCTTTTGCAGGGCCCTTAACCTCTTCTTTGATAATGTCATTACATAAATCAACGCATTCATCACAAATGAATACAGAAGGACCTGCGATTAGTTTTTTTACCTCATGCTGACTTTTGCCACAAAATGAGCAATAGAGTAATTTTTCGTTATCGCTTTTAGTAGCCATAGGTGGATAGCATTAAGTGACTTGCGATCTCTTTGAAATAACTTGGTCTACCATACCATATTCAACAGATTGCTCAGCACTCAAGAAGTTATCTCTATCCGTGTCAGCAGCAATTTTTTTAAGTGTTTGGCCAGTATGAGTGGCTAAAATTTGGTTTAACTTTTCTTTTAAAAATAAAATTTCTTTTGCGTGAATTTCTATGTCTGATGCTTGCCCTTGAAATCCACCCAGAGGCTGATGAATCATTACACGGGAATTGGGTAAGCAAAAACGTTTTCCTTTTTCGCCAGCTGCGAGTAATAGCGCACCCATACTTGCGGCTTGTCCTATGCATAAAGTACTTACATCAGGCTTGATAAACTGCATTGTGTCGTAAATAGCCATCCCTGCGGTAACAGAGCCTCCTGGGGAATTAATATATAATGAGATGTCTTTATCAGGATTGTCTGCTTCTAGAAAAAGTAACTGGGCGACAATAACATTCGCTGTCATATCATCTACAGGCCCTACTAGAAAAATGACGCGCTCTCTTAAGAGTCGCGAATATATATCGTAAGCGCGCTCTCCTCGACCACTCTGCTCAATAACTATAGGCACATAGCCTAAATTGTTTGGGGATGTATAAGCCATAATTAAGCTTTAGCTGCTCCCGACATAAGCTCATCGAATGTAGTTTTTTTATTCTGCACTTTACATTGCGTCATAAACCATTCAACAACATTAACTTCAGTTGCAAGCGCTGTTGGCTCTTCAAGTCTTGAAGGTTCAGCATAAAACCATTGAACGGCATCTTCTGTATCATCAAAATTAAGTGCAAACTCATTCACCATAGCTTTAATTTGATCTGCAGATGCGCGCAAATTATTTTTTTCAACAATTTCAGCAAGAATCAATCTTAGCTTGCATGTTTTTTTCGCTTGATCTTCAAACATTGCAGGCTCTAGCTTAAATTGTTTTAAATCAGCCCCGCGCTGTTTTAAATTAGCGTAAGTCGATTGAGCCATGCGATTGATTTCAAGATTAATCAATGTTTGAGGTAAGTCTGCCTTACAGATCTCTAATAACTGAGTGAACACCTGTTCTTTTAATTTAATTTTTACTCTTTTGTCTAATTCTTGCTCTAGGCTTTGTTTAATTTCTTCACGCATTTGATCTACATTGCCATCAAGAACACCAAGCGATTGAGCAAACTGAGGATTTATTTCTGGAAGCTTAGGTTTTGCAATTAAAATAAAACTCACATTATATTGAACCGTTTTTCCAGCTAATTCTTTAGGATTATGTGTTTCTGGATAATTCACTTCAAATGTTTTGGACTCGCCTGCTTTTGCACCTACAAGATGATCATCAAAAATCGCAAAGCGAGAATCGTCCCCCAGGATAATCTGAATAGGTTTATCGCCTGTCGTTTCAACTTGTTTTTCATTGATAAAGGAGGTTAAAGTTAAGGTAAGTCGATCGCCTTTAGCGGAAGCTTCTTTAGACTCAATAAATTGGGCTCTTTGCTTAAGAAGCACATCGATAGTTTTATTAACATCTTTATCAGTGATTTGAGCATCGTGCTTATCAATTGAAATAGCTTTAAAGTCGCCTAAAGTGACTTCAGGAAATACTTCGAATGTAGCTGTATATTCAAAATCTTCTTTAACTTGATTAAGGGGCTTATGCTGAATATTCGGCATGCCAACAACACGTAGTTTATTTTCTTGAATGGCTTGACCGAATGAAGTCTCTATCGCTTCAGCAAAAACCTCTTCTTTGACTTGAGGACCATATTGTTGCTCAATCATCTTTAGAGGAGCTTTTCCGGGCCTAAAACCAGGGACTTTTGCTGTTCGAGTTAGCCGTTGAAAACGGCTGGACATCTCTTTTTGAAGAGGTTCGACAGGCACCTGAACGGTGATGCGTCTTTCTAAGTTACTTAATGTTTCAACTGATGTAGCCATACTTAAAATTCCCTAAAATTCATATCTGTGGTGCGAAAGGAGAGACTCGAACTCTCACGCCTTGCGGCGCTGGAACCTAAATCCAGTGCGTCTACCAATTCCGCCACTCTCGCGATGATTAAAAAAGTTATATAGAACAAAAATTTAGCTCTATTTTATAACAAGTTAGTCTTTATCTAAAAGGAATAATTCAATGAATCAATGAAATACGTAGATATTTTGATTTAAGATGTCATAGATTATTAGAAACTATTAAGCCATAAACCTAAAAAGATTCAAATTGAAAACTCGAACCCTGAAATTGCAATTTTTACCGACCCTATTTTTTGTATGTCTTATTGCGATTAATCTAGCGGGCTGCACTTTTATAAGTTACGAGACTAAACCTATTGCTAATCAAGAGGTTATTGAAAAAATAACTGCCAAAGACCCTGAGGACCCAAAATTTAAAGAATTTTTAAAAATTCAAGGGTTTAAGGAAGACAATCTTTCAATTAAAGAGTGGGGACTTAGTGAGCTCATGCTTTGCGCACTTTTTTTTAACCCGAGAATTGAAATTGCAAAGAAAGAATGGGATGTTGCCAAAATTCAAGAAATAATCGCCCCAATTAAAGCACCCTCTTCTATCGGCTTTGAAGGTGGCAGACAAACCACAGGGGTCAAAGAAAGCTCAAGAGATGCTTTTGGATTAACTTTGACCACATTATTTGAAACAGCCGATAAGGCTAAAATTAGAGAAGAAAAAGCAAGAAATCAGTCACTGATCAAACGGCTAGAACTAAGAAAGCTTGCATGGGATATTAAATCAGATCTGACTTTAAATTTTATTCGCTATCATCAACATCTCCTAAATCTTCAAATAATAAGGGGCGAAATAAAACTACAAAATGAAATTTTAAATATGTTAAAAAAAAGAAAGTCACTTGGACTAAGCTCATCAATAGATAGTAATTTTAATCAAATTGAACTGAATAAAAACATACAAAAGTTAAATGAGGAGCAATATCAACTTAATGATACAAAAACAAAATTAGCATCAATCTTGGGGATTTCAGCAGAAAAATTTAACACAATGAGAATTGCAAATATAAATTTTGATCAAAATATTGAGGGCTTCAGCAAAATACTTGATGATGAAACAAAGCAACAGGATATTATAAATCTTGGCTTGTTCAACCGTATTGATTTAAGAATAGCTTTAGCAAAATATGCGGTTTCAGAATCACAACTAAAATTGAATATTGCAAATCAATATCCTGATATTAGATTTTCACCTGCTTATATTTTTGATTACGGATCCAGCAAATGGCTTCTCGGCGTAACTTCGATAATTCCAACAGTTGAAAAAAATAAAAATCTCGTTGAAGAAGCAAAAAAACTAAGGGATATTGAAAACTTACAAGTGGAAAAAATCCAAACGTCTATCATCAACGAATTAGCAAAACTAAGAGATAATTATATAAATGCTAAAGATATGGTTAGGAAAGATACTGAAGACCTCTCAGCTGCAAATGAGCTGGAAAATTCAATTGAAAGTAAATTTAATCAAGGTGAAATTGATCGAATTGAATTAACCCAGCAAAAATTAATAACTATGCAATACAAACGAAGATTTTATACAAATAAAATCACATTAATGAAAATAGGATTTGACTTTGAAGCGCTTTTACAAGAACCCCTAAACACCAAGAAAAATAATGAAAAATAAACTGAATGCTTTTCTTGTAATCCAAGCAATACTGATCTTGATTCTAGTGTGGCTACTCACTTATTTTGGGCGAGATGAATTTAACAACATAAAACCGAATACAGATATTTCAAAAAATACACAAAGTTTATTAAAGACAGCAAATGGAGTGAACTATATAACCCTTAGTTCTGAAATACAGTCAAATAGCGGAATAAAAATCCAACCCGTCCAGCCTTCAACTTATATAAAAAATCTCACAAATTATGCATCTGTGCTTAGTATTGACTTGCTAATTGAACAAAAAAATCGATTTAATGAAATTAAAAACCAAATAAGCCTCTTATCGAATGAATTAGATAGGGATAAAAAAAATTACGAAAGATTTAAAGCACTTAACGATGATAATAAAAATATATCGGACAAAGCATTGCAAGAAATGAAAGTCAATTTTGAAAATACTAAAATAAAACTTCAGGCTACTCAAGAACTTATAACTGGAATTAAGCAAAATATCAGGGCTCAATGGGGCGAAATAATATTATCTATGATTGATATTGGCGCAAGAAAAGAATTATTTGATTTTCTTGTTCAAGGAAAAGCGAGAATTGTAAAGGTAACACTACCTGAGAATGCTAATGATCAACCTCCGAAAAATATTAGCTTAGCTTTAATTGACAATCTTAATGAAAAATTTTTAGCAAGCTATCTTGCAGAATCGCCCACTCTAGATAAATCGATTAAAGGAAAAACATACTTTTATATTGTTTACAGTAATCAATTAAGAATTGATTCAAAAGTAATTGCTAGTCAAGTTCAAGATGGCCTATCTTCTGAATCCGGGAAGTATTTAGCAATTCCAAAAGAAGCAGTAGTTTGGAACTCGGGACAAGCATGGGTTTATGTGCAAGCAAGTGAAAATAAATTTTTCCGCAAATCTATTGAAACTAATACTGAGAGCTCAAATGGTTGGATTGTCAAAGAAAATCAAATCAAAGAAAATGACCTAATCGTGATTAATGGCGCCCAACTCTTGCTCTCGGAAGAATTTAAATATCAAATAAAAAATGAAAACGATGACTAAATCAATATGATGTCATCTATTGTAAAGTTTTCAATAAGATATACAGGCGTCATCATAGGCCTTGCAGTGATTGCAATCATATTTGGGTTATACCAAATTACCAGAAGCCCCTTAAATGTTTTTCCTGAATTCTCACCCAATCAGGTAATTATTCAAACGGAATCGCCGGGACTTTCATCTGATTTAGTTGAATCTCTTGTTACGCTTCCCATTGAGAAAAATTTAGCAGGGACTATTGGCATTGAAACTATTCGATCTCAATCCATACCTGGGCTATCTGTTATCACTATCATTTTTGATGAGCGCACTGATATATTTAGAAACCGGCAAGTAATCTCAGAAAGACTAGCATCAATCTCAAGCAGCATGCCTCAAGGCATTATTCCTAAAATAACACCCCTTACATCAGCAGCATCGTCAGTGTTAGGTATTGGAATTACATCAAAAACAAAATCCTTAACTGAGATTAGAACAGTAACTGATCGATTAATTATTCCTCATCTTTTATCGATTCCAGGCGTTGCGGATGTAAACGTATTTGGTGGCAAAGTCAAACAATATCAAATTGAAATTCAGCCTGAGAAACTTATTCAATCGAACATTTCAATTGAGCAAATAATTACTGCAGCTAGCAAATCCTCTGGTGTTAGAGGCGCAGGTTTTATTGAAAATAATAATCAAAGAATTATTGTTAATACAGAAGGACAGTCTAAATCTTTAGAAGATATTGGAAAAACACCTGTAATTAATAATAAAAATCAAATCATTTATCTAAAAGACTTGGCAGTAATTAAAGAAGGGTTCATTCCAACTATCAGTGCGGCCTCTATCAATGGCGAAGAAGGAATTTACCTATCAGTTCAAGGCCAGCTTGGATCTGACACTTACAAACTCACTCAGCTTATTGAGGCTGCAGTTGTAAATATAAAACCTTCACTTCTAGAGCAAGACATTCAAATCAATCCTGAGTTATTTAGGCCTGCAAATTTTATCAATGCTTCAATAAAGGGTGTTCGTTTAGACATATTAATAGGGTCATTACTTGTTATTATAGTTTTATTTTTATTCTTATTTAATTTTAGAACAGCATTTATATCAGCGACAGCTATTCCACTTTCATTACTCACTGCAATTATTGTTTTAGGTTATTTTAACCTTGGATTAAATATTATGGTTTTAAGTGGCCTGGCTATTGCTCTAGGTGAAGTTGTTGATGACGCTATTATTGATTCAGAAAATATCTTTAGGCGACTAAAGGAAAATCTTAAACTAGAAAATCCATTGCCCATTGCAAAAGTTGTTTACGATGCGTCCATGGAAGTAAGAAGTTCAGTTGTATACGCCACAATGATTGTCATCATAGTTTTTCTGCCCCTTCTTTCTTTAAATGGCGTTGCTGGAAAACTTTTTGGTCCGCTGGGAATTGCATACATTCTATCAATATTAGCTTCCTTAATAGTTGCGTTAACGGTCACGCCTGCTCTCTCTTACGTGCTCCTTGGTAAATTAAACTTCAAATCATCTGAATCACCAATAATGTCTTACTTAAAGAACAAGTATATTAATGTTCTTCACTTAATTGAAAAAAGATCCACTGCAATTATCTTATTAACATTCACTTTTATCTTAATAGGCTTTTCACTGGTACCGTTATTTAAGACGCAATTCATCCCCCCTCTTCATGAGGGTCACTTTATTATGCATATGACAACACTTCCGGGAACCTCAGAAAAAGAATCCTTGCGTATAGGAAATGAAATTAGTAAAAAAATCCGTGATATTGCAGGGGTGAAATCTGTTGCTCAGTGGGTAGGAAGATCGCCGATGGGAGCTGATACTTTTGGCACGCATTATAGTGAATTCGAAATTGAACTTAAAAATTTGGATGGACCAACTCAAGATCAAATTTTAGAAAAAATCGAAAATTTAACTCAGAATAATAATTATGTCGGGCTTAATTTTGCTATCAACACATTTTTAACAGAGCGCATTGAGGAAACAATTTCAGGCTACTATTCCTCAGTAGTAATAAATATTTTTGGTACAAATCTTGATACTATTGACCAGGATACCCAGAAGATATCATCTGCTGTAGCTTCTATTAAGGGCGCAAAGAATATCAATATAGTATCTCCAGCTGGCACACCTCAAATTACTATACATTTTTTATCTGAAAAATTAAGTCAGTGGGGCATTCAAAAGACTGACCTACTGAATGCAATTCGTGCTGCGTTTGAAGGGCTTCCAGTAGCACAAGTTTACGAAGGAAATGCAAAAGTAAATATTTCTATTATTTTAAACAAAAACTTTCGAGATGATATTACTGACATTCAAAAATTGCCTATCATGGCAGCAGATGGAAAAATTGTTGAACTAGGTCAAGTTGCCTATATAGCTCAAGAAAACGGAAGGTCTAAAATTCTTCATCAGGGAGGAAAGCGCATTCAAACCATCACAGCAGATATTAACGAAAGAGACATTAATGATTTTAATAATGATTTAAAAGGTGAGCTTAGTAAACTTAAATTGAATCAAGGTAACTACTATGAAATCACAGGCGCAGCTCAGGCAAATGCAAAATCACAAGAAGAACTTATAGTCCATTCTGTAATAGCAGGTGCAGCCATTCTCCTAGTGCTCTATATCGCTTTTGGAAATTTAAGGAATTTATTACTTACATTATTTAATCTTCCTTTTGCATTGATTGGAGGTGTGCTTGCTGTTACTTTCAATGCTGGATGGATATCTATTGGTTCGCTTGTGGGCTTTGTAACGCTTTTTGGGATTACCTTACGGAATTCAATTATGTTGATATCTCATTACCAACATTTGATTAACTTTGAGAATCTCACCTGGAATTTAGAAACATGTATAAAAGGCGCATCTGAAAGATTACCTTCTATTTTGATGACTGCTATTGTAACTGCCCTAGGTTTACTTCCATTGGCACTAGGAAGCGGTCAACCAGGTAAAGAGATCGAGGGGCCTATGGCTAGTATTATTGTAGGTGGTCTTGTGACATCCACTATATTAAATCTTTTAATACTGCCGAGCATTATGTTGCATTTTGGAAAATTCGAAAAAGAAGAATAAATTAATTTTCTTTAAAAAAATTAATCCACTTTTTAATGTTAGAAGCTTTATAAGCCATTTCTTCAAACTCACTTTTTGCATCAGATTGGGCAACTATGCCCCCCCCTGAATAAAAATGAATTTTATTATCTTTTTTAATCAAAGTACGAATTGCAATATTAGTATCCATTTTATGATTAAATCCGATGTAACCTATTGAGCCACAATATATATCTCGTCTATGTGGCTCTAATTCATCAATTATTTCCATCGACCTTATTTTCGGTGTTCCAGTAATTGATCCGCCAGGGAAAGAATCTTTAAGGAGCTTTGTTAAAGATGAGTCAGTTTTTAGAGTTCCTTCAACAATACTCTCCAAATGATGCACATTGCTATACGACTTTAACTCACACAGCGCTTTAACATGAATACTTCCTGTAATACAGTTTTTACTCAGATCATTTCGTAATAAATCAACAATCATTAAATTTTCTGCTCGGTTTTTTTCGCTAGCAAGTAAACGTTCTGCATTTTTTTTATCTATTATATGATTTGAGTCTCTTGGCTCAGTGCCTTTAATTGGCCTTGTTTCAACACGACCCAGACTTGAGTGAATAAATCGCTCAGGCGATCCACATAGAATATCAAAATCTTCATAATGCAAATAAGCCATAAAAGGTGAGCGATTAATTTCCCTTAATTTTTTATATCCAGTCCAGCTATCTCCTTCACATTGAGCATAATACTTATTGGATATATTTATTTGGTAGGCATCACCTGCTTTTATGAATGCTAAAATTTTATTAACAATCTGTTCATAAGATTTATAGTCTAAGAGTGGTTCGATAGATGAATGAATTTTAAATATTTGTTTTTTAGGCTTTGCATTTCTAAACTTTTCAACAATCCCTTCCAAATTATTCTCTGTATCTTTATTTTGAAAATGAGATGCAATCCATGTTTTTTTTTCTTGGTGATCTACAATCAAGGCCCAGTCATATATACCAACCATCATCAGAGGAATGCCAATATGATCTTTATTAACCTTAATATGTGACTGCCCTAACTCATAGGAGAAGTAACCTAAGGCACCGCCAGTAAAAGGTAATGAAGAATCTTGCACTTTAAATTGAGTGAGAATTTTTTCTAGAACATCAAAAGCATTTTCTTTGAGAGTCTCTTTTTGATTATTTTCTTCAATGCACAGGGTATTTTCATCTGCGACAATTTTTATAAAGGGATCGCTTACTATTATGTCGTACCTAGATTTGTCTGAAATATTTTCATCTAAATCATTATGAATGCCACTATCTAGATAAAAAGACCATGGGTCGTTAGCAATAGCTTCAAAGTAAATAGAGCTATCTGAAAAATAAGGCAAAGAAATGAGATGTGTATTATTCAACGGCTGTTGGGATTTAAACTTAATGAACTGAAATTATATGCTGATTAAATAATTAAGGGCGCATAAAGCGCCCTTAATTATTTAATACCTTACATGGATTTACTCTAAGTTTGCGTGAATTGCTCGCATACCTTCTTCTGTCAATCCTTTAGTATGAATTAATTCTGAAATAACTGCTTCAAGATAGATTAGTGTAGATAATTCAAATGAAGTGCCCATAGGCATTCCTTTAGTAAGACCGAAAGAATCATCATTACCAATTTGCACAGTTAAATCTGCCATATCCGACATAGGTGATTTATTTTTCATAGAAATCACGACAATCTTAGCGCCTTTTGATTTAGCAGTTTCAAGAAGCGGCAAAAGTGTTTTTGTGCCTCCAGAGCCTGAAATCACTAAAAATAGATCGCCTGCTTTAATTGCTGGCGTTACAATTTCACCCACCATATTAACTTGATAGCCGCTATGTACGAGACGCATTGCAAAAAAGCGTGAAACAAGTCCTGATCGTCCAGCACCACCTACAAAAATACGGCCTGCATCATCTATAATTTTAAGAAGCTTTGCTGCATTTGTTTGTTCAGTTACTGCTAAAACGCTTGAAATTTTATCTAATAATAATTTTTGATGCATATTGAGCCTTTTTTATTTAAAAATAAACAGCCTATAAAAAAATCCCGACTCATTACTAAGTCGGGATTTGATTTAGTTCATCAATAATTGTTTCTTAACAATTATCCATGAGCAATTTTTGTGATTTCTGCAGCAGCAGCAGCTGGATCAGCAGCGCCGTAAATTGCAGCACCAGCAACGATAATTGAAGCGCCAGCATCTTTAACTTGCTTAGTTGTAGCAGCTTTTACGCCACCAGCTACTGAAATTTTAACACCAGTTTTTAAACCAGCAATCATAGCTAAGTCAGCAAAAGGTGTGTGACCAGCAGCTTGTGCATCAAGGCCAGTATGAACACCGATAATTTGAACGCCAGCAGCAACACATTCTTTTGTTAAAGCTTCTTTGTTTGCAACGTTGATCATGTCAACTTGAACTTCTTTACCGTATTTCTTAGCAGCAGCAACTACGCCCTTGATTGTAGCAATGCCTGAAGCGCCAAGGACTGTGCAAATATCAGCACCAGCTTTATAGAATGGCTCAGACTCATATTCACCTGCATCCATTGTTTTTAAGTCAACAAGAATTTTGTTGTTTGGGAATTTAGCTTTTAATGCTTCAAGAAGCTTGATACCGTTATGCTTAATGCATGGTGTACCAATTTCAAGGATGTCTACGTGCGGAGCAACTTTAGTTGCTAACGCGATTGTACCGTCAAAATCTAATGAATCTAATGCCATTTGTGTTAAAGCCATGGTTTTTCTCCGTATTTATTACAAGTTTTCTAAAATAGTTCGTTGCTAAAAAGAAGTGTGAACTTCATGAAGCAGGATGCTGATCATATAGGGCTTATCATTTTGTGTCAATAATCAACCCTACTCACTTTATAGTCATTTAAGGTCATTTTTATGACAAAAAAGATTTAAAGTTTTTCGTTTAAAGCTATTTCGAGTTTATTTTGATCCACTACGAAACCACGAATACCTTCTGAAAGTTTTTCAGTGGCCATTGCATCTTCGTTCAATGTAAAGCGGAATTCATCCTCAGTCATTTTAGCTGGCGCTGATTTTGAAGCACCACCATCTTTAAGTAAACGTGGTAAATCTCC
>Ga0208942_1000082_pt1 | contig 42960 bp, 39 predicted proteins | sample GreLakmeSU08MSRF_FD_187704 | JGI IMG/M metagenome (GOLD analysis project Ga0208942, IMG submission 187704) | Freshwater lentic microbial communities from great Laurentian Lakes, MI, USA - Great Lakes metaG SU08MSRF (SPAdes) | ecosystem: Environmental > Aquatic > Freshwater > Lake | place: Great... | reverse complement strand
TTTGAAGCTTTAATTGATTTTGAAGGTATTTTCTCAACGGTTGTGCCTGCATGCATCACCACAATGTCATCGCAAATTTCATTAATGAGTGGTAAATCGTGTGAAACTAAAATAATTGAGGTATTAAAATCTTTGCGAATCTGCTTAAGGAGTTCCATGATTTCAGCTTGAACTGTTACATCAAGTCCAGTGGTTGGCTCATCCGCCACTATTAGCTCTGGCTGTTGTGCGATTGCGCATGCGATCATCACCCGCTGCTTCATGCCGCCAGAAAGCTCATGTTGATATTGCTTCAAAACCGTCTCTGGCCGGCGAATTTGTACGATATTTAATAGCTCTAGCGACCGTTTTTCAACGTCGGATTTTGGGAAGTTCTCATCTTGCAAAATGGCTTCCGCAAGTTGAGCGCCGATTGTCATTACTGGGTTTGGACCGGCAAGTGCGCTTTGTGGCACGTAACCAATTCGTTTCCCGCGGATTTCATTCCAAACGCTTTGCTTTGCAGTTACTAAATCAATTCCATCGAAAATTAGTTGACCAGCAGCGATATAGGCCCCACGTCGACCGAGCGTTCCAACTAAAGAACGACAAAGCATGGTCTTGCCAGAGCCAGATTCACCAATTAATCCAATTATTTTACCGCGTTCAATTTCAAGTGAAGCGCTATCTACAATCGAAAGTCTTTTAGCACGAGTTACTCGTACCTCAATCTTTAAATCTTTAATTAAAACTAATGGATTAGTACTCATCTAAATACCACGGTCTCTTCGAGATATTCCTTCAACAATGAAAGATAGCGCGACCGCTGACCAGCAGAGGGCTAGGCCGGGGAATAAAATCAAACCTGCAGACTCTGTTAAGAACGCGCGACCATCAGCAATCATCGAACCCCATTCTGCAGTTGGTGGCTGTGCACCTAGACCCAAGAAAGAAAGTCCCGAAATAATAATAATTACTAAAATAAAATCGCTAAGCGCATAAGCCACAGTTTCTGAAGATACGTTTGGTGTCATATGTTTAAGTATGATGCGTTTTTTTGAGTAGCCCAATGTTTTTGCTGCCTCTATATAATTTTGTTTTGAAACGACAACCGCTCGTGTTCTAGAGATACGGGCATACCTTGCCCAGTTTGTAATCGCAAGAATGATAACTATGCTCTTTAGCCCTGAGCCCAAGAATGTCAGCATTGCTACCGCAATAATTAGAAGTGGAAAGGCGTTTATTCCATCTATTAGCGATCCAACTAAACTCAAAACATATTTGTTTTTAGCTAGTCCCAACACAATCCCAATAACCGTTCCGATAACTAGCGGGAGGCTAACCCCTAGGAAAGCTACGCCAAGATCAACTCCGACGCTGGAAAACGTCCTAGTCATCAAATCTCTACCTAGTTGATCTAATCCAAATGGATGCTTAAGGCTTGGCGCGGCAAAAGGCTCACCAACAAAAGCATCAGACTTGTATGGTCCAAAATTAGGAATTATTATTCCTAAAATAATTATTATTACCAACATGGTCAAACCTGAGAAAATTCCGAAGCCGCCCGGAAGGGCGATCCAATCCTTAAAGTTTGCCCATCGAGTCTTTAATTTCATATTTTCACTCGACGATCTAATAAGTACGCGATTACATCACCCGTGAAGCTTAAGAAAACTGTGATGACACCAAAAATTAACAGAATGCCTTGAACCATTGGGTAATCACTAGTCAGTACTGCATTTACCAACTCCCTACCAATTCCTGGCAAACTAAAAATAGTTTCTAGAATCACGGTTGCACCTAGCATCGTTCCCATCATGTATGAGAGAAGCACGACAGTGGGAGCCATAGAGGGTTTCAATATATAGAACCAGAAAAAACGGCGGCGCCCAACACCTCTAATAATTCCCGTCTCTACAAATTCTTCTTCTTTGGTCTCGGTAACCGAGCTAAAAAGAACTCTAGAGATAACAGATGTCATGATTAGCGTGTTCACTAAAATTGGCAGCCAAAGGAACTTAAAATTCTGTGGAAACTGAGGGTCATACCCAAACACTGGTGCCCAATTTACCCGGACAGTGAATATCAGGATTCCAACCATTGCAATAAAAAAGTTTGGTGTGGCAAGTATTACTGCGGTGATACCTCTAAAAGCATAAACAATTGGAGCTTTAGCGTACCAAGCAATTGATGTACTAATTGGGATCGAGAGCAGAAGTGCAAAGAAGGTTGAAGAAATGATTAAATATAAAGTTAATGGGAGAGTTGACGAAACTATATCAATTACGGTCCGGCTTGTTTGTAGCGAGGTGCCGAGATCTCCTTGTAATAAATCCATAACGTAATTGGTAAATTGGCTGAAAATACTGCCATTTAAATTAAGGGTTTTTCTTAATTCTTCAATCGCTTCAAGTTCAACGCCTGCACCTAGTCTCGCTGAAGCAGGATCGCCCGGAATAATCCGCATGATTGCAAACGAGATGACCATTACCCAGAAACTAACTGAGAGAGCCCTACCTAGTCGCCCAATAAGTATGCGAAATGCTTGATTCTTCATTAACTAGGGCATTTCCTCTCTATTGATTCTACTGAGCGCAAGCACGAGTTCTAATAATCAGAAAAGTTAACAAGGTAATTTCGCTATTACCTTGTTAACTCTCCCTACAATCTAGCTGAGCGCTTTTGCGCCTAACTAGCCCTCGATATCAGAAAAATTTTCAGTAAGAAAATTAATCTAATGGCAACTCAGGATAAGTTGTCACAACAAATTGCAACTGACCTGGCATAAGTGCTTGTACTAGTCCTGGAGCGTAATTAGTGCCAGACACATAAAAGCGAGTGCCAATCGGGATGAAAGCTGAAAGCTCCCAAGCGATTTTTTCGACTGCCGTTAGTTTTTCTTTAATTACAACTGCGCTAGTCGATGCACCTGCTTCATCGAGTAACTTCTTGGTATCAGCAAGAGTTGCATCTGCGATGTTTGCGTTATTTGCCCACACGCCACCTGGGTAGAACCAGTTGCTAAGTTGCAGAATTGGGGTAGCGGCGTTATTGCCGAACCACATCGCATCCCAGCTTTTAGCCGTAATTATTGGGCTAATAGCTGTATCGGGTGTCACCATATCTATTGTGACATCGATACCAACAACAGCGAGGTTAGCTTTGATGATAGAAACTGCATCCTGCCAGAGCACACGGTTTGGCACATGGAGATAAAGTTTAAATCCATTTGCATAGCCAGCTTCTTTTAGCAACTTACGTGCAGCAGCAGTATCTCTAGCTCCTTCTTTAGGGACAGAGCAGAGATAGTATGGATTATTTCTATTGAACTGCATTCCGCAGTTTGGTTTAGATAATCCACCAAACGCTACGCGCATAATCGCAGCTCGATCAATTGCAAGTGAGATTGCTTGGCGAACTCGAGCGTCCTTAAGGGCTGGGTTTTTCTGAGTAGCACCCATATTAAATGCAATCATGAATGTTCCGGAGTCAAACGCAGCGCCAACTTTAACCTTAGTCTTGTCCCACTTTGATTTAGCTGCAGATAATGGAAGTTCCATAACATAATCGACGGTGCCGGCTTGGAAGGCAGCAAGGCGAGTGTTTGCATCAGGGATAGTTACAACACGAATTTCCTTAGTTACTGGCTTTGCCCAGTAATTTGGGTTTGCTTCAGCTACGAATAAATCAGTTCCTGGAGTAAATGTCTTGACCTTCATTGGGCCAGCACTTACTGGGTTCTTGAAGTAAGCAGCAGCTTTTTCTTTTGTATCTGTTCTATCAGCTGGATGAATTTCTAAAAATTGTTGTGCCAGCGCAAAATGAAAATCAACATATGGCGACTTAAGCGTCCACACCAAAGTGCGATCATCTTTTGCTACAACCTTTTCAACCTTTGCAATATATGAAGCGGATGCCTTTGAATTTGCCCAACGTGTGAATTGGTTTACAACATCACCAGCCACAAGTGGAGTGCCATCTGAATATTTAATTGTTCTAATGGTGTGGGTGATCGTTAAGAAATCATCTGAGATTTTTTCTGTTAAAACCAAATCGCGTGCTGGGAAGCCGCTAGCGTTAAACCGATAAAGCATTCCTGCCACGACGTAAGACATCTGGCTTTCGGTGTACCCACCGACTGGAACAACTGCGTCTAATGAATTGACCCGGTGTAGCGCTCCGTAGGTAACGGAATCACACTGGGCATTCTTTGGTGTTGATTTTAAATTACAGTTTTTACCTGATACAGCGTTTGCGGACTGGATTCCTACGAAGCCGGTAAGGGCAAGAGCGAGGGTTGCTCCAATCGCAATCATTTTATTTTTGCGATTTATTAACATTTACTGCCTTTCCTAGGGTAAGACCGCCCCGGTTAATGGTTAACGGTTTACAGAAGGTTAGGGCAAGCGCTTGCCCAGAACAAGAGGCTTGCGGGGTTATTATTAGGAAATTTTTCGCAAATTGAGCGGGTCAACCCCATACTTTTCAGCAATTTCGAGGATATTTTCGCGGACCCCAGAACTAACCGAAATCCCAGCTACCTCTCGATCCAGCTTTGTTTTATATTCGAATTCGCCAGGCAAGAGCACTCGATCAGGCTCCCCGGCGTTATGCATGATGGCCTCAAATTGAGAAGCGACCGATCTAAAAAGTTCAGGAGTGGCATAACGCGATATATCTACCGCCATGAATATGGTGCCATTTCCAAAACCGCTATCCGAGATCGCAGCTGGCATATTTCCAGAGAGAATTCCGGCCGCTAAATCGATGAGGACTGAAAGCCCAGAACCCTTATGACCACCGAACGCTAAGAGCGATCCACCATCTGCCAAATCTGCTGCGTTAGTTGTTGGCTGACCATTCTTATCTATTAGAGATCCGGGCTCAATACTTTCACCGCTCATTCCGGCAAGAATAATTTTTCCAGCTGCAACAACCGCGGTTGAAAAATCTAAAACATAATTGTAATTATCAGCACCAGGTAGCGACCATGCATATGGGTTAGTTCCGAGAACTCGTTTCACACCACCAAATGGTGCAACAATCGGTCCACCAGTATTACAAAACGCAATTCCCATCATTCCAGCTTGCGAAATTAAATCTACATATTCACCTAATCGGCCTACATGATTTGTTCTACTTAAGACAACCGTGGCGGTTCCATATTGTCGTGCCGACGCGATGACAGTTTCAGTTGCAAGGTAAGAAGCGCTCTGTCCCCAACCCCAACCACCATCAATTAGCGATGTGGCTTCTTTACTCCATTCCACTTTTGGGTAAGCGTTCGGAATTAAATTTCCGGATTCAACCCAGCCGGAATATTCCATCAACCTAATGATTCCGTGCGAGTCATGGCCAACTAGATTAGAGAGCACAAGTGATTTAGAAACCGCGTTCGCTAATTCAAGTGGGGCGCCCATTCCGCAAATAACTTTGGTGCCAATTTCTACCAAAGTTGCTGCTGAATAAGTTGTTTCTGCGTTAGACAAACTTCGCCTCAACTAAGCCTAAATCGCCAAAATCTACGCTTACTAAATCACCTGGCTGAACAAAGCAATGTCCAGTACATGTTCCAGTACTTACATATTCACCGGCAAATACAGGTCGGCCGCGTTCGCGAACCCAATTAATCATCCAAGTAAGGCTAGTTACCGGATGTCCCATAGCTTGAATTCCTTGACCAGATTTAATGTAAGAACCATTTACGTAAAGATCTATATTTGCTTTTGGTAGATCTATCTCTTGCCAATCTTTCACTTTATTACCAACTACAAAAGCGGCGCCACCGGCATTGTCATACATGCCGCCAAAATATCCACTGACGCTGTACCAATCTTCAAAAACCGAATCACCAATCTCAATAACTGGTGCTAAGCATTCAATACCAGCTCTCAAATCTGCTTCACTATATGGCTCATCCCGCACTGGAAAATCCTGGCCAAGTTGAAATGCAAACTCACATTCGCATAAACGGTAATTTACAAAAAACTCAGATGGCACTTCCGCAGGACTTTTCATAATTGATCTTGTAAATAACCGACCAGGAGATGGGCTAGGAATATTTTCAGCTTTACGAACATCTAAACTTGCGGCGCCAACTTTCCAACCGGCGCCTTCCCATCCGAGCGCGTACTCCAGCTTTAAAATAACTTCTTCCATAGATTTCCAAGATCGTGCCCGCAATCGCTCCGGCATAACTACCGGAGTTCTAGTTTTTCTGCCATTTGCAATTAACTCGACCACTTCTTCCACTTCTGTTGGCGTTAAATCACTTTCACGTGGCGAAGGAACGGAACCACCAGGTGGGGTAGGACCATGAATTAGTCGACCTCGATCGCTTAAATAATCTAACCGTGGCTTATCTTTGTTGGCTCTAATTAATTGAAGTCGTTCAATTTCATATGTATTCATAATTGTTTTATGCTAACAGGAGAAAAAATAAATGGATAGAGCTGGAATTACCTTAAAAAGAGCGCATTTAACCGCTTAGTTGTGAACCAAAGTCCAAGTGCGATCATCACAATAAAGTAAAGAATGTGAACCAAAATAGAGCTATCGATTTGGCCAAGCGTTAAACCTCTAATTAGTGAAATGCCATGCCAAAGTGGTAATACCTTTATAAACCATTGCACAATCTCTGGATAAACCGTAAGTGGGAAAAAAGATCCAGAGAAAAGAAACATCGGCAGCATCAACATATTTATATAGTTCATTTGCTGGAAAGATTTCATATAAGAAGTAGCGGCCATGCCAAATGAAGCAAAACCAAACGCAATTAATACTGCGGCTGGAATTGCAAGAAGTCCCCACCAATTTTCAATTAATCCAAGTGGCGTTACTACAATCATGAAACCAATTGCGTACATCAAGCCGCGAAGTAGCGCCCACGCGATTTCACCTAGCGCAACATCTAATGGCCCAAGTGAAGTTGCCAGCATTCCCTGATACAACTTGCTCTCGTTTATTTTCCAAAAGACGTTCCAAGTTGAATCGTAGACTGCACCGTTCATCGCACTGGTTGCTAGTAATCCTGGCGCAATGTAGGCCGCGTATGAAATCGTGGAACCATCTGTTGCAGTTATACCGCCGATTAGCGCACCGACACCAAAGCCAAAAGAGAAAAGATATAAAACCGGTTCTACAAAACCCGATAACACAACTAACCAAGCTGAGGACTTGAAAGCGATAAAACTTCGTTGCAGCGGGGCTCGAGTTCTACCCGCATAATATTTCTCTAATGGTTTGCCGATTCTTCCTTCAGCAATCGCGACGGCCCCTTTAGCGATCATTTACTCAACCGCTTTGTGAAATTGCGAAATGCTAACTTCAAACCTAGCGCTAGCAATGAAGTAAGAAATATAAAATGCACTCCGATCATTAAACCGCTAATCGAATGTCCGTAAGTGAAGTAACGGCCGAGTTCGGTAGCGTGCCATAGCGGTGAAATCCAGCCAATTGGCTGCAAAATAAGGGGCATTGAAGAAAGTGGGTAGAAAGTTCCAGAGAATAAGAAGAGCGGCATAATTATCAATCGACCAATTGCGGTCAGAAAGAAATCTTCTTTTTCAACTTTAGATGTTAGAAATAACATAATTGATGCAAAAGCGCCACCGGCCAGCATTGCAACAAACATCGCAAGCCATGCAGTTCCAGTTGGGAGCGCGCCAGCAATTAGTAAAATAAACCAATAAACCACAACCGTTAGAAAAGTACGACATAGCGCAGCAATGTAGACGCCGAGCGCAATTTGGTTTCCGGTAATTGGAGTTGAATTCATAGCAAAGAAATTCTTGGCCCATTTAAAACCTTGCAGAGTTGGAAAAGTAACTTCATCGATAGCACCTTGGATAGCAGCACTTGCCAAAAGTGCTGGCGCTAAGAAAGTTAAGTATTGAACGCCATCAACTCCACCGACACCTTGTTTTGCATCAACGAGCGAACCAATTCCAACTCCTACTGAAAGTAAATATAAAACTGGATTAAGAATTGCAGCGGTAATTATTGCGGAGCGCCACTTAAACATATTTTTAAATCGCGCCTCTACAATATAAAGCGCACCAAATCTCGAAACCTCACGCTGCGCAACTTCTAACTTCATTTTATTCAATCAAACTTCGGCCAGTAAGTCTAAGAAATACATCTTCTAGCGAAGATCGTCGCACTAATGAAGTTATCGGATGTAGCCCAGAACCAACAATTTCCGTTAGTAGAGTTTCACCATCATTTGTATAAAGCAGAATTCGATCTGGGAGTTGTTCGATCCGATCACATTTTTGCCGTAGCTGATCCACGTATTGTGAATTCTTATCGGAACCAAAGCGAAGTTCCAACACCTCTTTAGTTACATATTTTCGGATTAATTCAACAGGGCTATCTTCAGCCATGATTTTGCCTTTATCCATCACGATTAATCGCTGACAAAGCTGCTCGGCTTCATCCATGAAGTGAGTAGTAAGTAAGAGCGTTACACCCATTTCTTTTAGCCTGAACAACCGATCCCAAAGAATGTGGCGAGCTTGTGGATCTAGGCCGGTGGTTGGTTCATCAAGCATAAGAATTTCTGGCTCGCTAACTAGCGCACGCGCAATTGTTAAACGTCGCTTCATACCACCGCTTAGCGCTTCGACTTTTACATCGCGCTTCTCTTCAAGTTGGGCAAACTCAAGCAACTCTTGAATTTTTGGAGTTAGGAATTTTTTGGAGAGCCCAAAATAACGGCCATAAATATATAAATTTTCTCGAACCGTAAGTTCGCTATCTAAATTATCTTGTTGCGGTACCACGCCAAGGTGCGCTCGAATTTGTGGTCCAAACTTTTCTGGATCCTTTCCAAGAACAGCAAGTTCGCCAGATGAACGTTGGAGGGTGGCGCCAATCATTCGCATGATGGTTGATTTACCTGCGCCATTAGGACCTAGCAATCCGAATGATTCTCCTTTTCGAACTTCAAAATTTATCTGGTCGACAGCAACAAAATCGCCATAAGTTTTTGTAAGAGAGCGCGCAAATATTAAAGAAGTCATCAGGTTAGATTCTATAGCCCAAGTTCTGTGAGTGATTTGGAGAGAAGTTCGATTCCCAACTTTGCGTCACTCTCTGAAATGTTGCACGGTGGCACCATGTGAATTCGGTTGAAGTTATTAAATGGCATCAAACCATTCTTTTTACAAGTTGCAACAATCTCATTCATTTTTGGACTAGAGGCACCATAAGGCGCAAGCGGCTCACGAGTATTGCGATCGGTAACCATGTCCATTCCCCAGAAAACTCCGGCGCCACGAATATCGCCAATGACGGCATGCTTCTTCGCTAGTTCATGTAACCCTGGGCCAAGTATCTTTTCGCCAATAAATGCTGCATTTTCCACCATCTTCTCGCTCTTCATCGCAGCAATAGTGGCTACCGCGGTGGCGCAAGCTAATGGGTGGCCAGAGTAAGTAAGGCCACCTGGGAAAACTCGCTCATTAAAAGTTGTTACTACTGGATCAGAAATTATCACGCCACCAAGCGGGAGGTAACCTGATGTAACACCTTTAGCGAAAACAATTAAATCTGGAATTGATTTTGAGTGTTCGAACCCAAACCATTTTCCAGTTCTGCCAAAACCTGACATAACTTCATCGGCAATCCAGAGAATTCCATATTTATCACAGAGCGCACGTAGCCCATCTAAATAACCAGCAGGTGGCATAAGAACTCCAGCAGTTCCTGGAACGCTCTCGATTAATATTGCGGCAATTGTGTTTGGACCTTCAAAGATAATAGTTTGCTCTAAATGTTCTAGAGCACGTTGGGATTCTTCCGCTTCGTTAGTTGCCCAGAATGCCGTCCGATATAGGTATGGTCCCCAGAAGTGAACATGTCCGAAGCCAAATTCATTTGGGAACCGACGTGGATCACCAGTTGCATTAATAGCCGATCCGGTATTGCCGTGATAAGAACGATAAGTTGAAAGTATTTTATGTTTATTTGTATGCAGTCTTGCCATTCGAATTGCATTTTCGACTCCATCAGCGCCAGCATTAGTGAAGAAAACTTTCTTAAACTTATCGCCGGCTAATTCTAAGATCTGCTTGGCAGCTTCATTACGGGCTTCATTTGCATGCTGTGGCGCAATAGTTGCGAGAATGTCAGCTTGCTCTTTAATGGCAGCAATTACTTGTGGATGTTGGTGGCCAATGTTTGTAAAAACTAATTGGCAGGAAAAGTCTAGATATTTCTTCCCAGTGAAATCCCAGAAGTAAGAACCAGCACCACTTGCAATTGCCATTGGATTAATTTGGGCTTGCGCTGACCAGGAATGGAAAACATATGCTCGGTCGTCAGCAAAAACTTTCGCGGCTTTATCTGGATTATTTTCTGGGGTGTTCACGGTGCTCCCTTTGTTTTCTCTGAATTATGCGCCAATTTAAGCACTTTTGTGACCTATTTGGTAGATGAAGCGGTAATGGGCGGAGTCAAACCTCAAGTATTGTGGGCATATGAAAACTATTTCGCATTGGATCAATGGCGCAGTTACAAATGAAAAATCTGAGAGAAGCGGTGACGTATTTAATCCCGCGACTGGAAAAATTTCTGGCAGCGTAAATTTCGCAAGTACAGCGACTGTAGATATGGCAGTAGGCGTGGCGACTGAAGCTTTCAACGAGTGGCGCCATAGTTCACTAACAAAACGCACCCAAGTGCTCTTTGCATTTCGCGAACTAGTAAATGCTAATAAGGAAAAAATTGCCGCGCTAATCACTGCCGAACATGGAAAAGTATTGAGCGATGCCCTTGGCGAAGTAACACGCGGACTAGAAGTTGTGGAATTTGCTTGTGGCATCCCACATTTACTCAAAGGCGGATTCTCTGAAGAAGTTTCTACTGGTGTGGATGTTTATTCAATTCGGCAACCGCTTGGTCCAGTCGCAATCATCTCGCCATTTAATTTTCCAGCAATGGTCCCAATGTGGTTCTTCCCAATCGCAATCGCGTGTGGAAACACTGTGATTGTTAAACCTTCCGAAAAAGATCCAAGTGCCATTATGTATGTGGCTGAGCTTTTGAAAGCAGCCGGATTACCAGATGGTGTATTTAACGTCGTTCATGGCGATAAAGAAGCTGTCGATGCGCTACTTACACACCCTGGCATCAAATCTGTTTCATTTGTTGGCTCAACACCGATTGCTAAATATGTTTATGAAACTGGAACTAAATCTGGCAAGCGCGTCCAAGCACTTGGCGGCGCAAAGAATCACATGGTAGTTCTCCCAGATGCTGATTTGAATCTGACAGCAGATGCCGCAATTAATGCTGGCTTCGGTTCAGCTGGCGAACGTTGCATGGCGATTTCTGTGGTCGTAGCGGTAGAACCAGTTGCCGATGCTTTAATCGAGAAAATCAAAGAAAGAATGGCGAAAATCAAGACTGGCGACGGTACACAAGGCGCCGATATGGGCCCACTTGTTACTAAAGTTCACCGCGACAAAGTTGCTTCATATGTAACAGCTGGTGAAAAAGAAGGCGCAACCTTGGTTGTTGATGGCCGAAATGTAAAGGTGGATGGCGAAGGCTTCTGGCTCGGGCCAACTCTGTTCGACAACATCACCACCGAGATGTCTATCTATAAGGAAGAAATATTTGGACCGGTGTTAAGCATCATTCGAGTTAAGAGTTATGACCAGGCTTTGAAGCTGGTAAACGATCACCAATATGGAAATGGCACTGCAATTTTTACTAATGATGGTGGCGCTGCTCGTAGATATCAAAACGAAGTCGAAGTTGGCATGGTCGGAATTAACGTTCCAATTCCAGTTCCAATGGCTTACTTCTCATTTGGTGGTTGGAAGAATTCTTTGTTCGGAGATTCGCATGCTCATGGTACCGAAGGAGTTCACTTCTTTACTCGTGGAAAAGTAATTACAAGTCGTTGGTTAGATCCTAGCCATGGTGGAATTAACTTAGGTTTCCCACAAAATACTTAATTAGCCGCGAATTGTTTTTGCAAATTCCTTAAAATCATTAACCATAAAGTCAATTTCGGCTTGACCATGCGCCAAACTAATTAACCATTGCTCGTCTAATCCTGGCGGCGTGATTACGCCATGATTGAGCGACCATAAGAACGATAGTTCTGCAATTTGGAAGTTTGTGGCTTTGTAATCACGGTAGTTGCGAACCGGCGTATCAGACCAAGTTATGCAACCTTTGACCCCAAAACCAACGGTATGGGCTGGTAATTCGTATTCGTCGATGACTTCACGGATTCGAATCAACGCATCTTTATTTAGAGATTCAGCTTTATCAAGAGCTGCAACGGTACAAATTTTATCTACAGCGCGAACTGCTGCCATTGCAAGAGCATGACCGTTAAATGTACCTAAATGTGGCATCCGGCCATCACTAACCGGCAACATAAATTCTGCTTTGCCACCAAAGGCAGCTAACGGAATTCCGCCACCGATTGATTTAGCAAGACAAATTAAATCTGGGATTACTCCAAGTCGTTGCGCCGCACCTTGTGGTCCAGCAGTTAGTCCAGTTTTTACTTCATCAAATATCAACACCACTTTATATTTATCGCAAAGATCCCGAACAGCTTCTAAGTAACCCTCGTCTGGAAGCACGATCCCGATATTTTCCAAGACTGGTTCGACAATGAAGCAAGCAATAGTTTTAGAATGTTTTTCAAATAAATTTTCAAGAGCATCAGCATCATTAAACGGAACTACATAAACTTCACCAGCAACACTTGCATTTGGAATTACCGGAGTTGGAGCATCGGCAGGTCCAGCTTTAGCTAACGCAGGTTTATTTGAAAACAAGACTGAGTCGTGGCTACCGTGGTAACCACCTTCAACTTTAACCACACCTTCTTTACCCGAATATGCCCGTGCAGTTCTTACCGCATACATAGTTGATTCAGTTCCTGAGTTAGTGAATCGAACTTGATCAATTCCGAAACGGCGACAAATTCGTTCAGCAGCATCTCGGGAGAGCGGCGAAGGTGTAGTGAAAAGCGTGCCAACATCTAGTGCATCTCGGAGCTCAGAAACTACATCTGGATTCAAATGACCAGCAAGCATCGCGCCGAACCCCATTGATAGGTCAAGCATTTTGCGGCCGTCGACATCAGTCATCCAGGCGCCTTTAGCTGAAACTATTGAGACTGGATATGGCTCAAATGACTGAAAAGTTGAGTGAGCGCCTAACGGAATAGTTTGAGTAGCTAGTTGATGTTCCAGATCAGATCCAAGCGTTGAATTCTTATATAAATCCAACTGCTCTTGCAAAATCTTTTGCAGGTGTGAAGTATCAAAAGGTTTTGAATGTGCCGGAACTGAACGGAAAGTTTGAGAATGATGCGATTTGGTTTTCATTGCAAATTTGTACAATCAAAGGGTTCATGTAGAACCAAAGTTTGAAGTGCACGCTCCTAGCGAAAGTTTGTGTTACATGCGTACTTTACCAGAGTTAATTTTTTAATCAACTCTAAATTTATGCGTGATTTTCATAGACTTTTGATAAAAAAGTAATTAAATTTCAGGAATGAAGCAGCATTACAGCAAATTTGGCGTATTAGGAATTTATTTGGGAATTGTGTTAGCTTTTTTATCTTACGAAGTATTTAATAAAATTGATCCAACTTATCCACCGTTAGTGATGCGTGGGTGGTTAGATGAAAAAATTCCAATTGTTTCAATCTTTGTAATTCCTTATTTGTCATTCCACTTATTGGCAGCTTTTATAGTTCCATATCTAAGTTTGAAGTTTGGAAGTTATAAAGCATTTCTTGTTAACGGCTTTGCAATAATTTTTGGACAGGCAATGTTAGATATCGCATATTGGTTATTTCAAACCGAAGTTCCACGCGCCAACGTCAGCGACCAAGGTTTCTTTAACTGGGTTTTAGTTCACGTTATCTATGGGAATGATCAACCTCTTAATGGTTTCCCTTCTAACCACGTAACTTGGTCGGTAATTTCAATGATTGCACTTTGGCGATTACGTTATAGAGCGACAAGAACTGCCTGGTATTTGATGGCGTGGTTTGCACTGATTATCCCGGCGACAGTTTTTCTTGGTCAACACTTCGTGATAGATATATATGGTGGGATCTTTGTAGCCTTTGCTGTCTACTGGGCTTGCATGTTCGTAATTGAGAAACCTAGGCTAGATATCCACCAGTAACTACGCTTATGAGAGTGAATGCTCTCGGTGTATAGTTTTGCCACGTGCGGTTCTTAAATACTCCGAGTTACGACCTTACCTATGACGATGTATTCATGGTTCCTAGTCGTTCAACCATCGCAAGCCGGATGGAAGTTGATTTAACAACATCAGATAACACCGGAACCACGATTCCAATTGTTGTTGCAAATATGACCGCTATTTCCGGTCGAAGAATGGCCGAAACTATTGCCCGACGCGGTGGCATCGCAGTTATCCCTCAAGATATTCCACTTCCAGTTGTCCATGATGTTATTCAATGGGTTAAGTCGCGTCATACGTTTTTTGATACTCCTATTACTTTGTCGCCAAACCAGACTGTTGCCGATGCGGTTAGCTTGTTAAATAAGCGCGCTCATGGGGCGATTGTGGTTCTTGAGAACGATAAGCCAGTAGGCATTGTTACGGAAGAAGATTGTGAAGGCGTAGACCGCTTCACCCAACTCCACCAGATAATGAGTAAAGACTTAATTAATTTATCTGATTCTTGCAATCCAAAAGAAGCTTTTCAATTTCTACATAACAACCGTAGAAAACTTGCCCCAGTTGTAAGTAAGTCTGGTGAGCTTGTTGGAATTCTGACTCGAGTTGGTGCGCTACGTGCGACGCTCTACAAGCCGGCACTTGATTCGAATGGAAAGCTAAGAATTGCAGCTGCGATTGGAATTAACGGAGATGTCGCCGCTAAAGCAAAATCTTTAATTGAATCTGGCGCAGATGTATTAGTTGTTGATACCGCGCACGGCCATCAACTAAAAATGATTGAAGCAATCAAGGCGATCAGGGCTATTTCGCCAAAAATTCCATTAGTTGCAGGCAATGTGGTTACTGCGGAAGGCGTTCGGGAATTAATTGAAGCTGGTGCTGACATTATTAAAGTTGGGGTTGGACCTGGCGCAATGTGCACCACGAGAATGCAGACTGGCGTTGGGCGCCCCCAATTTTCTGCTGTTTTGGAATGCGCCGTGGAAGCTAAAAAGTTTGGCAAACATGTTTGGGCAGATGGCGGCGTACGTCATCCGCGCGATATCGCGCTCGCGCTCGCTGCCGGAGCCTCGCAAGTAATGATCGGCTCATGGTTTGCCGGGACTTACGAATCACCAAGTGATCTACATAGAGATTCAAACGGTCGCTTATATAAAGAGTCTTTTGGTATGGCATCGGCTCGGGCAGTTGCAGCTCGCACCGCAAATGAAGATGCATTTGATCGAGCACGTAAATCAGTTTTCGAAGAGGGCATCTCAACATCGAGAATGTATTTGGATCCTGAGCGTCCAGGTGTTGAAGATCTACTAGATGAAATTGTCGCGGGGCTGCGTTCTTCCTGTACTTACGCTGGCGCGGCCAACATTTCAGAGTTTGCCGAGAAAGCAGTCGTTGGAATTCAATCGGCCGCCGGCTATGCGGAAGGTCGCCCACTACATTCTTCCTGGGTTAAATAAATATAAGCACCAAGGTAATGTTGGTTCTGCAGGTGAAAATGCGTTCGTAGCTCAACGGATAGAGCATCGGTCTTCGGAACCGAGGGTTGGGGGTTCGAGTCCCTTCGAGCGCACCAGGCAAAATGGTTATAGGTTTCATCCAACCGCGTTCCGGAGGGGGCCCACATTGAGTGACGATGATGATTCAAATATCGATGACATCGTTACGGAAGAAATGTTGTGGGAGCGGATACCAGAGACTGAAGGCGAAGAGCGCGCAAATACTTATTACGAACTTAGCGCAAGAATTTATGCACGCGGTCAATATGACGAAGCGTTAGCGCTCGCTGAAACTGCGCGAGATATTTATTCCGAACTTGGCGTAAACATTCCTAAAGAAGGACTGGCGCAGGCTTACTCGGCAATTGGTTATAACTTAAATCAATTGAAGCGCATGGATGAAGCTGCAGGCGCGATGAGTAAAGCTGTTGAACTGTTACGAGAAAATAAATCTTCAGTCGCTCTTGAATTGGCATGCACACTTGGTGAGTGGTGGTTTGCTTCAAAGGAATATCAGAAAGCTATTGAATGTATGAGTGAATGCGTTCAAGAACATTTAGTTGACGGCAATGAATTAGGAGCAGCAAACGATTTTCATTTAATTGGATGTAGCCATCGAGAATTAAAAGAATTTGATAAAGCGTTAACTGCATTTAAAGAGGCGCGTGTGTTATTTAAGAGCGCAAAGGAAGTAATTCATGTAGCCCGGTGCGATCAAAAAATCGCACATTGCCTCATCGAATTGGGCGATGCTCTAGGAGCGCTTGGTGCAGCCCAAAAAGCAATAGATGTTTTCACGACAGCGCACGACCACCCCCGCGAAACTTTCGCTCTTTTTGAATACGGTAAAGCTCAAGTACTTAATGGCGAAACTGAAGCCGGGTTAGCATCGCTTGAAAAAGTATTAGATGCGGTAGCCGATGCAGAACCAAAAGATTTTGAATTCATCGTAGAAATCGAGCGGAAGATTGCAACAATTTTGCGAATACTAAAGCGCGAAGATGAAGCTCAAGAGATTGAGCGACGAGTCTCATCTGTTGAAGATGTGATTGCCGAATAACGTAACAGCAACAGCAACACTCCGATAAGCGCGCCGACTCCGGCCATAACTAAGGGCAACTCAAAATCACTTTTGCGCCACAATGCGCCGCCCCAAATTCCAGCTCCTAAAACCGCGAAGTTCATCGAAGCTTGGTAGATACCTTGTGAGCGTCCACGTTCGGTTTTTGTCGAAAGTTTTCCAATCCAAGATTTTCCAACACCATCGGTAAATGCTGGGAATAATCCATAAATTCCAATTGCAATTATCGCCAATAAATGGCTATTAGATGTACCAAGTAATAAGTAGGTAATTCCAAAAGCTGAGAGACCAATCGCATATGCATATTGCGGCTTGATTCGATCCGCAATTACACCCGCAGGTATCGAAGCTAGCGTTGCTACTGCATTATAAAAAATGTAGAGGAGTACAACGCTTCTAGTGGAGAAACCAATATCGCTTAACCGGAGCAAAATTAAAATATTTGGGATATTCATTAATTGAATGAAAACGAGTAGCGCAATTGTCCGTTTAAGTGGGGTACTAAGTGCAACTTTAGAAGCTTTAATTTTTTTAATTGAAGGTTCCCGTTTTGGAAAGTAGCTTTCTTTTACCAAGAACGTTAGAGCCGCTGAAAGTATTGCTGGGATAATGGCAAAAACTGCTACTTTTTTTACATCATCATTGAAAATAATTAAACCCCAAAGTGCAAAAAGTGGGCCGATTACTGCGCCTAAATTGTCGCCCATGCGATGAAACCCAAAAGCTTTACCAAGATGCTCTTTTGCGACGCTATCTGTAATTAGCGCATCGCGCGGTGCCGAGCGAATTCCTTTGCCGATTCGATCTGTAATTCGACCGAAAAGTACTTGCCCCCAAGTAGATGCGAAAACTACTAACGCTTTACCAACTCCTGCTAACGAATAACCAACCGCAACAAATGGTTTTCGACCGATTCGATCGCTGTATTTACCGCTCCAGAGTTTGGCAAATCCGGCTGCTGCTTCGGCAGCGCCTTCAATTAACCCAAGTGCAATTGGCGCCGCTCCTAAAACTGTTGTTAATAAAATAGGTAATAGTGGGTATAACAATTCACTTGCAGCATCTTGGGTTAACGAAACGACGGTAAGAAGAATTAAGTTTCTAGATAACCAAGTTTTACGCATCGGGCCGTTTGCCCGTCTGAAGATGTTGCATTCCCCAGGCATACATTGCAATTGCGCCAGCAGCCGAGGCGTTCATGGATCTAGTAGATCCATATTGTTGGATTGCTAATACTTCTCTACATACTGCGATTGCTTCATCGGACATACCAGCACCTTCTTGTCCAAAAAATAAAATACAACTTTTTGGTAGTTTTGCACTTTCGAGTTGTTTTGAAACTGAAACATTATCTATCCCAATTATTGGGCAATTGTTTTCATCGCTCCATGTTTTAAAATCTGCAATTGTTGGGTGATGAATGATGGTTAGATATTTATCAGTAACCATCGCGCCGCGACGATTCCAATCGCGCTTGCCAACAATGTGAACACTTGAAACATTAAAAGCATTAGCTGTTCTAACTACCGAACCAATATTCAAATCGTGCTGCCAATTTTCTATTGCAATTCTTAATGGATTTCGCTTTGTATCTAAATCCGCAACAATTGACGCCACTTTCCAGTAGCGATACTTATCTAAAACGTTACGACGGTCGCCATTCTCAAGAAGTTCTGGATCAAATTGATCTTCAGTCGGCCAAGGCAATTCATGCGGACCAACACCAACAACCGGATAAAACTCACCTGGCCCAATAACTGGCGGATTGCTCATAGTTCAATACTCTACTGATATTCATCTCGGAGGCGAAAAATGAGTAAGCAAATCAGTAATTCTTGGGTGGCCATATTCCTCACTTTCTTGATGCTAACAAGCACTTCCGCAACTGCTGTTGAAACCACAGTGCCATCAGAAAGCACAACACTTCCACCGAAATTTATTTATTACGCAAAATCTACAAAGTTGGCTGGCCCTGGATTGATACTTGTTGATCCGAGCACAAATACGACTTTATATGACGAAGCTTCCACAGTGCCGCGCGCTCCAGCTTCTGTTTTCAAATTGATTTCATCTTTTTCTACATTAAAATATGTAGGTTCAGATTTTAGATTCAAAACTAAGATTTTCAAAACTGCTGTAACAAATACTTATGTGTTAGATGGCGATATGGATCCATGGCTGACTTCAGATATAAAATTAGCAAAAGCAAATGAACAGCGGTATTTACCTAGTCTAATTAGTAAAGCTAATAAATCTAAGGCAAAGTCAATTACAATCGAACATACTGGAGTTTTTACTAGAGATTTAGAAAACCTCGCTAAATATTTGAAAGTTAGACGCATTGCTGTGAAATTTCGCGAATTAACTCCTACTGCCGCAACTGCTCGTGCTACCGAAGAAATTGGAGCGTTACAATCTGTTCCGGTTTCGAAAATGGTAACTTTCTCGATTTTGTGGAGTGATAACCAGTTAGCTGATCGCTTAGCGCGGGCAGCGGCTCGGGTTAAGTACGGAGCCTCGGATCAGGTGGCGCTACAAAACACATTTGTAGCTGCGCTTAGTGCATATGGAATTAACGTAATTGGTTTGAACGCAATTGATGGAAGCGGCTTATCGCGGGAGAATAAAGTTTCAGCTAGAACTATTGTCGAAGTATTAATGCAAATTCGAAAAGACCCACTCTTTGCGCCGATTTATGAAGGCTTACCGATATCAGGGAAAACCGGCACGTTAAAAAATCGGTTTATTACGACCGCTCCTCACGCAGTCGGCTTAGTGCATGCAAAGACTGGCTTTATTAACACCACGGTAAGTTTGGCTGGGTTTGTAACAGTCGGGGCAAAAGAGTACGTATTCGCCGTAATTGCTGACAATTTAGAACCGAAGTTGGTAGCTAGAAATCGAGCCCGTGAAACGATTGATTTGATGTTAGGAACTATCACCCAACCTGCAATACCTTAATGTTATTTATTATCAAAAACCTTTATTGAGCCTTTGTAACAAGCCACCCAGGTTCGATCATTTATTGGTTCGTATGTAACCCCTATCGGATCCGGGCAGACTTTTATGGATTGCAAAATCTTGAAATCGCTGGTTCTGATTTTTGAAAGAGTCGCGCTATTAAAATTTACTACAAAGAGCGCAGTTCCATCACTTGAAATATCTAAACTTCGAGTTGCTTTGCCGGTCGTTACCGTTTTAACAACTTTATTTAAGGCTAGATCTAGCGCAACAACTTTGCCAGAAGCATTAAGAGTTGCATATATAGTTTTTTGATCTGGCGATAAAACCAGAGCTCGAGGGTTGGGCCCAATCGGAAGTGTTTTATCCGCAAAAGTTTTTAGATCAATCTGATGGATTACTGAGCCACCCATTTGCGCAACATATGCAAACGCGGAATCATTTGAAACCGTTATGCCGCGAGGGTAGGCGCCAATTTTAATCTTTTTTACAACTTTTTGAGCTGCGACCGAAATTACTTGAAGGTCATAAGAGCACCAATTTGAAACCAGAATGTATTTATTATCTGGCGTAACTTTTACAACTTTTGGAACTATGCCAACTTTATATGCAGCATCAATCTTAAAAGTTTCCAGATTTATTCGATATAAAAAGCTTGCATCGTATCCAGAACTAGGCGAACAAACATCATGACCTTCATGGTTAAAACTCTTGCCATACATTGCATAATTGGTAACGTATAAATATTTACCATCAGGTGAATATGCGCCTTCGACAGGTGCACCTTGGTATGTACCGGTATATCCAGTAAAACCGAGTTCAGTTAGGTTTACTCGGTCCGAGACGGTTGCTTTCAATTCAAAAGTATTTGAATCGTAGAAAGTTACTGAATGTTTATACATCATGTTCTGTGCACTGACTAATCCATTCGGTGAAGCTAAAACCGATTTAGGTTGAATCTCGCCGACGATGGTCTTGATTAGAACCATTTTCTTTGAATCAGAATTTATAGTTTCATCCGCCAAAGCGCTACTTGAAACCAAAAGCAATAAAATCAATAAAAAAGAAAAGCGGCGTAATATTCGTTTGGACATTGCGCCACTTTATCTAAATTTATCTATCTTTATAATCACATTCTCGAGTACCGCTTGGAATATTTAGTTCCAAGGTGGGTAGGCTGACCTATTGTGAAGGCAACCGGCATCGCTCCATATATCGCGCTAATGAAATTGCGCGTAGTAGAGCTGCTGTTGGTCACAACTCTGCCATCGCTATTTTTAGCAGCCCATGGTGCGCCACCTCTAGTCGTATCAATCGCAACATTAATCGGTGGCACTTTGGCGGCTGGTGCAGCTAATGCATTTAATCAAGTAATCGAAAGTGATTTAGATAAATTAATGGGCCGGACCGCTAAGCGACCAATCGCAAGCGGGCAAATCACGGAAACGCAAGCGCTCTACTTTGCATTCGGAATCACAATCGTCGCACTAGCAATTATGGCGATCTGGACGACCCCGCTTGCAACTGGGCTAACTGTTGCTGCCATAACTTTTTATGTTTTTATCTACACAATTGGCTTGAAGCGCAGAACCTCACAGAACATTGTTTGGGGCGGAATTGCTGGCTGTTTTCCGGTAGTAATTGGATGGTCAGCGATAACTGGTGATCTCTCTGCTACTTCTATCTGGTTCTTTTTATTAATATTCTTTTGGACGCCGCCACATTTTTGGGCGCTAGCCATTAAGTACAAAGATGATTATGCAAAGGCTGGCATACCAATGTTGCCAGTCGTAGCTCCGATGAAAAATGTGGCAGCACAAATGTGGTTCCACACGATTGCGATGGTTATTACTTCATATTTTGTCGTTACAACCGCAGCTCTACCTAATTGGATATTAATTTTGACTGGGATTTTAGGGTTAGGTTTTATCTGGCTGATGACAAAGCTAAAGGGAGATAAGGCCGCAATCGATAAAGCAGCAGCCGCAATATTTCATGGATCAATTACTTATCTCAGTGGATTCTCAGTTCTATTGGTAATCGGTGCGTTGGTTATATAAGGTGCAGGCATGTCTGAACTAGCGATTTCAGTTAAAGACCTAACAAAAAATTATGGTGCTCGAGTTGCGGTATCGCACGCAACTTTCGATGTTCCCTACGGAACAATCTGTGGCTTTGTCGGTCCAAATGGATCTGGTAAAACCACAACGATTCGAATGTTGTTAGGTTTAGTACGAACCACCGGTGGAACTGGTGAAATATTGGGTGAATCAATTACTCACCCAGAAAAATATTTACCAAAAGTTGGCGCGATGATTGAAGGACCAGCTTTCTATCCAGCGCTCTCCGGCAAAGAGAATTTAAATGTTTTAGCTGCTCTCGGCGGTTTTTCAAAGGAGCGAGTCCAACCATTACTAGAAAAAGTTGGGTTGGGAGATCGTGGAAACTCTAAGTTTAAAACATATTCACTTGGCATGAAACAACGTCTTGGGATCGCCGCAGCTTTATTACCAAACCCTAAATTGTTAGTTCTCGATGAACCCACTAATGGTTTAGACCCAGCCGGGATCCAAGAGGTCCGGGAGTTAATTAGAGACCTTGCTACCGATGGCACAACTGTTTTTGTCTCATCACATTTACTTAGTGAAATCGAGATGATTAGTGAGTACTTAGTCATGCTGCGTGAAGGTAAAGTAATTTTTTACGGTAAAACTGCCGAGCTATTAGCGCAACAACAACCAGTAATTGTTGCTAAGAGTAAGCGCGCTACAGATCTAAAAAAGTTGCTTAAAATTGCTAAAAATTCTGGGCATAGCGCCAGCATTATTGCTGGAGCAGTACATGTAATCTCAGATAGCTCTTTTGCTGCCGAATTTAACGAACTTGCTTTTGACGCTGGAATAACGCTTTCATCTTTAAATGCAGTTCTACCAACTCTTGAAGAAACATTCTTTGAAATGACCGGTGAGTGATATGTGGCATGTAGCTTTTTCAGAACTTCGTAAATTGCGAAGACCTTCGCTCTTTCTTGGAACTATGGGAGCGGTGGTATTTTTTAGCGGATTATTCTCGTCATTACTTTTTCTTTTAATTGATTCGCCTCAAGGAAATGGCGATCGGGGCCGGATGATTGGCCGCGAAATTCTCGCATTGCCAACTGGTGGGGTTCGGGGTTTTGCAAGCGTTGGATCTTTTCTGGGAATTATCGCGCTCTGTGTTTTTGCGGCGCAGACCGCTCAAGAATACACATACGGCACATTGCGAAACTTATTGGTCCGCCAACCTTCTAGAATGAAAATTCTAATAGGTAAATTAGCTGCGATGAAAATATTCGCAATCATCATGGTAATTCTTGCTGCGCTAGTAAGCATTTCAGCTTCGATATTGCTTGCGCCTCGTGCCAAAGTTAATACTGATCTTTGGTTTAGCGCTGCTGGCAAAAGCGCAATTCTAGAGACTTTTGTCAACGTGATTATTTCAGTAATTGGTTTTGGAATTGTGGGAATGATTCTCGGACTATTATTTAGATCACCAATCAGCGCAATTTCACTAGGCGTACTCTGGTTATTAATTGTGGAGAACTTATTAGTAGCAGTGAAATCCAACACTGAAAAATGGCTGCCGGGTTCAAACTTATCCGCAATCGCCCAAGGCGGAACGCCAACTTTGGAATATAAACATGCACTTATTGTTGGTGCTGCTTATGTAATAGTCGGCGCGCTAGTTGCTGCCGGGCTATTTAAACGGAGAGATGTTTCTAACTAGACACGAGCTTGGTTGTACCGCATTTCCTAAGTAATTAGCGGATGCTGATTTATTCTTATCTCAGTTAAAACCCCATCCGAACTTCCCTAGGGGGATTTTGTGAAGAGCAATAAGAGCAGTCGTAGTAGCGCGGTTGCGCTCGGACTGGCTTTTCTATTAGCGACATCTGCAACCGCTACTTTTGCTGCTACTCCTAAACCTACTCTTGCTGAAATTGCTGCTGCTAAAAAAGCCGAAGCTGCAAAAAAAACGGCCGCAGATAAAGCTGCTGCAGTTTTAGCTAATGCAAATAAAACACTGAGGCAATTAAGTGCAATTGCAATTGCTGCGCAAGCTAAATATGTAAAAGCGCAGAACGAACTGGCAGTTGCCACAAAAATTGCGAACGTAGCTGCCGAACATTCTCGGTTAGCGTCACTGGCGGTTGATTTTGCTCACCGAGCGATCGGTAAATTGGCAACGAATGCATACATTATGGGAAGTGGTTTTACAGATTTGGATTCATTATTACATGCAGATGGCCCACAAGATTTGATGGATCGGCTATCTGCGCTAGATACTTTGGGAGCAAATAATTCAACGGCGTTAAAACGATATAAAGCTGCTGAGAGTGTGGCCCGCGCCGCTAAAAAAGAAGCGGATGATGCGAAAGTAGCACAATTAGTAGCAACTGCAAAAGTAGTAGCGGCAAAAAAAGTTGCAGATGATGCACGTGCAGCGCAACAAAAAGAAGTAAATAAGTTGCAAGCTGTCCAAGATAAATTATTAAAAGAGTTAGCATCCGCGAAGAAAGTTCGGATAACCTTAGAACAACAACGCCAACTAGCTTTATTAGAAGAAGCAAATGCAAATCAAGCTGAACAAACAATTAATCAATCTAAAATTTGGCCAGATATTGGATTCTCAACTAAAGCAATAGTTCGCTCTACCGAAGCCCAACGATTAAAAGCCGTCGAATTCGCGAAAAAACAAGTACAAGCGCGGAAGCCTTACATCTGGGGAAGTGAAGGCCCAAATTCCTTTGACTGTTCCGGCTTAGTTTACGCGGCCTATCGAAGCGCTGGACTTGGTTGGCCAAATTGGGATCGCCTCAACTCTTCGCTCTATTTCAGCACCACAAAACATATTCCGCTTAGCCAATTAGTTCCAGGCGACCTGATTTTCTATTCCTACAAAGGAACGGTGAACACAATTCATCACATATCTATCTACGCTGGTAACGGCATGATGTGGGAAGCCAATTCCAAAGACAAAGGACTGCTCTTCTCCAGCATTTACAGCGTTAATGGGTTAATGCCATATGGGGGTCGGGTCTAACCTTCTCTCTATGGGAGTAAGTAGTAGCGTGGCAATTCGTAACGCAATTCGAAGCGCGCTGGTATCTGCAAGCGCAGGTGATCGAATTCTGGTTGGCGTATCAGGCGGAACTGATTCACTGGCGCTTGCATCTGGTTTATTTTTAGAATCAGCGGAAAAAGCTTTACAACCTGTAGCCGTAATTATCGACCATGGGTTGCAAGAAAGTTCTGATGAAGTTTCTAATAATACAAAATTACAGTTAGCAAAAATTGGCTACAACGATATTCGAATTATGAAAATTCAAGTAGCAGTTACTGATGGAATTGAAGCTTCGGCAAGAAGAGCAAGGTACGCAGCATTTAATAAATTAGCAGAAGAGTTAAACACAAAAGTTTTCTTTTTGGGTCATACCAAAGATGATCAAGCGGAAACAGTTTTACTTGGACTCGCACGCGGTTCTGGGACTCGTTCGCTATCTGGAATGGCCGAAGTTAATGGCATTTTTGTTAGACCGCTACTCACAATTACAAGAGCCCAAACGGTTGCGGCTTGCGCTGAGTGGAATTTAATTCCTTGGCAAGATCCACACAATACAAATGAAAAATTTACCCGAGTACGAGTTCGAGAAAATGTAATGCCTAATTTAGAGAAAGAGATTGGCCCCGGAGTTGCGGAAGCGCTGGTTAGGTCAGCTCGATTACTTCGAGATGATGCCAATGCTCTGGATGGATGGGCGGCTGTTGAGTTTTCAAAGTTTGACCCAAAAGATTTAGATGTTACGGAGTTGGCCAAACTCCCAAGAGCGATTCGAACTCGAATTCTTCGGATGGCGATTTATGCAGTTGGCGCACCAGTCGGATCGCTCACTTCCGAGCATATTGATCCAATTGAGGCCCTGATTTCCGCGTGGCACGGCCAAGGAGCGAGCTCGCTTCCGGGTGGTGTGAAGGTTGCTCGAATTTCGGGCAGACTTTCGCTCTTGCGCGAGGATTAAACGAAACGAGGAGTAAGTGGATTTAGCAGCGGTAGGCAACGATGTAGAACGAGTAATCGTTTCTGAAATCGATTTACAGAAACGAATTAAAGATATGGCTGCCCAAGTTACTTCAGATTACAAAGATCGAGACTTATTACTTGTTGGGGTTTTAAAAGGCGCAATTATGGCAATGGCCGATCTTTCACGAAATATGCAACGCCATGTTGATATGGACTGGATGGCAGTTTCTTCATACGGCTCTGGCACTAAATCTAGCGGCGTAGTAAGAATTCTAAAAGATTTAGATCGCGATATTACTGGCCGTGAAGTATTAATTGTTGAAGATATTGTTGATACCGGGCTTACTCTGTCATGGTTGAAATCAAACCTAGAGTCGCGTGGTGCAAAGAGTGTCGAGATTCTCTCTATTTTAAGAAAGCCAACCGCTGCAAAAGTTGAAGTAAATGTTAAATATGTTGGCTTTGATATTCCACCTGACTTTGTAGTTGGTTATGGCTTGGATTTTAATGAAAAATATCGAAACCTACCTTTTATTGGCGTGCTTGCTAAGCACATGTACACCTAATTATTATCCCCAATCAAAGAGAAAGAAAAAATGAGCAAAAAGAATGCTGTAAAAGAAAAGAAGAGTAAGAAGCCATCAATTAAGAAGGTTTCTAAACTCTCAGATGGCAACCGACTGCGTAAAGCTACGCGTCGCCCACTCTTTTGGATTCTGCTTGCCATAATTGGAGTTTCAATCTTTGGTCAAATCTCAAGTAGCGGAAATCAATTTACTAAAGTTGATACATCAGCAGTCTTAGCAGCGATTTCAAATAATGATGTCGAATCAGCAATCCTGGTTGATCGCGACCAATTAATCCGCGCAATACTCAAGCCAGGCAAGGCAATTAAAGGTGCTACAAAAGTAGAAGCCTCATACGTAACTCGACAAGAACCCTTAATTGTTGAGTTGTTAACCAGCAACCCACCGCCAAGTAATTGGAATGTAAAAGTTCCAACCACAAATATTTTGATATCAATTTTATTCTCAGTCGGTCCAATTCTTTTAATTGCATTCATTATCTTCTTCCTAATGGGGCAATCCCAAGGCGGTTCCAGAGTTTTTTCATTCGGTCGCTCGCGCGCCAAGTTACAATCTAATGATGCGCCTAAAACTACATTTGCAGATGTAGCCGGAGCAGATGAAGCAGTTGCAGAGCTCCGCGAGATTAAAGACTTCTTAGCCGAACCTAAAAAATATGAAGAGATCGGTGCAAAAATTCCTAAAGGTGTACTTCTATATGGCCCACCCGGAACTGGAAAGACTTTATTGGCCCGGGCAGTTGCCGGCGAAGCGAAAGTACCTTTCTACTCAATCTCTGGTTCTGATTTCGTAGAGATGTTTGTTGGCGTCGGTGCTGCACGAGTGCGTGATCTATTTACGCAAGCTAAAGCAAATGCACCTGCAATTGTTTTCGTAGATGAAATTGATGCAGTTGGTCGTCATCGTGGCGCTGGAATGGGCGGCGGGCATGACGAGCGTGAACAAACACTTAACCAACTTTTAGTAGAGATGGATGGCTTTGAGACAAACGGTTCGGTAATTTTGATTGCTGCGACAAACCGTCCTGATATTTTGGATCCAGCGCTACTGCGGCCAGGTAGATTTGATCGTCAGATTGGAATTGATCGCCCTGATCTAAAAGGGCGGGAAGCGATTTTGCAAGTACATGCGAAAGGCAAACCGCTGGCAGAAAACGTTGATTTACTTGGCTTTGCCCGCCGAACCCCTGGATTTACCGGCGCGGATCTGGCAAACGTGTTAAATGAGGCTGCACTATTAACGGCTCGCCAAAATGAAAAATTAATCACAAATGATTCACTAGATGAAGCAATCGATCGCGTTATGGCTGGCCCACAGCGCAAGAGCCGATTAATGAGCGAAGAAGAACGAAGAGTTACGGCTTATCACGAAGGCGGTCACGCGTTAGTTGCATATGCGTTACCACACACCGATCCAGTTCATAAAATCACAATAATGCCGCGCGGTCATGCGCTCGGTTACACCATGGTTTTACCTGATAAAGATAAGTATTCAACAACCCGGAATCAAATGTTAGATCAATTGGCTTACACGATGGGTGGACGTGCAGCGGAAGAATTAGTCTTCCACGATCCAACAACTGGCGCATCTAACGATATTGAAAAAGCTACGGCGCTGGCTCGCGCCATGGTAACAATATATGGAATGACCGAACGTCTTGGTGCCATAAAATTAGGAAACTCCGAAGCTGCGCCATTTATGGGTCGTGACTACGGGCACCAACGTGATTATTCTGAAAGTATTGCTGGAATTGTCGATCAAGAAATCAGAAACTTGATTGAGAATGCACATCAAGAAGCATTTGAAGTGTTGGTACAAAATCGCGCAATACTTGACGAACTTGTTGAAGTATTGCTGGAAAAAGAAACCTTAAATAAAGAAGAGATTGCGGCAATTTTTAAAAGCGTAGTTGCTAAACCAAATCGTCCAGCTTGGACTGGGTCAGCGCTTCGCAAACCTTCGACTATTCCACCAGTATCAATGAAGCCTAAAGTGGAAAAAGTTAAGGAAGTTGTAGAAGTAAAAGAAGTTAAACCGCGGAAGAAGAAGAGTCCGAGCGCGTAATGAGTGAAATTAATGCATTTGGAATGGGTCCAAATGACGGCCGTGCCAAAGCCGAATTTGATCAAGCCCGAGCCGAACGTGCTGTTACTGAGTTATTAATCGCACTTGGTGAAGACCCAAATCGTGATGGGTTACGCGACACCCCAGCTCGAGTAGCGCGTGCATTAAAAGAAAACTTTGAAGGGCTTTGGCAAGATCCACGCGATGTACTTTCCACAACTTTTGATTTAGGTCATCGCGAACTAGTAATTGTTCGAGACATTGAGATTTTTTCCCATTGCGAACACCACCTAACGCCATTTCATGGCGTAGCGCACATCGGTTATATCCCTGGCGAAAGTGGGCGAATTACTGGACTCTCAAAACTTGCGAGATTAGTTGATTTATATTCCAGAAGGCCACAAGTTCAAGAACGACTTACTTCGCAAATCGCAGATTCAATGATGGAAATTTTAGAACCAGCTGGAGTGATTGTAATTATAGATTGCGAACACTTATGTATGTCGATGCGCGGTGTAAAAAAGACGCAAGCGCGAACCACAACTAGTGCAGTACGTGGTCAATTACGAGATCCGGCGACTCGTGCTGAAGCGATGTCTTTAATAACGACTAAGTAATAGCGCAATGAATACGAACCCAACAATTGTGATGGGAATTCTTAATATAACACCAGATTCATTTGCTGATGGTGGTCGGCATTTCAATTTTGCAGATGCGATTAAGCGTGGCGAAAATATGATCGCCGAAGGCGCAGAAATAATTGATGTTGGTGGTGAATCAACTCGCCCCGGCGCGGAAAGAATTACCGAAGCAGAAGAACGCAATCGAGTAATGCCAGTCATCGTTGAACTTAAGAAATTAGGTGCGGTGATAAGCATTGACACAATGCGTGCGAAAATAGCGAACGAAGCAATTCTGGCTGGCGCTACTTATATAAACGATGTCAGTGGTGGCTTAGCTGATCCCGATATGGTTAAAACGGTCGTAGCCAACCCACAAATTCAATATATTGCGATGCATTGGCGGGCGCACTCTAAAAACATGCAGGATTTAGCTGCTTACAAAGATGTAGTCCGAGAAGTTAAAGATGAGTTACAAGATCGAATTGATACCTTGATTTCTGCTGGTGCTGATCCGGATCAATTAATAATCGATCCGGGTTTAGGTTTTGCGAAAACCGGCGAACATAATTGGGAAATCCTCCGAAATCTAGATCGGCTGGCTTTACTTGGCTTCCCGATATTAATTGGCGCATCTCGCAAGAAATTTCTGGGTGAGTTGACTAAAACTACTAATTCGGATGATCGTGAAGCAGCTTCTATTGCAATTACTTCTTTAGTGGCGAAAACTGGCGTCTGGGGAGTTCGTACTCATTCTGTAAAACCACATAAAGATGCAATAGCAGCAGTAAGTGCAATGGAAAGAATCAAATGAGTGATCAAATTAAGATAACTGGCATATCTGGGTTTGGTTACCATGGTGTACTAGAAAGCGAAAGAAGTGTCGGACAAAACTTTTCTGCGGATATAACAATTTCGCTAAGCACGCGCGCAGCAGGTAAATCGGATGATTTAACAAAGACAATAAATTATGCAGAAGTTGCTGAGTTAGTTCATGAATTCATAATCGGAGAATCGGTTCGATTACTTGAAACTCTTGCCGAGAAGATTGCTTCGGCCATACTTGCGGTTTACCAATTAGCTAATGAAGTACATGTAACGATCCATAAGCCGGAAGCACCGATTGCCATTCCATTTCTAGATGTCTCAGTAACAATTCAACGTTCGCGATGAAGGCAGTCATCGCACTCGGCGCTAATTTGGGTGACCCAGTTTCTCAATTAGAAAATGCGGTACTAGAAATAACTAAAGAGCTTTTTGTAATTTCGGTATCAAAATTTATTGAGACGGAACCAGTCGATGCGCCCGGCCAACCGAAATATTTCAACGGGGTTCTGATCGCGCATACCGAGATGAAACCCCTTGATTTACTGCACTTATTACAGAGAATTGAGAAAATGGGTGGCCGAGAACGTTCAATTCAGAATGCGGCGAGAACGATAGATCTTGATTTAATTTCTTACGGCGAAATCTTTCTCGATACTGTGGAATTAACCTTGCCGCACCCACGGGCGCACTTACGCGCATTTGTGCTTGAACCTTGGGTGAGTATCGATGTTGATGGTGTTCTTCCTGGGCATGGTGAAATAAAAAAGTTGTTGGCTACCCTGCATTAGTTAGGTAGACTTTTCACACTGCCCGGTACCCCGAAAGGACTGGAGCCTAAAATGAAAGTTATTAAGAGCGCCACTGAACTTTCGCGCGCATTAATCCAGCCAAGTGCGTTTGTGCCGACCATGGGAGCTTTGCATGCGGGACATCAGTCGCTGATAAAAAGGGCACGTGAAGTTTCGGAAAATGTAATTGTGAGCGTATATGTCAACCCGTTGCAATTCGAAAACCAAGAAGATTTAAATAGCTATCCAAGTTCACCAGAAATTGATGAAGAATTAGCGGCGGCGGCTGGTGCCACAATCTTGTGGCGGCCAAATCAATCTGAGCTTTACCCAAACGGCATAACCAAAATTTCAGCAGGCGGGGTTGGCGCTATTTACGAAGGTAACCGTGCCGGACATTTCGATGGGGTATTAACCGTTGTGCATGCGCTCTTCTCGAACATTAAACCTACCTGGGCAATATTCGGTGAAAAAGATTTACAACAACTGTTCTTAATTAGAAAAATGGCTAGCGAATTTTTTCCAGCAATTAAAGTATTAAGTGGCGAAACTTTCCGAGAATCATCAGGATTAGCGCTATCTTCTAGAAACTCTCGACTTTCAGCTGAAAATAAGAATTGCGCCACCGTAGTTTTTAGGTCTTTACAAGCTGCCCAATCTCAGCCAGCTATTGCCGAAATGAAGCGAGAAATGTTGGCAACCTTAAGCAGCGAGCCAAGTTTCACTTTAGATTACGCCGAAATTATTGATGATACGACCTTCGATTTGGCGGTCGAAGAGAGTAGAAATAAGCGTGCGATCATCGCGGGCTGGATTAATGGCATCCGTTTAATCGACAATATGGCCATGCAGAATATTCGCTCAGCATCAAAGGTGGCAGCGATATGAAATTGCGTGCAGCGAAACCTGGTTGGAGCGCTAGTGCTGATGTTGTAGTAATTGGTTCTGGAGTTGCGGGCTTAACAACCGCTTTACAAATTCGCGCACATAATCTTTCAGTTCTCTTAGTTACTAAAGCGCGAGTTGACTCTGGTTCAACTAAATGGGCGCAAGGCGGAATTGCTGCAGCTCTTGGACCTGGTGATAGTCCAGATCAACACGAAAAAGATACTTTGGTTGCTGGGGCTGGACTCTGTGATGTTAATGCAGTAAAAGTTTTAGTTAGCGAAGGACCGGAGGCAGTTCGTAAACTGATTGCACGCGGAGCGGTTTTCGATCTTTCTGAAACGGGCGAGATTGCGCTTACTCGCGAAGGCGGCCATTTGCGAAATCGAATTCTGCATGCAGGTGGCGATGCTACTGGAGCTGAAGTTTCCCGCGCGCTACTTGCAGCTGTTAAAAATGATAATGGAATTGAAGTATTAGAAAACGCTTTAGTAATTGATGCTTTAAAGAATGAAAGCGGCAATGTTTGCGGCGTAACACTTCACGTAATCGGGGCAGGTACAAGAGATGGTGTTGGCCAAGCACTTGCCCGTGCAGTTGTTATTGCAACCGGTGGACTTGGTCAAGTGTTTTCCCAAACTACAAACCCATCAGTCTCAACTGGTGATGGCGTTGCGTTAGCGCTTCGGGCTGGCGCAGATGTAGCAGATGTTGAGTTTATTCAATTTCACCCAACTGTTCTCTGGATTGGTGATTCATCGCGTGGTCAACAGCCGCTAATTTCAGAAGCAGTGCGCGGCGAAGGTGCTATTTTAAAAAATATAAAAGGCGAAGCGTTTATGAAAAATGTGCACCCACTTGCGGACTTAGCACCACGTGACATTGTTGCAAAAGAAATTAGCCGGCAGATGCTGTCCAGTGGCAGCAAACATGTTTGGTTAGATGCGACAAAAATTCCAGATTTTCCAGAACGGTTCCCAACAATTTATCAATCATGTTTAAACCATGGCATAAATCCGACAATCGATTTGATTCCAGTAGCGCCGGCTTCGCACTACGCATCGGGCGGCGTGCGCGTAGATTTATTCGGCAGGAGCGCAATTCCAGGGCTTTATGTTTGTGGGGAGAGCGCATGTACTGGTGCGCACGGTGCTAATCGGTTGGCTTCAAATTCACTGCTCGAAGGCTTGGTATTCGGCGCTCGGATAGCTGAAAATATTGCAGCTTCCATTCCAGAGTTCAGTGAGCCAAAACTAAGTAATAGCGTGGAAATTTTATTAGATCCAGTTATTCGAACGGCGCTACAACAAGCGATGTCGCGCGGTGCTGGCGTGGTTCGCTCAAAAGAAACGTTAGATGAAACTCTAATGACTTTACAAAAACTTGCGCTCTTTACCACTAACGAAGCAAACATTGATTCTTGGGAAACCACGAATCTCTACTATTTAGCTACCGCAATCGTGAGATCCGCCTTAGAGCGGAGTGAAAGTCGTGGCTCACATTGGCGTGCGGACTTTCCTAATGTTTCGGAAGCATGGGGAAAGCGGATTCATCAACGAATTGATAGCAACGGCACTTGGAGTTCAGAAACTGCAGAATTGGGGGTGACTGATGTTTTCTCCGCAACTAAATAAGAAAATTGCAGGCTATGGATTAACTGAAGCAAATATCAGTAATTTAATCCAACTTGCAATCGCGGAAGATTTAGCTGGCGGAAGCGATATTACGAGCAATGCCACAGTAACGCCGGAACAAATATCAACTGCCGAGTTTCGCAATCGAAAGCCAGGTGTTATTTCTGGGCTATTGGTAGCGGTGGCCGTCCTAGAACATTGCGGAATTAATGATTATGAATTATTAATTTCAGAAGGTGACTTAGCCCCAGCTAATTCGGCGTTAATCAGAGTCAAAGGAAATACGAGAGCTATTTTATTAGCCGAACGCACTGCGCTTAATTTTCTGGGAAAACTTAGTGGAATTAGTACTCTGACAAAAGTTTGGGTTACAGAAGTTTCAGAATTCAAAACTAAGATTCGTGATACTCGAAAAACCACGCCGGGTTATCGTGAATTAGAAAAATTTGCGGTTCGAATGGGTGGTGGCAGCAATCACCGGATGTCACTTTCCGATGCGGCGCTAATTAAAGATAATCATGTGCAAGCTGCCGGTGGTGTAGCCAGCGCATTTAATGAAGTTTTCACTAAAAACTCTAACCTGCCAATTGAAATTGAAGTGGACACGATTGCACAATTGAATGAGATTTTAAATCTAAACGTTGATCTAGCGCTGCTCGATAACATGTCACCAGATCAATGTCGCGCTGCAGTCGCGCTGGTTGCTGGGAAATTTAAATTAGAAGCATCAGGCGGAATTACTTTAGAAAACGCGAAAAGTTATGCAGCGACTGGCGTTGATTATTTGGCAATTGGAGCGCTAACGCACTCTGCTACAAACCTTGATATCGGGCTCGACTTCCTAGGAGATAACTAATGCTACTTACCATCGATGTGGGAAACACCAATACAGTTCTTGGAATTTTTGATGGTGACGAATTAATCCAGTCATGGCGAGTTAAGACTGATCCACGCGACACTTCGGACGAATTATGGTTGCAATATCGCTCTCTTATTGAAGGTTATAAAGTTGACGGTTTAGCAATTTGCTCAACAGTTCCAGCAATATTACGAGAAATCCGTACCATGATTGCAAATTATTTTTCGGATATTCGATGCACAATTATTGAACCAGGCACAAAGACCGGGGTTCCATTATTAGTTGATAATCCAAAAGAAATCGGCGCAGACCGAATTGTAAATACGCTCGCAGCTTTTACTTTATATGGCGACAAAGGGCCGTGCATAGTGGTTGATTTCGGAACTTCGACAAATCTAGATGTGGTTTCACCAAAAGGAGAATTCTTAGGTGGTGCGCTTGCTCCTGGAATTGAAATTTCTGTAGACGCGCTAGCCGCACGAGCCGCGCAATTACGAAAAGTTGAATTAGTAAGACCAAAGTCGGTAATTGGTAAGAATACTGTTGAAGCTTTGCAATCTGGAACTATCTTTGGGTTTGCTGGACAAGTAGATGGCTTAGTTAATCGCATTATTGCTGTGCTAGAAAATGATTATCCGGAAACCAAAAACGTAGCAATTATTGCAACGGGAGGATTAGCGCCTTTGGTGTTAGGAATTAGCGAGATGATTGATTATCACGAACCAGATTTAACCCTCATCGGACTTCGATTAGTTCATCAGCGCAACGCTTAGGTTAGCAATGGTTAGACTGCAGCCATTATGAACGAACCAAAACCAGAGGTTGCTGACGATCTTCCAGAGCAACTTCGGATTCGTCGCGAAAAGCGCGAAAGCCTGCTTTCCCGTGGCATTGCGCCATATCCGGTTGCAGTACCGCGCACCGCATCACTTTCTGAGATTCGCAAGCGTCATAAAGATTTACCAATTGATGTTGGTACTGGAATTATCGAAAGCCTTACTGGCAGAGTTATTTTTAAACGCGATACTGGGAAATTATGTTTCGCAACGCTGCGCGAAGGTGATGGCACTGAATTACAAGCAATGTTTTCATTAGATAAAGTAGGTGAAGAACTTCTAAATGCTTGGAAATCTGATATCGATCTTGGTGATTTAGTAAGCGTCACTGGTGAAATAATTACCTCAAAGCGCGGCGAACTTTCGATATTGGCAAATAATTATGCAATGGCATCGAAATCTTTGCGGCCATTACCGGTCGAACATAAACCGCTCTCAGAAGAAACTCGCGTGCGCATGCGCTATGTAGATTTAATTGTGCGTCCAGAAGCGCGCGCAAATGCCCGCACCCGCCCAATAGTGATGAAATCCCTCCGAAATTCTTTTGATACTCGCGGATTTATCGAAGTCGAAACTCCGATGTTGCAAGTTATGCATGGTGGTGCTGCTGCTCGGCCATTTAAAACAAAAAGTAATGCATACGATATGGATTTATTTCTTCGAATTGCACCAGAATTATTTTTAAAGAGATGTGTTGTTGGTGGGTTAGAACGAGTATTTGAAATCAATCGTAACTTCCGAAACGAAGGTGCGGACTCGAGCCACTCACCAGAATTTGTGATGATCGAGACTTACCAGTCATATGGTGATTGGAATTCAATGGCAGATTTAACTCGCGAATTAGTACAAGAATCTGCAAAAGCTGTATTTGGTAGCCATGTTGTAAAGCATCACGATGGAACCGAGAATGATCTTGGTGGAAAATGGCTCGAAGTAGATTTCTATACCGCTATTTCTGAAGGCGTCGGAGAGAAAGTCACGGCCGAGACAAGTATAGAAAACTTAAAGAAATACACGGAAAAACTCGGCATGAAAGTCGATCCAAAGTGGATTACTGGAAAATTAGCTGAGGAAATATTTGAACATTTATATAACGGCAAATTAAACATCCCAACTTTCGTAAAAGGATTTCCAATTGATACTTCGCCGCTAGTAAGAGCGCACCGCGAACTTCCTGGAGTAGCAGAAAAATGGGATTTATATATTGATGGTTTTGAATTAGCAACCGGATACTCAGAATTAATTGACCCAGTTGTACAACGGGAACGATTAGTTGAACAAGCAAAACTTGGCGCATCTGGAGATTTAGAAGCTATGGGTCTTGATGAAGACTTCTTACGTGCTATGGAATTTGGCATGCCACCCATGGGCGGCATGGGAATGGGCGTCGATCGATTGCTAATGGCGCTTACCGGGTTAGGAATTCGCGAAACTATTCTATTTCCGTTAGTGAAGCCGGAAGAGAATTAATATGAGTGTTGTACAAATTCGAAATGCGCAAACTAGTGATGTAAAAACAATTAGAAAAATTATTGATGATTATTCGTTGCAACGAAGGTTGCTCTCCAAAGAAACCGTAACGCTATTTGAAAGCGTTCAAGAGTTTTCAGTGGCAGTTGAGGGAAATGAAGTTGTTGGCTGTGGAGCGCTGCATGTACTTTGGGAAGATTTAGCGGAAGTTCGTACCGTTGCGGTAATTGAAAGAATGCGCGGACATGGAGTTGGACACCAATTAATGGAGCACATCATTGATCGCGCTAAAAAAATTGGAGTAAAGCGATTGTTCTGTTTGACATTTGAAACTAAATTTTTTGGAGGTCACGGTTTCGTAGAGATTCAAGGAACACCGGTCGATCCCGATGTTTACACACAATTACTCCGTTCTTATGATGAAGGTATCGCTGAGTTCTTAGATTTAGAGAGCGTCAAGCCCAACACCTTGGGAAATACCAGAATGATTAAGGTCCTTTAAAAGGCGAAATTCAAAGGGCTATTCGGGCATAAATCACTAGATTCTGTGGTTAAACCCAGCAAGGCCCGCAAGATATGTCGAAAATCCGTATCGCACTGATTCTGCTGGCGCGTTAGGCTAAACCCATACCCAAGCCGCCTAGCCGCGGATAGTCAGGAGATCGTCACATGTTTGAGCGCTTTACCGATAGAGCTCGTCGCGTTGTTGTGCTTGCACAAGAAGAAGCGCGGATGCTTAACCACAACTACATCGGTACCGAACATATTCTCCTTGGTTTGATCCATGAAGGTGAAGGCGTAGCCGCAAAAGGTTTAGAGTCACTCGGAATTTCGTTAGAAGCAGTCCGCGCTCAAGTCGAGGAAATTATTGGGCAAGGACAACAAGCTCCGTCAGGACATATTCCATTTACACCACGCGCAAAGAAAGTTTTAGAACTCTCGCTTCGCGAAGCGTTGCAACTTGGCCATAATTACATCGGTACCGAACATATTTTGCTTGGTTTGATTCGTGAAGGCGAAGGCGTTGCAGCACAAGTTCTCGTAAAGCTTGGTGCGGATTTAAATCGAGTTCGCCAACAAGTTATTCAATTGCTCTCTGGTTATCAAGGAAAAGAAGCAGTATCAACCGGTGGACCAGCAGAGGGCACACCAGCAACTTCATTAGTTCTAGATCAATTTGGCAGAAACTTAACCCAAGCTGCGCGTGAAGGAAAATTAGACCCAGTTATTGGTCGCGAAAAAGAGATTGAGCGCGTCATGCAAATTCTTTCACGACGCACTAAAAATAATCCAGTATTGATTGGTGAACCTGGCGTTGGAAAGACCGCGGTAGTCGAAGGATTAGCACAAGCAATCGTAAAAAATGATGTTCCAGAAACTTTAAAAGATAAACAACTTTATTCACTTGATTTAGGCGCGTTAGTTGCGGGTAGTCGATATCGCGGTGACTTTGAAGAACGTTTGAAAAAAGTGTTAAAAGAGATCCGCACGCGTGGCGACATAATTCTTTTTATCGATGAAATTCATACGCTAGTTGGTGCTGGCGCTGCTGAAGGCGCTATTGATGCCGCAAGTATTTTAAAGCCGATGTTGGCTCGTGGTGAGCTCCAGACAATTGGTGCAACAACTCTTGATGAATATCGCAAACATTTAGAAAAAGATGCGGCGCTTGAGCGACGTTTTCAACCAATTCAAGTTGCCGAACCTTCGCTCTCACACACTATTGAAATTCTTAAAGGTCTGCGCGATCGTTACGAATCCCATCACAAAGTTTCGATTTCAGATGCTGCGCTAGTTTCTGCCGCCACGCTTGCAGATCGATATGTAGCTGACCGATTCTTGCCAGATAAAGCGATTGATTTAATTGATGAAGCTGGTTCCAGACTGCGAATTCGCCGCATGACTGCGCCACCAGAGCTTCGTGAATTTGATGACAAGATTGCAAATGCTCGAAAAGAAAAAGAATCAGCAATCGACGGCCAAGATTTTGAAAAAGCTGCTGCACTTCGTGATAAAGAAAAGAATTTAATCTTAGAAAAAGCAGAGCGTGAAAAAGCTTGGAAAGCTGGCGACCTAGATGTTGTCGCTGTAGTTGATGAAGAATTAATTGCAGAAGTTCTATCTACCGCAACTGGAATTCCAGTCTTCAAATTAACTGAAGCCGAAACTGCGCGCTTGCTTCGCATGGAAGATGAACTTCACCGTCGCGTTATCGGTCAAGACCAAGCCATCAGAGCGCTCTCACAAGCAATCCGTCGAACTCGCGCGGGGCTTAAAGATCCAAAACGTCCGGGCGGTTCATTTATTTTCGCTGGTCCGTCTGGTGTTGGTAAGACTGAATTATCACGGACGCTTGCAGCATTCCTATTTGGTGATGCGGATGCGCTGATTCAACTTGATATGTCGGAGTACTCTGAAAAGCACACTGCTTCAAGGCTTTTTGGTGCACCTCCAGGCTTTGTTGGGTATGACGAAGGTGGCCAATTAACTGAGAAAGTGCGACGTCGGCCGTTCTCTGTTGTGCTCTTTGATGAAATTGAAAAAGCACATCCAGATATCTTCAATTCACTATTACAAGTACTTGAAGATGGTCGCTTAACTGATGCGCAAGGTCGAGTCATTGATTTCAAGAACACTGTAATCATCATGACTACAAACCTTGGTACTCGCGATATCTCAAAGAGTTTGGCGCTTGGCTTCACAAATGTCTCTGATGTGCTTGGTAATTACGAGCGGATGAAGGCGAAAGTTCAAGATGAACTCAAGACACACTTCCGTCCGGAATTCTTAAACCGTATTGATGACGTAATTGTCTTCCATCAATTAAGTGAGAATGAAATTGTCCAAATTGTTGATCTTATGATCGCAAACTTGGAGGACCGCTTGAAGGCGAAAGATATGGGTATCGAGTTAACTTCGACCGCAAAAGCGCTCTTAGCTAAGCGCGGCTATGACCCAGTTCTTGGTGCACGCCCGCTTCGTCGCACTATCCAACGCGATATTGAAGATGCGCTATCAGAGAGAATTCTTTTCGGCGATATTAAAGCTGGCGAGATCATCTTGATTGATGTTGCTCCGGCAAAAGAAGGCGAAATTGGCTCCGAGACCTTTACTTTTAAAGGCGTGCCAAGAGAACAATTACCAGATTCACCTGGTGATTTAGCGAAAGCACCAACTGCTTAATTTCGTTTTGAAAATTTAACTTAAAAAGAATTAACCGTTTTGAATTTTTACTCTAGAAATCGCCTGTTCTAATCGGGCGACTTCTAAGATTTCCATCCCATCGAGTTTGGTTTCAGATCCGAGTGGGACTAATGCACGTTTAAAGCCAAGTCGATGCGCTTCTTGTAAGCGACGTTGCACGCCACTTACTTTACGAATTTCACCAGCTAATCCAACTTCACCAATGGCGACTAAATCTGCGGGGAGCGCTAAACCTTTAGCGGCGGATGCAACAGCTAGCGCTAACGCTAAATCGGCTGCGGGTTCGGTCATTTTCATTCCGCCGACAGTAGCGGCGTAAACATCCCGCCCAGTTAAGCGAATTCCGGCACGCAGTTCTAAAACGGCGAGCGTCATCGCGGTTCGTGAATTATCTAGTCCACTGGTTACACGTCGAGCATTTCCATAATCAACATCTTTAGCAGCGCTAACTAACGCTTGGATTTCGGCAAGTAATGGGCGGCGACCTTCCAGAGTTACGGTTACACATGTTCCAGGAACCGGATCGATATGACGCGTTGTAAATAAACCAGTTGGGTCAGGAAGCCCTTCGATGCCACCATCATGTAAATCAAAACAACCGACCTCGTCGCTAGCACCATAACGATTTTTAATGGCACGGATTAATCGTAATCTGGAATGGCGCTCGCCCTCAAATTGTAAAACTACATCAACTACATGTTCTAATAATCTTGGTCCAGCAATAGAACCATCTTTAGTTACATGTCCTACCAAAACTAAAGTTATAGCGCGCTCTTTACATAACCGAATTAACGCGGCAGCAACTTCGCGGACTTGGGTAACACCGCCAGGCGCGGAATCAACTGCGGCGCTTCCAATTGTTTGGATGCTGTCGATAACTAGTAGTGCAGGCTTTACTTCATCAATATGTGAAATTACCGAACCGAGTTCAGTTTCGGATGCTAACCAGAGTTCTTTGTCGAGCGCGCCAAGTCGTTCGGCACGAAGTCGAACTTGGGAAGTAGATTCTTCGCCGCTGATATATAAAGTTGTTAAGCCACGACGTGCGCTTTCGGCCGCAACGGTTAAAAGTAAAGTTGATTTACCAACGCCTGGTTCACCTGCTAATAAAATTGTCGCGCCAGGAACTAAACCGCCACCAAGTACTCGATCTAACTCGGGAACTCCACTAGTTCGCGCTCGCGCACTCTCGATAGCAACATCACCAATTGGGAGCGCTGCATTTGTAACTGAAGTTGCAATTAGCGAAAGTTTTTTAGGAGCAGCTATCTCTTCAACAGTTCCCCACGCTTGGCATTCGCCACAACGGCCAACCCATTTATTAGTACTCCAACCGCATTCTGCGCATCGGAATGGGTCTTTTAGCGGTTTTGGTGCAGAGCTCTTTGCCATGGTCGAAGCCTAGAACCTAGGACTGACTTGCGCTTTAGCTACGCGCTTGAACTGTGGCTGGATGGACCACAAAGAGCGGGAGCGTCTTTCGTCGCGTTGATTTCAGCGCTGCCATTCGATTATCACAATGACGGGCAAGTTCTTTATATGCGGGCGCGCCCATTAGTGCAACTAACTCTACCTTGTTTGAAAGATAAACCGGTTCCCGACCAACATGCGCTTCAGTATTGCTGGTGCAATACCAATCAAAATCTACGCCACCTTCACCCCAAGCAAGTCGTTCGTACTCGCCTATGACAGTTACGGAAACTTTGTCATCTCCGAATTCGCGTATTTCAAATGATCTACGAATTGGAAGTTGCCAACAAACATCGGGTTTAGTTTCTACAAAATGAATTTTCTCATCAAGTGCTAATTGATGTAATGCACAACCGTGATTGCCAACAAAGCCATCGCGTGAAAAACCTTTACGATTTAAGAAAATACAAGAGTTATCTACTTTACGAGTTTTGCGATCTTTATCAAGACCAATCTCGGAAATTTTCAACGCGCCACCTTTTTTCTTAGGTTGGGCTTCCTCATAAAATTGCCAGATTGCGGGAGTTAAGCGAGCTGCAGCTTTTAAGGTTCGCGCTTCATCATCTTCACTTGAATAGTAAGCACCATCAGTACAACATCCATTATCAGGTTGGTCCGCCTCAACGCCCTTGCAACCATTTCCAAAAATGCAGGTCCAATATGAAGTTAGCCAAGTTAAATCGCATTTAAATAATTCAGCAGGGTTAGCTGGATCAATAAATTCAATCCACTCACGCGCAAAATTTGGATGTACCTCAGGCATAATCGCAGAGCCTATGGCTTATGGGTACGCTTGTCACATGCGTCATTCTCGAAATTGCATCGGCGTTATCGGAGTTGGTGTGATGGGTGAAGCTTTATTAGCGGGCCTAATTAATTCGGGTTCAGCCCCGTCCGCCATTTGCATTGCAGATAAACGTGCCGAACGTCTAACCGAACTCCAAAATAAATACGGAGTTACACCATCGACCATCGAGAATATTGCAACTGATTGCGATGTCATTTTATTGGTGGTAAAACCGCAAGATATGGGTGCTTTGATTGAAACGATATCTCCAACAATTCCTGCGACCACGCTCTTAGTTACTTTTGCTGCCGGCAAGCGGAGTGCATTTATTGAAGAACGAGTTAAGCCAGGTACACCAGTAATTCGGGTTATGCCAAATACACCGTCGCTTGTTGGAAAGGGTATGGCTGCAATTTCGGGTGGAACTCATGCCACCGAATCTGATATAGATTTTGTAACTAATTTCTTAGCTTCAAGTGGTGAAGTAATAGTTTTGGCCGAAGAACTTCAAGATGCCGTCACTGCAACTAGCGGATCTGGCCCCGCATATTTCTTCTACTTTGTTGAAGAGATGATTAAAGGTGCAATTGCACTTGGACTCTCCGAAGCCGCGGCAACTAAATTAACAATTCAAACAATTACTGGGGCAGCAGCTATGTTAAATGAAAGCGGAAAGAGTCCAACAACTCTGCGCGAGAATGTAACTAGCCCTAAAGGCACAACGGCAGCTGCGTTAGAAACGTTTTACCAAGCAAATACTGGTGAAATAATTAGCGCTGCGCTTAAAGCCGCTCGAGACAGATCGCAGGAGCTTGCTTGAAATTTCGTTTGGTTCTAGTGCTATTAATCGCCGTTACCGTTCCGACCGCAAATGCAGTAACCCCAATTAAAGTAATTGCCACCACGCCCACCACCACGTTTTCACTAGGTTCAAATAGTTCAATTGCTAAGAGCATTTATACAAGTAGTGGAATAGTCCTCGTCGGAACAATCGGTGAAACCAGTAATCAAAAATTAGTATCAGGTAATGGCTTAGGTAAGACTGATGGATTTATCGCGAAAATTGCCCAAAATGGCGGGCTAATTTGGAGCTCACGCCTTGGCGACAGTTTAGAAGATATCGCAACTTCGGTAATAGCAGATAGCGATAATACA
>Ga0208942_1000080_pt1 | contig 43333 bp, 41 predicted proteins | sample GreLakmeSU08MSRF_FD_187704 | JGI IMG/M metagenome (GOLD analysis project Ga0208942, IMG submission 187704) | Freshwater lentic microbial communities from great Laurentian Lakes, MI, USA - Great Lakes metaG SU08MSRF (SPAdes) | ecosystem: Environmental > Aquatic > Freshwater > Lake | place: Great... | reverse complement strand
TGATGTTAAAGAGCCTATCTGGAAAAGGAAGGTGCGTTGATGAGTATCCAACCTATAAAGCTTACCAAAAAGCATATCGATAAAATCGATATCAATGATGAACTTATCAAAACGATTGAAGAAAAATCAAAAAAAGTCATTTCATTGATTCAAAAAAATATTGAAAAACATAACTCTGTCACCTTCGCAAATAGTTTAGGGGCTGAAGATATGGTGCTCGTTGATCTTATCCAAAAAAATAAACTTAATGTTGAGATCTTTTCAATTGATACCGGAAGACTTCCATCTGAAACCTATAATTTGATTCAAAAGGTAGAAGAAAAGTATCAATTCAAAATTAAAATTTATTTCCCCAACCAAGAAAAAGTAGAAAGCTATGTCAATTCAAATGGCATCAATGCTTTTTACAATTCCCTTGATTTAAGAAAATCGTGCTGTGGTATTCGAAAAGTTGAACCCTTAAATCGCGCATTAAAAGATAAAAAAGCTTGGATCACAGGGATGAGACAAGAACAATCACAAACAAGACTATCTTTAAAAGAGGAAGAATTTGATGAAGCACATCAATCTCAAAAACTTAATCCATTAAGCTCTTGGAGTGAGCTGGAAATTTGGGCTTATATTAAAATTTATGACGTACCTTACAACGCGCTCCATGATCAGTTTTATCCAAGTATCGGTTGCGCTCCCTGCACGCGACCCATCTCCGAAGGAGAAGATATAAGAGCCGGACGCTGGTGGTGGGAAGACCCGCGAAATAAAGAATGTGGGCTACACGTAAAATAATATGACAACACTCTCAAATTTAACGCATCTTGATTGGCTCGAATCTGAAGCGATTCATATCTTACGAGAAGTTGCTGGTCAATGCAGTAACCCGGTATTACTTTTCTCAGGCGGCAAGGATTCGCTCTGTTTATTAAGGTTGGCCGAAAAAGCATTTAGGCCAGGTCGCTTTCCTTTTCCGCTACTTCATATTGATACGGGACATAACTATGACGAAGTCATTCAATTTAGAGACCTTCGTGCTAAAGAACTCAATGAGAGATTAATTGTGCGTTCTCTGGAAGATTCAATGAAACGTGGCACGATAGTTTTAAAGACCCCCGATGAGCCTCGCAATAAACATCAATCAGTGACACTTCTTGAAGCTATTGCTGAATTTGAATTTGATTGTTGTATTGGCGGCGCTAGACGTGATGAAGAAAAAGCACGTGCTAAAGAACGTATCATGAGCTTCAGAGATGAATTTGGTCAGTGGGATCCGAAAAACCAAAGACCTGAGTTATGGAATCTTTTTAACGCTAGAGTTCATAAGGGTGAAAATATTCGTGCCTTCCCTATTTCCAATTGGACTGAGATGGATGTTTGGCAATATATTGAACGAGAAAATTTAGGTTTACCTAGTATCTACTTCGCGCATAAACGTCCCATAGTTAGGCGTGGGGGCGCCATTGTGCCTATTACATCGCTTACACCCAAGAAAGATAATGAAGTCGCTGAGGAAATTATGGTGCGCTATAGAACAGTAGGTGATATTACATGCACAGCCCCTGTTGAAAGTGTGGCTGATAGTGTTGAAAAAATTATTATTGAAACGGCAAGTACAACAATCACAGAGCGTGGTGCGACAAGATTAGATGATCAAACATCAGATGCATCTATGGAACAACGTAAAAAAGAAGGTTACTTCTAAAATGTCACAAGAAAATATTCAAGATAGCTTATTACGTTTTATGACATGCGGAAGTGTTGATGATGGAAAGAGTACACTCATCGGCCGTCTTCTTTTTGACACCAAAACAATTCTTACAGATACACTCAATCAAATTGAAAAAACCTCTAAAAAAAGAGGTATGACAGCCGTTGATTTATCTTTGATTACTGACGGACTACAAGCAGAACGTGAACAAGGCATTACGATCGACGTTGCCTACAGATACTTTAGTACAGGTACACGTAAATATATTATTGCAGATGCTCCAGGGCATGAACAATACACTCGCAATATGGTGACTGCAGCATCTACCGCCCATTTAGCGATTATCCTGATCGATGCTAGAAAAGGCGTTCTAACGCAAACAAAACGTCATTCCTTTTTAGCTAAACTTGTTGGTATTCCTCATATCGTTGTAGCCATTAACAAAATGGATTTAATTGATTACGATGAAAGTAAATACAAAGCGATTTGTGAAAGTTATAAAGCATTCGCAAAAGAAATTAAATTATCAGAGAATCGTACAATCGAATTTGTCCCTATGTCAGCTCTTAATGGAGACATGATTGTAGATCGTGGCGAATCCATTAACTGGTATAAGGGTCCTACGCTGCTGGATATCTTAGAAAAAACAACCGCAGATTATGCAGGTAAAGATAAAAACTTTAGATTTCCCGTGCAATTCGTTTGTCGTCCCTATGCTTCTGATGATCATAACCTTCATGACTATAGAGGATTTATGGGTCGCGTTGAGTCTGGATCCATTTCTGTTGGGGATGAAATTACAGCCCTACCTTCTCAATACAAATCAAAAATAAAATCAATTCAATTGGGTGATATAGAACTTAAAAAAGCGATCTCAGAACAATCTGTGACTATTCTTCTAGAAGATGAAATAGATATTTCACGGGGTGATATGATTATCAAATCAGATGATGCTATAGAGCCCACAAAAAATATTAATGCGATGGTATGTTGGTTATCAGAGACGCCCATGGCATCATCAAGGACTTATTTGATTCGCCATACATCTCGCGAATCAAAAGCCAAATTAGATAAGATTGATTTTAAAGTGAATATTGAAACATTGGCTCATGAAACTATTTCAAATTTAATCATGAATGACATTGCTCAAGTGACATTTAAATTAGCGCAACCTATTATGGCCGACCCCTACCAAAATAACCGATCTACAGGCGCTTTTATCATTATTGATGAATCCACTTACCATACGGTAGGAGCCGGCATGATTGCATAATTATTGGATCAATAAAAAAAATAGATTAAAATAGCGATATATTTAAGGAATAAAAGGACTGATATGACTTACGTAGTAACCGAAAATTGTATTAAATGTAAATATACCGACTGTGTAGATGTTTGCCCTGTCGATTGTTTTGTTGAAGGTCCTAATTTCTTGGCGATTAATCCAGACGAATGTATCGACTGCACATTATGTGTGGCCGAGTGTCCAGCAGAAGCAATTTTTGCAGAGGATGATGTTCCAGCAGATCAACAAGACTTTATTCAGATCAACGTTGAAATGTCTAAAATCTGGCCTGTGATCTCTTCAAGAAAGGGTCCACTTCCCGATGCTGACTCATTTAATGGCAAGCCTAACAAAAGAGATTTGCTAGAAAAATAATATTGTTTATTTAAAGGTGTAGCTCGAAGTTACACCAACGGTATAGTTTCGTGGTGCACCAGGTTCAAATGTAGCAGAATTATTTACTCTTACGTTACCAACATATTTCTCGTCAAGTATATTATCCGCTCTTACAAACTCGCTAAAGTTCCAGTTGTTATATGACTGCTTAAGACTAGCCCTGAGATTAACTATTGAAAATGCTTCTGCCTTGTTTAATCCAGCATTTGAATCTAAACCGTGAACATCACTATAATATATGTTCTCGATAGCTGAAGAGAAGTTAAGGGCAGGATATTTCCAAGCAAGTTCTGTATAAGCAGTATTCTTATAAACGCCTGCCAATCTATTACCTGCGGCTGTAAAAACTCCACCAACGCTTGTAAATGAATTCTTAAATTCAGAATCTAAATACGTATAAGTCTGATAAAAATTAAAGCTGTAAGGTAGTCTACTGTCTAGAGAAAATTCAATGCCTTTTCTTTCGGTATTGGCAATCGAATCATATTTGTTTTGTGATAGGAGATTGTCAACAACAACAATTTCATTTTTGGTATCCACTTTAAATAAGGCTACATTAATTCTTGTGTTGGATGTTACAAAAGCTTTTAAACCAACCTCATAATTTTTAGATTTACTTGGAACCATTGATAAATTTGGTCCAGCACCAGTTTGAGCATCTGAGTAGGTAGTTTCAGCAAATGTTGGTGTTTCGAATCCTCTGCCATAATTTGCATAGACATTTAATGTTGGGGTAACCTTGAAGGTAACTCCTCCAACAGGGCTTGTATTAGAATAAGTCACTTGTCCTGTGCTATCTCTCCCATCAGTCAAAAATAAATCATTATTTTTAATACTTACACGACTATTTCTTAAGCCTGCAATAACTAGAAGTCTGTCAGTTGGCTCATATGATGCTTGCAAATATTGATCAACATTGAAAGCTGTTTGTTTTTCACGTCTATTAGAGAGGGCCGTTCCAAGAGGAGAATAAACTCCAGGAGCTGTATATGAATATCTGGATCTTATATCTTCCATAGAATCATAAGCAAGACCCGCTGTAAAATTCAAAGGCCTATTTAAAAACAAATCTTTTCGTATCCATCTAAAATCAAAACCTTCGGTCTCCCTTTTAGTTTCGGCAGCAGCACCGGTAGTAAGATACTGAAGATTAGATCTTTCCCCACTGTAGGCCATTAATCTTAAACTATCTTTTTCAGATAAATTATGGTCTATGATAATTCCACCATAGCTATTGACTCTATATAGTCTAGAATTTAGTGCTGCAGCAGTTAAAGTGCCAGCCGTATTAGTTCCTGCTTGTCTTGAGTTCGAGATGTATTGATTTGGCGTTAGGGCATTCGGATCATTCGTATAGGGCTGATCCATATAATTTCCGACAAATGTAAATTTAGTGTCTGGGCTAAATTGGTAAGAAATCTTTCCATTAAAATTATCTCTTCTATACTGACTAAAGTCTCTATAGCCATCCGAAACATACTGGTAAGCATTTAAAATATAATTCACTGGCCCTGCTTGGCCTTCATAGGTAATAGATTGTTTGTTGGTATTCCATGTTCCACTCGATGCGCCTAATGTTATTGTCGGATCCTTTGCGCCATCGCGCGTGAAGGCTTGAACTACCCCACCAGATGAGTTTCCATAAAGCGCTGAAAATGGGCCACGCAAGAACTCAATTTGTCCCAATGTATCAAGATTAATAGAACCTGCCTGCCCTTGACCATCGGCACTATTAAGAGGAATGCCATCAGCATATATGCGGATACCTTTAACCCCGAACTGAGAGCGAGCACCAAATCCCCGCGTTGAGATTGAAAGTTCTTGAGCTGCTGTAGATCTATAGTTAATTACCACACCCGGAATTCTTGGTGCAATTTCAGATAAGTTAGCGCCCGTTCTTGCATCCCTAATTTCACTACCAGTAACCGCATCAATTGATAAAGGCAAATCAAAACTATTAGTTTCATAACGAGTTGCTGTTACTACCGTTGGAGAAAGCTGTCTAACATCATCAGCAAATGCAGCAGTTGATGCAATAAAGAAAAGTAAAAGTAATCGGATTTTCAAATAAATTTCTGAGTGAGTTTATTAATTAAAGGCGTAATATTACAGGAAAAATCCTATTAAAAATCTAAGTAAAATCATCAACTTAATGATTTTGTTTGAGATATAACGAGAATACTAAGCATAAAAAAACCCAACATACCAATAGATAATCCAAGAGGTGAAAACCATAGAAAGGGTACTATTAAACCTGCTGATACTGTTGAAAGTAACATCTGGATAAAAGCTTGACCTGACGATGCAGTGCCTCGTATCTTTTCAAAACGATCAAGCGCTGCAATCGATAAAACAGGCATGGCTAAGGACATGCCTATGTTATAAAGAGCCACAAAACCAATGTTAATTACTAGATTCGTTTCAAAAAAAGTACAAAAAAGTACGTTCAAAATTGCTACTAACCCCATCCAAATGTATGCAACTTTTATAGTTTTTTTGTGCGATAAATTTCCAGCAGATTTTTTAGATAGATAAGAACCAAAAATCATACCCGACACGGTAGGTATAAAAAGATACGCGAATTGCGCTGAACTAAGGCCTAAGTGATCCACTATAAATATAGGGCTTGATAAAACATACAAAAAGAATCCTGAGAAATTTGCACCTAATGCAATTACAAGCAGCAAAAATTCTTTATCTGAAAAAATAGTTTTATACCGATGCGTGACTGCTGAGAAGGAAAAAGAAACGCGTTTTGATTGAGGCATTGTTTCAGGTAAATATTTAATTGCAGCAAATAATGAAATAGATGCATAGATCGCCAAGAATATAAAAATACTATGCCAATGAATACCTAAAAGAAGGCCACCAATCATAGGCGCTATGGCGGGAGCGATGCCAAACAGCATTTGTATTGTAGCCATGACACGTTGCGCTTCAGGGCCCTGGAATAAATCTCGTACCATAGCCCGTGCAACCACATTACCTGCCCCGCCACCTATACCTTGCAAAATTCGACCTAACCATAATATTTCAATGTTAGTTGCAAAAGCAGCCGTGAGAGAACCTACTATAAAAATACCTAAGCCAATTTTAATGGTATCAATGCGACCAATCGCATCAGAGATTGCACCATGAAATAAAGTCATTAGCGCATAGGGTAGTAAATAAAAAGTAAGGCTTTGCTGAATAGCGTGAGGTGTTGTTTCTAAATCATTCGTCATGACATGGAACGCAGGTAAATAAGTATCGATAGCAAATGGCGCTAATGCAGCCAAGCTCGCTAATACAAATACACGCACCATATGAGATGAGTTCATAGATTAAGATTATAGAGGAAAGATGAAACTAAAAGATTCTAAGGTGTTGCGTGAAATTCTTTAATTAAATCATTTACTTCGCCAGAAATAATTTTCTTGGAATTTTTATCATTTCTAAAAAGAATCGGTTGCGCTTGAAGAACAGGATTTTTTGCATCTTCAATCGCTTTTTCTATGATGTGATGATTGGGCGACAAACTACATACTGGATCAGCACTCTCTGCATCACCTGATAAAAGGAATGCTTGGCAACGGCAACCGCCTAAATCATTTTCTTTTTCAGGACAAGTTCTGCAAGGCTCTTTCATCCAACTGTCACCCCGATACCGATTGAATGCTGGAGAATCTTGCCAAGCCCACATGAGGCCTTTATCTCGGACATTTGGAAATTCAATATTAGGCAATACACGTGCTGAATGACAAGGCAGTACATCGCCATTTGCAGTGACAATCATAAAGACCTCACCCCATCCATTCATACATTTCTTCGGGCGATCTGAGAAATAATCAGGCACCACAAAGAAAACTTTCATTTTGTTACCAACTTTTTCTCTAAATTCATTGGTCACTTTTTCTGCGTAATCAATTTGCTCTTTAGTTGGCATTAATTGATTACGATTCACAAGTGACCATCCGTAATACTGCGTATTAGCTAATTCCACATAATCTGCACCTAAAGCTTCAGCCATCTCTAAGATTTCTTTGATATGGCCAATGTTATAGCGGTGGATCACCACGTTTAGCACCATAGGATAGCCATGGTTCTTGATCATCGCTGCGACTTTTTTCTTTAATTCAAATGTTTTGGTGTTTGTAATAAAGTTATTAATTTCTTCAGTAATGTCATGCATTGAGAGTTGAATATGGTCTAATCCGCCCTCTTTAAACGCCTGAATTCTTTTTTCGGTTAAGCCTACACCTGAAGTAATAAGATTACTGTAGTAGCCTAATTTTTTTGCTTCTATCACAATCTCTTCAATGTCATCACGAAGCAATGGTTCGCCGCCTGAAATGCCTAGTTGAAGTGCGCCTAATTTTCTTGCATCACGTAAAACATTAATCCACTGTTCTGTTGATAATTCATTCTGTGTATGTTTATCATAATCAGTAGGGTTGTAACAAAAAGCACAATGAAGTGGGCATCGATATGTGATTTCAGCTAACAACCATAAAGGTTGTGTATGTGTGACAGATGCTGCTACACCATTATTTTGTATTGCCATCGTATATCCCCTTAATTAGCTTTCTCAATCCATGCTTTATCTAAAGCAAATTGGATCATAGATAAAATATCTTTTTCGATACCTTCTACATCTTTAAATTTTTCTTTTAGAGCAGTTACAATTTGATCGACCGAGTTTTTTCCATCAACTAGGCTTAATACTTCACCCGCACTTCCATTTAATTTGACCATGCCTTCTGGAAATAAAATGACGTGTGATTGCTGTGCTTCTTCCCATTGGAATCTATGATGCGCTGCAATCTTTAAAATATCTTGATGCTCGATCGCCATAATTAGAATATAGGTTGCCTTAAATAATCACGATCTTCAACCTTAATATTTGAAGAGGCGAGCATAATGGAATCCGCAATCACCCATAACACATTAAGTTTGAATTGAAGAATGTCTAATGCACGCTCTTGCATCGCGCGAGACTGACTAAAATAATCTAGCGTTACAGAGAGACCTTGCTCTACATCACGCCTTGCTTCAGTTAAGCGTTTTTTGAAATAAGAGAGTCCAGATTCATTGATCCAAGGATATACTTCAGGCCATGAGCTTATACGCTGTTGATGAATATGAGGTGCAAACAGTTCGGTAAGTGATGAGCATACTGATTCTTGCCATGGTCTTTGTTTTGCAAAATTAATATAGGCATCGACTGCGAAACGAACACCAGGACTTACATGCTTTAAAGATGTAACATCTTCTCTCGTTAAGCCAACTGCTTCACCTAATTTAATCCAAGCTTCTATTCCACCCCCTGCACCATCCTCGCCGTCATGATCTGTGATGCGCACTATCCATTGTTTTCTGACTTCAACATCGGGACAGTTAGAAAGAATGGCTGCATCTTTTAGCGGAATACCAGTTTGATAATAAAAGCGATTTAATACCCAGCTCTGGAGCTGTTCTTTAGTGAGCTTTCCTTCGTACATCATCACATGGAAGGGATGGTAGATATGATAACCCTTTCCCTTCTCACGAAGTTTTTCTTCAAATTCCGCTCTTGTCCAAATTTTATCCATGTCTAACAAATCCTTTTATAAAACAATATCCATACCATCGTATGCAACTTCAATGCCATGCTCAGTTAAGATTGCACGCTCTTTTGAATCTTCTCGCAAGATTGGGTTTGTATTGTTGATGTGTATAAGTACTTTTTTAGCTTTGGGATATCGATCTAATACTTCAATCATACCGCCCTCGCCTGATTGAGGATTATGACCAATATCTCGTGCTTTCTTTGTCATTAAACCCATATCAATCATTTCTGTATTCGTCCAGAAGGTACCATCTACCATAATACAATCTGCTTTTTCAAATAAGGGTGGTAAATGAGGCTCAATTTCACCCAAGCCTGGTGCATAAAATAATCGCTTCTGCGTTTTTTTGTCTTCAATCAACATGCCAATCGTGTCGCCTGGATGTGGGTTATTTCGATGCGGTGAATATGGGGGTGCAGCACTCTTTAGTGCAACAGCTGTGAATGTAAGATTTTCTATTTGAGGTATTTCAAAAGAAGTTTTACCATCAGTTGAAATTTCATGATGATTGATACCACAGTAGTAATCTAAAATATTTAAGAGTGGGTTACCTGTAGTGAGATCTTGGTAAACCATATCAGTAGAATAAAGTTCACGTTTTTGTGTGCCCTCACGAAGCATTAATAAACCTGTCGTGTGATCAATTTGGGCATCAATAAGAATAATGGCTGAAATACCGCTATCACGAATAGCACGACCGGGTTGCAATGGAGGAAAATCTTGAATTTGTTGCAACACATCAGGAGATGTATTAAACAGCACCCAATGAAGGCCATCAGAACTTACACAGATGGAAGACTGTGTGCGTTTTGTTGCCTTAATAGTGCCTTTTCGCAGACCATCGCAGTTTTGACAATTACAATTCCACTGAGGAAATCCACCACCCGCGCCCGCACCTAATACATGAATATGCATATAACCTTGTTGATGAGACTAATATTTAATAATGAAATGATACTGAGGGAAAAGCACTTAATCTCATAGTGGAAATTAGCTAAAGAGAACTCATGAAATCCATGAGTTCCTTATAGAATTTCGCGGCCAATCACCTTAGCAATACCTCTTAACTCACCCATGAGTGCAATAAGTTCTTGAGGATTAATCGCTTGATCAGCATCACACCATGCTTCGCATGGGTTAGGATGCATTTCAACTAAAAGACCATCAGCGCCTGCAGCAATAGCCGCTCTAGATAAAGCCGCTACCATCCATGCTTTACCACCCGCATGCGAAGGATCTACAATGACAGGAAGATGCGTTTCTTTCTTTAGCACTGGTATCGCTGTGACATCTAATACATTGCGATAGTATGTCTCAAAGGTTCGAATACCGCGCTCACAGAAAATAATATTATGATTGCCACCTGCTGCAATATATTCAGCAGCCATTAGCCACTCAGAAATCGTTGCAGACATGCCACGTTTTAAAATGACTGGCACATTAACTTTGCCAACTTCTTTTAGAAGTTCAAAGTTTTGCATACTGCGTGTACCAATTTGAATCACATCCACTTTATATTTCATGAAGGTATCAAGTTGTCTTGCATCCATAAGCTCAGTCACAATAGGTAAACCTTCTTTGTCTGCAGCTTTTCTAAACATTTCTAAACCTTCAATGCCTGTGCCTTGGAACGTATAAGGACTTGTGCGAGGTTTAAATGCACCACCGCGCATCAATCTTACTCCAGCGGCTTTAACAGCTTTCGCAGATTTTTCCATCTGATCAGGTGTTTCAACGGAACACGGGCCTGAAATAATTTGAATTTGCTTGCCGCCTAAGAGATTGCCTTTAATATCAATGACGGTGTCTTCTTTATGCCATTCGCGTGCAACAATTTTATAAGGTTTGACAATGTGAAGTGCTTGCTCAACGCCAGGAAGAGACTCTAAAAGCTCAGGATCAAGACTTCGCTCATCCCCAATTGCGCCGATAACAGTTCTCTCGGTGCCACGGGAAACATTAGCTTCCAGCCCCTTTTCTTCTATACGTTTAATCACCGATTCAATTTGCTCTTCGGTTGCAACGTTACTCATTACAATAATCATGCTAGATCCTATTTAAATAATCGTTTCTAGTGCTTGAATAAATCTTTCGTTTTCTTCTTTAAGGCCAATACTCACGCGCAAATAATCTGGCATTTCATAATTAGCCACTGGACGCACTATGATACCCGCCTTTAATAAAGCTTCGTAGACTTGGGGTGCCTTATCTACTTTAAAACTTATAAAGTTACCAAAAGTAGGAATAAAGCTTAACTTAAGCCTTTGGAGAGCTGATTCTAATTGTTTTTTTCCGTTATTATTCAGTATTTTACTCTCACTGACAAATGCGTCATCCATTAATGCTGCCACTGCAGCATCTTGCGCAAGACTATTCACATTAAAAGGCTGTCTCACACGATTCATAAATTGAATAATCTCTGGATTTGACACCCCAAAACCCACTCTTAATCCAGCTAAACCATAAGCTTTTGAGAAGCTCCTGGAAATAATTAGATTTGAAAATTGAGAAAGCCAGGAAAAACTCTCTGACTTATTCTCTATTTCCAAATATTCATCGTAAGCCTCGTCCAAGACCACAATAATATGAGATGGTACTTTCATTAAAAAGGCTTTAAGTTCCACTTTAGAGATGAGAGTACCCGTCGGATTATTGGGATTAGCAATGAAAATCATCTTCGTTTTTGCAGTGATTGCCGCAAACATTTTTGATAGATCATGTGCAAAATCTTTGGCAGGAACTTTGACACCAATAGCACCCATTGCTTGGGTTACAAGACTATAGACAGCAAAAGCATGTTGAGAAAATATAACTTCATCTCCTACTTTTAAGAATGTACGGGAAGCTAATTCCAGGATATCATTTGACCCATTTCCAAAAATTAAACTGTCAGGATGTAAATTAAACTTTAGACTGACAGCATTTTTAAGCTTAAACGCATTGCCATCTGGATAGCGATAGATTTCATCAATAGACTTTAAAATCACTGCACGAGCTTTAGGGCTCATGCCTAATGGATTTTCATTGGAAGCTAATTTTATAATTGAAGACTCTTCTAGCTTATATTCGCGTGCAAGTTCAGCAATAGGTTTGCCCCCTTGGTAAGGTGCAATATCACAAATATATTTTGGAATTAAAGATTGAATCGACATAATAAAATATTAAAAAATCTTAAATGGCATGCTAGAGCATAAATCCATTAAGTTAAATTAGATTGTGGGTATGAGCCTAGGACTTTTAAGAATGAAGCTTTCGATTCAATCTCTTTAAGAGATTCTGCTACTTTTGAATCCGCCATATGTCCTTCAACATCAATAAAGAAAACATATTCCCAAAGACCTGTTTTTGAAGGGCGAGATTCAAGTTTAGTCATACTCACTTTATTTTTCGCGAAAGGCTCAATCATGGACGCAATCGCACCCGGTTGATTTTTTGCAGCTACAATAATCGAAGTTTTATCTAATCCAGAAGGTTTAACTTCGTGGTTAGAAATTACTAAGAATCGTGTAGAGTTCTTAGGATCATCTTCGATATTGTCTGTTAATACAGGGGTATTAAACAATGCTGCAGCACGCATGCTTGCAATTGCAGCGGCATTTTTTTCTTTCGATGCAATTTTCACGGCTTCAGCATTACTAGAAACAGATTGTAATTCAATGCCTGGAGCATGTTTAAGTAACCACTGATGACACTGAGATAATGATTGCGTGTGTGAAAAAATTTTTTTAATACTCGATATATCTTTTTCATTGCTAATTAAATTATGGTGCACAGGTAAAATAATCTCAGCACATATCATTGCGTCAGATGTGAGGAGTAAATCAAGCGTACGGTTAATCGCTCCTTCAGTCGAGTTTTCAACAGGGACAACACCATAATGTGCTTTGTGAGATTCCACAAGATGAAACACCTCATCAATGCTCGATGTTTGCATAGACACGATCGATTCACCAAACTGCTTCATAGAAGCTTCTTCGCTAAATGTGCCAAGTGGTCCTAAAAATGCAACAGTGATTTGTTTTTCTAACGCTCTACAGTTAGACATAATGCTCTTGTAGATGCTTTCGATACTTTCGTTAGAGAGCGGTCCTTGATTTTGCTCAACCAAACGACGTAGGACTTGAGCCTCACGTTCTGGACGATAAACCACACCGTCTGTTTTTAGACTTCCGATATTCGACGCTAATGCTGCTCTTTTAGAAATGAGATCTAAAAGTTCATTATCGATTTTATCAATGGCATCTCTTAATTTTTTTAATTCATCTGTCATATATTAGTGCGACTTTTCAAAATCTTTCATGTAATCAACTAGAGCTTTAATACCTTCAATCGGCATAGCATTGTAGATTGAGGCTCTAATGCCGCCTACAAGTCGATGACCTTTTAAACCGATCATACCTAAATTTTCAGCGCCTGTTACAAAAGAAGCATGTAAATCTTCATTTTCGATTCTAAAGGGTACGTTCATACGCGAACGATTTTTGATATTAATAGGGTTTGAGAAGAAATCTGTTGAATCGATATAGTTATATAACAATTCAGCTTTTTTAATATTTTGTTTTTCAATCGCTCGAAGGCCGCCAAGCTCTATTAACCATTCAAACACTAGACCTGCCATATAAATACTATAAGTCGTCGGTGTATTAATCATAGATTGGTTCTCGGCTTGCGTCTTCCAGTTAAAAACTGAAGGTGTTAATGGTGAAGCCACATCTAACAAATCATCTCTAACAATCACAATTGTGAGACCTGCGGGACCAATATTTTTTTGCGCACCGGCGTAAATAACACCAAATTGACTAATATCGACTGGTCTTGAAAGAATATGGGACGACATATCGGCAACAACTGGAATCGACTTAATAGATGGCATATCAAAATATTCAACGCCATGTATGGTTTCATTAGAGCAGAAGTGAACGTATGAAGCTGCAGGATCTATCTTCCACTCATTTAGATCCGGTGCTTTCGCGTACCCAATCGATTCAGAAGAAGCGGCAATAGACATGTCACCAAAAGGAAGAGCATCTTGATAAGTGCGCTTTGACCAATAACCACTCACAACATAATTAGCTTTTTTTTCATTGAGAAGATTCAAAGGCACCATTGAATTTTGAGCAATCGCACCTCCTTGAAGAAAAAGTACCTTGTAATTTTTAGGTACATTAAAAAGAGATCTAAAATCACTTTCCACTTTCTCAATGATCGACATGTAATGTTTACCACGGTGCGACATTTCCATCACAGACAGTCCAGAGTCATGCCAATCAATCATCTCAGCTTGCGCGCGAAGCATCACTGACTTGGGCAATACGGCTGGACCCGCTGAGAAGTTATAAGTACATTTCATGATGAATTAAAAGCTATTCCTCTAGATCATCATCAGCTTCTACAATCTTCTCGAGGCCTGACAATTTTTCATTCTCACCTAAATTAATTAATGTAACACCTTGTGTCGCACGGCCTAATTCGCGAATTTCACTCACACGTGTTCGGATAAGCACACCACCTGTCGTAATCAACATAATCTCATCTTCATCGTTTACAAGTTTTGCAGCAACAACAAGTCCATTACGTTCACTCACTTGTATGGCTTTAACACCTTGTGTGGCTCGACCAGAATGCCTAAAGTCAGATAAAACAGTTCGTTTTCCATAGCCATTTTCAGTAGCAACTAACATAGATTGTTGATCATCGCTTGCGATAAGAAGGGATAACACTTGTTGGTCTTCTTGTAATTTCATACCACGAACACCTCGGGTATTTCGACCCATGCTCCTTACGTCTTCTTCGTCAAACCAAACAGCTTTGCCGCCATTTGAAACTAAAACAATATCATTGGATCCGTCAGTAATTTCAGCGCCAATTAAAAAGTCGTTGTCATCGAGATTAATTGCGATGATGCCTGACTTACGCGGATTTGAGAAATCTGTAAGTGGTGTTTTTTTAACGGTGCCTAATGCAGTGGCCATAAAAATATAATGCTTATCATCAAAGTCTTTGATAGGTAGAATCGCATTAATTTTTTCGCCCTCTTGAAGTGGGAATAAATTCACAATAGGCTTACCACGACTTGTGCGACTTCCCTGTGGGACTTCGTAAACTTTTAACCAATACACCTGCCCACGACTTGAGAAACATAAAATATTATCGTGCGTATTTGCTACAAACATTTTATCGATAAAATCATCGTCTTTTGTCGTCGCTGCTTGCTTACCTCTACCGCCACGTTTTTGGGCACGATATTCGTCTAACACTTGTGATTTAATATAGCCTGTATGGGAAAGTGTGACTACTACATCCTCAGGTGTAATTAAATCTTCAGTAGATAAATCTAACGCATTCTCGACAATTTCACTTCGACGTTTGTCACCATATTGATCTTTAATCGCCTTCAATTCATCGACAATAATTGCCGTGACTCTTGCAGGTGTTGCTAAAATATCAAGGAAATCTGTAATGACATTCATAATCTCCTTATATTCATTAACAATTTTTTCTTGTTCTAATCCTGTTAAGCGTTGTAATCTTAATTGCAGAATTTCTTGGGCTTGAACATCTGATAACTTATAGCCTGACTCAGTCAATCCAAACTCTTTCGACAGTCCTTCAGGTCTAGAAAATTCCATCGCAGCACCATTTAGCATTGCTTCTACAACAGAAGATTTCCATGTGCGCGCAATCAATTCTTTCTTAGCATCTGGTGGTGTTGGAGCGGCTTTAATGATTTTAATCATTTCATCGACGTTAGCTAATGCGACTGCTAAACCTTCTAACATGTGGCCACGTTCGCGTGCTTTTCTTAATTCGAAAACAGTTTTTCTTGTAGTAACTTCACGGCGGTGCCTTAAAAAGGCATCTAAAATTTGTTTTAAGTTAAGTAGTTTTGGCTGGCCATCAATTAGCGCCACCATATTCATACCAAAACTATCTTGAAGCTGCGTTTGTTTGTAAAGATTATTTAAAATAACATCAGGATTCTCACCGCGCTTCAACTCAATTACAACACGCATACCTGATTTGTCTGACTCATCTCTTAAATCTGAAATGCCTTCAATCTTTTTATCGTTAACAAGTTCGGCAATTTTCTCGATGAATGTTTTTTTGTTAACTTGATATGGAAGTTCGTCAACGATTAATGCTTCACGATTACCTTTGTCGAGTTTTTCAACGTGCGTTCTACCGCGCATGACAACACGACCACGACCCGTTCTGTAGCCTTCTTTAACGCCTGAAGTGCCATGAATGATTCCGGCTGTGGGGAAGTCTGGTGCTGGTATTAATTTAATCAATGCATCAATCGATGACTCAGGTTTTTCTAGCAGTAATAAACACGCATCTACGACTTCATTTAAATTATGAGGCGGAATATTGGTCGCCATACCCACAGCAATACCTGAACTTCCATTTATAAGAAGATTCGGAATGCGCGCTGGCATAATAAGAGGTTCTTGTTCGGAGCCATCATAATTAGGGCCGAAATTCACTGTCTCTTTATCAATATCTTCTAGAAGCTCATGTGCAATTTTAGACATACGGATTTCCGTATATCTCATAGCAGCAGCATTATCGCCATCGACTGAACCAAAATTTCCCTGACCATCGACTAACATATATCGCAAGCTAAAATCCTGGGCCATACGAACGATCGTATCGTACACAGCTGTGTCACCATGTGGATGGTATTTACCAATCACATCACCAACAATACGCGCTGATTTTTTATAAGGTTTATTAAAGTCGTTATTAAGCTCATGCATCGCAAAAAGCACACGACGGTGAACAGGCTTTAATCCGTCTCTGACATCTGGAAGCGCTCGTCCAACAATGACGCTCATCGCGTAGTCGAGGTAAGAGCGTTTCATCTCATCTTCAAGGCTGATTGGGATGGTTTCTTTAGCAAATTGATTCATAGGATTTAGATCGATAATTTAAGTGGAAAACTACTCAAATTTTAGCATGTAGCAGGGCTGTATTTTTACCCTACTAAAGGTATTTTTTAGCGCGAAAGACTAGACAAATCAGCTTTTAGGTCCTCTATATCCTCAAGGCCTACAGCGATTCTAACGAGATTGTCCTTAATGCCAGCTTTTTGACGCTCTTCAGGGCTGACTCTTGAATGTGTTGTTGTTGTAGGGTGTGTAATCGTAGATTTAACATCCCCTAAATTAGCAGTAATCGAGATCAATCGAGTGGAATCAATTAAGCTCCATGCCTCTTTTTGCCCACCTTTTACCTCAAAAGACACAATAGCTCCGCCCGTTTTTTGCTGTGCTAAAGCAAGTGTATGCTGCGGATGAGAGGCTAATCCAGGATAGTAAACACGATCGATCTGAGGCTGCGACTCAAGCCAGGAAGCTAAATGAAGTGCATTCTCAGAATGAGCGTCCATGCGAATAGATAACGTTTCTAAACCCTTTAAAAACACCCAGGCATTAAATGCGCTCATTGTAGGTCCTGCTGATCTTAGGAATTGATAAATCGGCTCTATCGTTTTTTTATCTGCTAATACTGCGCCTCCTAAACAACGCCCCTGTCCATCAAGATACTTTGTAGCAGAATGAATAATAATGTCGGCGCCCAATAACAAAGGTCTTTGAAGCGCAGGCGTACAAAAACAATTATCCACAATCAATTTAATATCTTTTTGATGTGCAATTTTTGAAAGTGCTTTGATGTCGGTCACTTCAGTCAATGGATTAGATGGGGTCTCTACAAAAAAAAGTTTTGTGTTTTTTTGGATAGCATCTTCCCACTCATTAAGATTGGTGAGCGATACAAAAGTAACCTCTAAACCCCAGCGCTTTAAAATATTGCTAAAGAGTTGTACGGTTGTACCAAAAATACTTCGAGACGCCACGATATGTTCTCCAGCAGAACATAGGCCCATAATTATTGCCAAAATAGCTGACATACCGCTTGAAGTCGCCACACATGCTTCACTTCCTTCAAGAGCTGCGAGGCGATCTTGAAACATTGTGACTGTAGGATTCGTAAAACGAGAATAGATATTGCCAGGCTCAGTACCCGCAAATCTTGCAGCAGCCTGCGCAGATGATTCAAACACATAGCTGGAAGTTAAAAAAATAGCTTCAGAATTCTCTCCGAACTCAGATCGTAATGAGCCAGCTCGAATCGCTTGCGTATCAAATTTCCATGGATCGTTATTCATAATCTGTTACCTTTTTTTGGGCATAAAAAAACCCGTTTCACAAAAAGCTAAAACGGGACAGACCTCGCTTTAGCTGAATTTTTAACGCGCCCGCAAGCTGAGAAATAACTTTATCACTCAAATCAGCGCACTTCAAATTATGCACGATAAAAAAATTACGTCAAGAAACGCCTATTATTAAGCTGCTTCCTCTTCATTTTTAATTAAATTCAAATCCATTTGCGTACTAGCATTTGACGGCTTGTCAGACATATTCGAATCAGCACGAAGTGTTTCGATATTTTTTAAATAATATTCATCAATATCGCCTGTAATATATTTGCCATCAAAACAAGAGGCATCAAATTTCTTAAGTTTTGGATTAATCGATGCAATGTTCTCAATAAGCGCATCAAGATCTTGATAAATTAATTCATCTGCACCAATTTCTTCTCGAATTTCTTCGTCTGTTTTATTGGGTGCTAGTAATTCAGTACGTGAAGGCATGTCAATACCATAAACATTAGGAAATCTGACAGGTGGCGCTGCTGAAACTAAATAAACTTTTTTAGCGCCCGCCTCTCTAGCCATCTGAACAATCTCTTTTGATGTTGTGCCTCGAACAATCGAATCATCTACCAAAAGCACATTCTTATCTTGGAATTCGATTTTGATAGGATTAAGTTTTTGTCGTACTGATTTTTCTCTTAATGCTTGACCAGGCATGATAAACGTACGGCCAATATAGCGATTTTTAATAAAACCTTCACGATAATCTAGGCCTAGTTCGAGCGCGAGCTGTAAAGCACTCGGCCTACTTGTATCAGGAATAGGGATTACAACATCAATATCTAAATGAGCCCACGCTTTTTTAATTTTCTGCGCTAATGTCTTACCCATATTAAGTCGTGTTTGATAAACAGAAATACCATCAATCACGGAGTCAGGTCTTGCTAGATAGACATACTCGAATATACAAGGATGATGATTAGGCTTAGCACATTGTTTAGAATAAAAATTACCATTCATGTCAATAAAGACTGCCTCACCCGGCTCTACGTCTCTTACCAATTTAAATCCTAATACATCAATCGCTACACTTTCAGATGCCACCATGTATTCAACACCTTGGGGGGTTTCGTGTTTACCGATCACAAGTGGGCGAATACCGTGAGGATCTCTAAATGCAAGAAGGCCAAAATTAGCAATCATTGAAACTACAGCATATGCTCCTTTGCATCGCTTATGAACTGAAGTGACAGCATCAAAAACGACGTCACTATTAAGTACGGTGCTCTTTGCTGATTGTTCAATTTCATGCGCCAACACATTAAGTAAAACTTCTGAATCTGATGTGGTATTGATATGACGAAGGTCTTGTCTAAAAATATCTTCTTTAAGCTTTTCGGCGTTCGTTAAATTACCGTTATGACCTAAGACAATTCCAAAAGGCGAATTTACGTAAAATGGTTGAGCTTCTGCAGCTGAGGACGAACCTGCTGTGGGATAACGGACATGTGCAATCCCTGCATTACCGATAAGGTTTAGCATATGGCGTGTATGAAACACATCTTTCACAAGACCATTATTTTTATGCATGAAAAAAGTATTGCCGTCACAAGTGACAATACCAGCAGCATCTTGACCCCGATGCTGAAGGACTAATAAGCCATCATAAAGTAGCTGATTAACAGGATTTTTACCAACTATTCCAAGGATTCCACACATTTCAGCGCCTTAAAATTATGTTCGTTGTGAATATTTTACATGCTTAAGGATATCAAGTGGCAAATAAACACCTGCCATAGATGCAAAAGACTCGAAATAAGGTTTAATCAAAGCATCCTGCCAAGCGGAGCTCTTTTCAAATAAAGTTGATTGAATAACAAAATGACAGACAAGCCCAATAAGAAGAGCTCGAACAAGGCCAAAAAAGCCGCCCAACAAAATATTAGGAAATGTAAGTCCGGTGTATTTAATAAATTTGTTCAAGATGGCAATCACACCCATTGATGAAACAAGAACAGCTATAAAAATCAGAAAATAGGCGGCTAAATTACGCACTGACTCTGTATCAATCCAATACAGTTTGGAAGCTAGTGCGGGGGAAAAAGATTGCGCTAAATAGAAAGCAAAAAACCAAGCAATAATGGATAAAAGTTCACGTACAAAGCCACGATAACAACCTAGAAGTGCAGAGATAACAATGGTGACAAAAAAACCATAATCAACAAACGTCATTAACTAATCTTCTTGATGATGCCGGTGATCCCTGCATTCTTAATTTTGAGTAATGTTTCTTTAGCCAAAGCTTCAGTTTTAAATTCATCCGTAATTAACCTCACCTTATCAGCGCCGTTAACTTTAATTATTTCACTTTTAGTTTGGATATTTAATTGATTTAATTTTTGCTGGAGGGATTTAATCTTTTCATTATCTGAAAAAATACCTAATTGAATATAGATACTGTTGTTGGAAGGCGTCACAGTTTCTGGTTTTATTTTTAATTGAGGGATTGGTGATTCTGAAATCACTTGCTTAGCCTCTGGTGGTTTAATACTTTCAACGTTTGCGTATACAACTTCAGGAGTACTTTCCATTGATATTTTAATAGGCTCAGTAGGCCCTTTTTCATTACGATTTTTTAAAACAAACGGAGCTGAGATAAGAAGAATAAATAAAATGACACATGCGCCAAGGAGTCTCTTTTTGGCCTGACTAATCAGTTTGTCTTCTTGGGGCTCTATTGAATTGTCTTCGCTCATAGCTTAGGAAATAATTTTCATAATATCGGCAACGGTAAAGAAGGAACCGAATACAATTATTCTATCATTTTTAGTGGCTTCCTTGGATGCAAATTGATAAGCTTCTTGTATATTTTTAAATGACTCTATACGTGCAGATGGATGAGTTTTTTTAATAGCATCAGAAATAATTTCGATACTTGCCGCTCTCTTATTTTGAATTTCTGCAATAAACCAATCATCGATATCGAGATTTAATTCATTAATCACACCAAAAATATCTTTGTCCCTAAGTATTGAAAATACTGCAATTGTTTTACCGGGCACAGCATGAGCTTTAAGGTTATGACTTAAGGATCTTGCAGCCTGAGGGTTATGAGCTACATCAAAAATCAAAGAAGGCATCTTTTGAACTTCCTGAAATCTGCCTGGCAATACAGTTAATGAAATACCCTTTTGAATTGCAATTTCAGTTAAAGGCAATTTATCTTCCATAGTTTTAACTGCCATAAGTGCAATTGTTGCATTAGCTAACTGAAAATCACCTTGTAATTTAGGCAAGGGGACATTCATTACAAATGACGATTCGATTAAAAAATCAAACGAATCATGATGCACTTCATAACCAAAATCTCTGCCTATAATTTTTAAATCAGCATGAATTGATTCGCAATGTTTTATTAAAGATTGCGTGGGATCGAGGTCACCACAAATTGCGGTCTTATTAGCACGATAAATACCCGCTTTCTCAAATCCAATCGCTTCTCTTGTGTGCCCTAAATAATCCATATGATCAAGATCAACAGTTGTGACAATGGCGCAATCAGGATCAAAAACATTTACAGCATCTAACCTACCCCCTAAACCTACTTCGAGAATAGCAATGTCTACATGAGCTTCTGAAAAAATAATCATAGCGGCGATGGTGCCGTATTCAAAGTAAGTAAGTGTTACACCTTCTCTTACTGATTCAATTTTTGAAAAAGCCTCACAAATAAGCTCATCTGAAACAGCAACGGCTTGAATTTTAATACGCTCATTAAAATTTAAAAAATGTGGTGAGGTATAACAAGCAACTCTATAACCAGCTTCTTTATAAATCGATTCTAGAATGCTACAGGTAGAACCTTTACCATTAGTGCCGCCAATAGTAAGAATAGGGAATGAAACGTTTAAATTTAAACGCTCAAGAACAATTTTGATACGCTCTAGTGTGAGGTCAATCGTAGAGGGATGAATTGATTCTATATACCCTAGCCAATCGTTAAGATTCATAGGGTGATTATCTGAAATCTTAGGGGGAGTTAAATTAATTTTTAGATAATTTAGATATTAAATTAATAAGCTTCTTCTTCATGTCACGGCGATCTACAATCATATCAATGGCGCCGTGTGTTAGAAGAAATTCAGAACGCTGAAATCCTTCAGGTAGTTTTTCTCTTACAGTTTGTTCAATCACGCGAGGACCAGCAAAACCAATCAACGCTTTAGGTTCAGCAATAATTACATCGCCTAGCATTGCAAAACTGGCAGATACGCCGCCCATAGTTGGATCGGTAAGAACTGAGAAATAGGGTAATTTAGCTTCGCTTAACTTAGTTAATGCGGCACTTGTTTTTGCCATTTGCATTAGCGATAACAATCCTTCTTGCATTCTGGCACCGCCACTTGCGGAGACACAGATGAACGTTGCTTTCGTCTTAATCGCAGCTTGGATACCACGCACAAATTTTTCACCCACAACTGAACCCATAGACCCGCCCATAAATTTAAATTCAAAAGCGGCTACCACAACAGGCTTACCTTCCATCGAACCTTGCATTACAACCATAGCGTCTTTTTCGTTAAGATCTTTTTGTGATGACTTAATCCGATCCGCATAACTTTGCGTATCATTAAACTTCAAAGAATCTAGCGGCTGAATCAGCGCACCAATCTCTTTTCTTTTATCTTTATCCAATAAGATTTCTATACGTGCACGTGCTGAAATTCGATTATGGAAGGAACATTTCGGACAAACTTCCATATTTTCCTCAAGATCGGTTCGATAAAGTACTGCTTGGCATAAAGGACACTTGCACCACAAACCTTCGGGGATATTTTTTTTAGATACGCTTCCAACAATACGTTTTATTTTTGGAGGTAGGACATCTTTTAACCAGCTCATAGATTTACCCAAATCATTAGTTAACTGCTTCTCTTAATTCTTCCATTAACTTTGAAATATTTTGAATTAAATTGTCTTGATTTGAATTCTCAATTTCCTGAACCATACGACTGCCAACGACAACCGCATCAGAAATTTTAGCAACCTCTTTCGCTGTTACTGCGTCTCTCACTCCAAAGCCTACGCCAATAGGAAGGTCAGTTAACTCCCGAATCATACCTACTTTGGATTTTACTTGCTCAATATCAATATTGGCAGCTCCTGTAACGCCCTTCAATGAAACGTAATATAAAAAGCCAGAGGCTTGCTCGATAATTAATTTTACTCTGTCCAATTCCGAGGTTGGCGATAGTAAAAAAATACTATCGATATTTTTTTCTTTAAGAAGTTTTGTAAATTGCATACACTCTTCGGGCGGGTAATCTACAGTAATAATGCCATCCACATCAGCAGTTTTAGCTCTTTCCACAAAAGCCTCTGCGCCAATCGCTTCAATAGGATTAGCATAGCCCATTAAAATAAGAGGTGTTTGAGTGTCTTTTTCTCTAAAAGCTTTAACCATTTTAAATACATGAGATAAACCTACATGATGCGCTAGAGCTCTTTCGCTTGCTCTTTGAATCGTAGGCCCATCTGCCATTGGGTCTGAAAAAGGAATACCTAATTCAATCATGTCAGCACCCGAATCTACCAAAGCATGCATCATAGATACAGTTAGATCAGGATGGGGATCCCCCGCTGTAATATAAGGGATTAGAGCTTTTTTATTTTTTTCTTTAAGCGTTTTAAATGTATTTGTAATTCTCGACATATAAACTTTATAGATTGATATTTGAAATTTTAGCCACAGTGTTAATGTCCTTATCGCCACGGCCAGATAAATTCACAAGAATCACTTGATCGGGCTTCATGGTTTTGGCAAGCTTTTCTGCATATGCTAGAGCGTGGCTAGTTTCAAGCGCTGGAATAATGCCTTCGGTAAGGCATAGGCTATGAAACGCATCTAAAGCTTCGGTATCTGTTACAGCAAAATATTCAGCGCGCTTAATATCTTTTAACCAAGCATGCTCAGGGCCAACACCTGGATAATCGAGACCTGCTGAAATTGAGTGTGTTTCAATAATTTGCCCTTCTTCATTTTGCATTAAGTAGGTTCGGTTGCCATGCAAAACACCTATAGGGCTGTTGGCTGTTAAAGGCGCTGCGTGCTTACCTGTTTCGATACCATGCCCTGCAGCTTCAACGCCAATCAATCTCACTTCGCGCAAATCAATGTACGGATAAAAGATACCCATCGCATTAGAACCACCACCCACGCAAGCAACTACTGCATCAGGCTGTCGGCCAAGCATTTCATTCATTTGCATTTTACATTCCACACCTACAACAGAATTAAAATCACGGACCATCATAGGATAAGGGTGAGGCCCTGCCACAGTCCCAATGATATAAAAAGTTGTTGAGATGTTAGTGACCCAATCTCGCATCGCTTCATTAAGCGCATCTTTTAAAGTTTTAGATCCACTTTCTACAGGCACAACCGTGGCACCAAGAAGCTTCATGCGGTATACATTAGGCGCTTGCCTCTTAACATCTTCGGATCCCATATAAACCACACATTCAAGACCCAAACGTGCTGAAATAGTCGCAGTTGCCACACCATGCTGCCCTGCCCCCGTCTCAGCAATAATCCGTGGCTTACCCATTCGCTTAGCAAGTAAAGCCTGGCCTACAGTATTGTTGACTTTATGAGCACCAGTATGATTTAAATCTTCACGCTTCAAATAGATTTGAGCGCCGCCCACTCGATCAGACCACCTCTTGGCATGATAGATGGGGCTTGGGCGACCAACAAAATGCTTTAAATCATGATGAAGTTCAGTAAGAAAATCAGGGTCGTGGCGATACTTTTCATATATCGCTCTTAATTCATTAAGCGCCTCAATTAAAGTTTCTGCGACAAATACACCGCCAAATTGACCAAAATGGCCTTTTTCATCTGGCATATCATACGGCTGCATCTTGAGTTTCCTTTATAAATGCTTGAATTTTAAGAGAATTTTTAATACCTTTTGATTCTTCAACGCCACCACTGACATCAACTGCATAAGGCTTCACTTTTTTTATAGCTTCTTTCACATTATCTACAGTAAGACCACCTGCTAATACTATGGGTTTAGAGAGCGAATGGGGAATTAAATTCCAATCAAATGTTTGCCCTGTGCCACCTTTGAGATATTCGTGAGATGCATCAAGCAATAAAGCTTCTGCATCATAAAAATCCTTAGCATATTGTAACAAATCTACTGAAGAGGAAACTGCAACTGCTTTGATATAAGGGAATTTAAATTGTCTGCAAAAGTCAGCCGTTTCATCGCCATGAAACTGTAAGACATTGACTAATCCGGATTGAATCGCCTCTTCTATATCACTAGGATCAGCATTTACAAAAAGGCCAGCTTTAGTCACAAATGGAGGCAGCTCTTTGGCAATAACTTTGAAAGCATCTAAAGCAATATAACGTGGGCTTTCTTCATAAAAAACGAAGCCAAGGGCATCGCAGCCTGCGAGGATAGAAGCTTTTGCATCATCCAAGCGAGTAATACCACAAATTTTGGTGCGTGTTCTCACTGTAAAATCAATTCAAGATGAAAGACTGTCATTATAAGGATTAACGATCTTGGCATAAATGATTATTGTCAAAAATATTGACCGTTCGGTGCATAAAAGGAAATGCGTACCCCTTGTCATAATCAACACCAGCCAAATAAAGGCCGTCAGGTGAAAATGTAGGGGGTGATTTAGTCCTGTCTTTCGATAACAACAATTCTTTAATATAGTCGCTTGGGTGGTTTCCTTTACCTATATACAAAATAGCGCCCATCATATTTCTAATTTGATGATGCAAGAAACCGTTCGCCGAAAACTTAAAGAGAAAAAAAGGATAGTAATTTTCAATAGAGGTACGAGACATTTTTCTGACAGGACTTTTAGCTTGGCACTCTGAAGATCGAAACGCACTGAAATCATGCTCACCTTCAAAATATTGAATAGCATCTTTCATCTTTTTAAAATCAAGCTCATCATGAATCCATCCTGCCTTATTAGCCCATAAAGCAGATGGGAAAGAGGCGTTATAAACTAAATATTCATAATGACGTTGGGAAGCTGAATAGCGCGCATGGAAAGTTTCATCTACTTCCTGAGCCCATAACACCCGAATAGATGATGGCAAAAAGGCATTAACACCCCTTACCCAAGCAGTGATCGGTCTTTCACTTTGAGTATCAAAGTGAATCATTTGAATGAGGGCATGAACGCCAGTATCCGTTCGGCCTGATGCGTAAGTATCCAATTTTTCTAGCGCAATACTTTCAAGTGCTTTTTCAATTTCACCTTGGATGGAATCCACATCACTCTGCTTTTGCCAACCAAAATAATTAGATCCATCATACTCAATACATAATGCGATTTTCATAAAAGTTTATAAGTAAAAAATGAAAAAAATTGTCGTGGAAACCATAAAAAAAATAATAAGCACAGATAAACTATTAACTCTATCTTCTTTAATTTTAATATGGGTAAGTTTCATATGGTCTTTATTACCTGAATATAAAAGTAATGAAGACAAATCATTAAAGTTAAAACGAAGCTTACGTTTTGATTGGAAAGACTTTACATACTCCATTGTTAAATAAAGACGAACGGCAAAGCGTTTTGCATCAATACCCAATCTTTTAAATGGTTTAAAGATTAAATAGAAAGTTTCAATCAAGGTTTGATAACTCATTAATGAAATCATCATTGTAATAATAGCGACTGAGTTAATAAGACGCATAATTTGAGTTGAGCCTAACGAAAGCCCTTCGTATGAAGGCGATAGATACGGCCAAAGAACTATATATTCACCTGGCGTATTAAGTACATAAAGTAAAAAAGTGATGATGAGAAAAAATTTCAACCTAAAGATAAGTTTAGGTATTGAAAACTTTACAAAAAAAGAAAAAACAACAATAAAAAAAAGTAAAAAAAGATTAAAAATAAAACTATATTTATTGATTAGCAATAAAGCACATAGAATACCTACCAATTTAACTAATGCATGCACGATACTTTAATCGCTCAAAGCCTAATCAAAATGAGTTGGCTTCTGACCTTTTTCCGATAAATTAATTTCAATATCTGACAAATCAATATCTTCTATAGTGCTATTTTCTTTGATCGGTATTACTTCTTTGATCGGTATTACTTCTTTGATCGGCATTACTTCTTTGATCGGCATTACTTCTTTGATCGGCATTGCTTCAGTGCTAGCTACCCCCGTAAAAAGCTTTTCTTTTTTAGTATCCATTGAGTCAATAAGTTCTTTTTGATCTTGCTGTCTTTTAGTTTTGATGCCAAAAAGCATAATTAAAATAGCAAAAAGAACACCTAGGAAAATAAATAGTCCGCTAGAAGATGTGACACTTGAAGTGTCCTTGTCGGAAGCTAACTGCTCTTTTGCTTTTTCTTCACTAGGGTTATCAGAAATAGAAGATTTAAAAGATGTGTCTGCAGGAGATGTACTTTCATTTTTATTAACATCCGCTTCATTCACTTGATTGATCAGCGAATTAAGATCAGGTTTAGATTCAACGACAGGGGTTTTATTTGTTAAATCTTTATTTTGATTGACTTGCTTTGATTTTTCTTGGAGCTCAAATAAAGCTTGATTTGATAGAGTTAATATTTTTTTAGCATCAGCAAGTTCTTTTTCTAAAAGAGTAATTTTTTGCTCGGCATCCTTAATATTTTTTTCCAATGCTGTCTTATCATCATTAATTAGATTAATTTCTTTTTGAACAACCTCTTTACTATTTTTATTATTAGTTAAAGTATCCCCCGTCAATTTAATACGAGGCGCTGGAGTAACAGATGGATCCTGAATTACTATTGCAGGAGTTAAAGGCTCATCAGCCTTAGGGGCGCTAACTTTAGGACTATTTGCAACAGCTTCTGCAGTTTTTGTACTGTATTTATTCCACTGCGTAGTTTGGATTTTAATTTCAGCCATCGCTTTTGCATGGGTTAAATTCATAAAATCATCTTTTGCCGGCAAAACAATCTTCTGCCCAACTTCTAAACTATTAATATTTTTATTTGTAAAAGCAAGCTCATTAAGATTAAAAATACCAATAACCATCTGTTCAGTAGTAATGCTAGGAATTTTATTTTCCCTAGCAATTTTATAAATAGTATCTGAAGGTTTAGCTGTAATCGATTTTGAAGCTAGATTAGCTGGCTTATCTTTCTCGAGCGATTTAAGGCTATTTTTATCTTCTTTTTCACTACTAACCTTATTTTTTTCAAGGCTTTCCTTTGCTTCCTTGATGTCATTCATTGGAGGTGGGGCTTTTTTATCGACAGCTACAATTTTCTCTTGCTGAATAATGGGGGTTTCTGGTGGGTCAAGAAGCACCGTATATTCACGGTAATTTCTTCCTTTAGCTGAATCGACTTGAATGAGCAAATCTAAAAATGGATCCGGGACAGGCTGAGTGCTTTTTAGCTTTAGGATGGTCAGTCCTTTTTCATTTTTCTGCAGCTCAACTGAAATATTACTATGGATAGCAAGACGCTCAATACCTTGCGATTCGTAATTCTCTTTCGAAGCCAGCGATGTTTGAAGTTTCGATAAATCTTCACCTGGCGTTAGCATCATTTCAATTTCAGCATTAAGAGGCTGCCCTTGGGATGATGTCACAACAATTTTACCTAACTGCAGTGCATTACCAATTAGTGGAAATAAAAGTACATACAATAAAAATAATTTTTTAATTTTTTGGCTCATAAATTTCTTTTAAATAGATTTGATAAGTATTCTTAAAATACGCCTAAGCGGCTCTGCAGCTCCCCATAGCAATTGATCACCCACTGTGAAAGCTGAAATGAATTCAGGCCCCATATTGAGCTTTCGAATTCTGCCTATAGGAATAGAAAGCTTGCCTGAAACTGCCGCAGGACTTAACTCTTTTATTGAAATTTCTCTCTCATTCGGAATTAATTTAACCCATGGATTAGCGCTACTTATAGTTTGATTAATTTCCTCTAAAGAAATATTCTTTTTTAATTTAATCGTTAAGGCTTGGCTATGGCATCTCATAGCTCCAATCCGAACACATAATCCTTCAATGGTGATAGGATTATTTTCTCTTCCAAGAATCTTGTTAGTTTCAGCGGAACCTTTCCATTCTTCTTTACTCTGACCATTATTCAAATCTTTATCAATCCAAGGAATTAAACTTGCCGCTAAAGGTACGCCAAAGTTATCAATTGGAAAATCTTGAGATTTAAGTGAAGACGAAACATTTCGATCAATATCTAAAATAGATGTCTTAGTATCCTCGATTAAATCTTTTGCTTGATTGTAAATAGTGCCCATCTGAGAAATAAGCTCTCTCATATTCTGAGCCCCAGCTCCGCTTGCTGCCTGATAGGTCATTGATGAAATCCACTCAATAAGATCTTTCTTGAACAAGCCATCAAGTGCCAAAAGCATAAGGGATACAGTACAGTTTCCCCCAATCCAATTTTTATTACCCTTTTTATATGCTTCTTGAATGAGATCAATATTCAGGGGATCTAAAATAATTACTGCATCTTTTTCCATTCTTAATGAAGAAGCAGCATCAATCCAATGTCCCTGCCATCCTGAATCTCTTAATTTGGGATATATATCAGATGTATAGTCACCTCCCTGACATGAGAGGATGATATCCATTACTGCAAGCTCTTTAATGTCATGCGCATCTTTTAATGTGCTATGACTTCCAGAGAAGGATGGTGCTGCTTTTCCTGTTTGAGAAGTAGAAAAAAAGGTTGAATCAAATTCTTTAAAATCATGCTCTTCTTGCATTCTCTGCATGAGGACTGAACCTACCATTCCCCTCCAACCGATAAAACCAACTCGAATCATTAAATGTCCCGTTCTTTAATTAGTTAAGTGACGCAACCACTGCTTCACCCATTTCACTACAGCTCACTTTTTTATCACCGGCAGAATAAATATCTGCTGTTCGGAAGCCGTGGCTTAATGTTTTTTTAACAGCCGACTCTATTTTATTCGCATTTTTTTCATCATTGAATGTATATCGAAACATCATGGCTAAAGATAAAATTGTAGCAAGCGGATTCGCAATATTTTTCCCCGCAATATCAGGAGCTGAACCATGGCTAGGCTCATACATACCCTTATTATTACTATCAAGGGATGCGGATGGGAGCATACCGATTGAGCCTGTTAACATAGAGGCTTCATCAGACAAAATGTCCCCGAAAATATTTCCCGTCACTAGCACATCAAATTGTTTTGGATTTTTAATAAGTTGCATCGCAGCATTATCAACATACATATGTGTCAATTCAACCTCGAGATATTCTTTTGAAAGGTCGATCATAATTTGACGCCACAACTCTGTCGTTTCTAAAACATTGGCTTTATCTATAGAGCATAATTTTTTTGATCGCTTCATTGCAATCTGGAACGCGACATGGGCAATGCGTTTGATTTCAGATTCTGAATATCGCATTGTATTAATACCCTCTCGCTCTCCATTTTCATTCGTATGAATGCCACGCGGCTGACCAAAATAAATATCACCTGTAAGTTCTCTCACAATCATAATATCAAGGTTAGATACGATTTCAGATTTAAGTGAAGAGGCTCCAACAAGTTCAGGATATAAAATAGCAGGTCTTAAATTAGCAAATAAATTAAGTCCTTTTCGAATGCGAAGTAATCCTTGCTCAGGTCTTTTATCTCTTGGGAGTGCGTCATATTTCCAGTCTCCTACAGCTCCGAGAAGAATTGCATCAGATTTAATGGCAAGATCAAGAGTTGAATCAGGAAGTGGGTCACCAAATTTTTCGTAACCAGCACCGCCAATGGGAGCCTCTACTAATTCCATACCTACATTAAGGGCTTTTAAAACATCAACCGCTTGTTTGGTAATCTCAGGTCCGATGCCATCGCCAGGTAATATTGCAATTTTCATTTTATTTAAAAAGTCTTTCTAATTTAAAGTAGCCATGAATTTTTTTGGTAATAAGACTTTTCAAACGCTTTAATACTTTCGCTGTGCTGCATTGTTAATCCAATATCATCTAGCCCATTCATTAAGCAATGCTTCCTAAATGCATCTACCTGAAAACTTATTTTTTCATTCGAAGGAAGAACAACAAATTGATTTTCTAAATCAATCGTTAGCGCATAACCCTTATTGGCATAAATAGATTTAAATAAATGGTCGATTGTCTCACCAGGCAAAATAATAGGTAGCAAACCATTTTTAAAACAATTGCTAAAGAAAATGTCAGCAAAGCTTGGCGCCAAAATTACTCTAAAGCCGAAATCTTCAATCGCCCATGCCGCATGTTCTCGACTTGAGCCACAACCAAAATTCTCACGCGTAATTAAGATAGTTGCCTTTTCGTATTGGGCTTGATTGAGAACAAAATCAGGATTTTTTTTCCTTTGAGTTAAATCCATGCCCGGCTCACCGTGATCGATATATCGCCATTCATCAAAGAGATGGGGTCCAAAACCTGTCTTTTTGATCGATTTCAAAAATTGTTTTGGAATAATTGCATCTGTATCAACATTCGCACGATCAAGTGGCGCCAAAATGCCTGTATGAATAATAAATGGTTTCATAAGTTAATTTAAAGATCTTATATCTACAAAGTGACCATAAATGCTTGCAGCAGCAGCCATTGAAGGACTTACAAGATGCGTTCTGCCGCCTTGACCTTGTCGACCTTCAAAATTTCTATTAGAAGTTGATGCACATCGCTCACCTGGATTTAGTCGGTCAGCATTCATTGCTAAACACATTGAACAACCAGGCTCTCTCCATTCAAAACCTGCTTCTACGAAAATTTTATCTAGGCCTTCTTTTTCTGCTTGAAGTTTTACAAGGCCTGATCCAGGAACTACAAGTGCTAATTTAATATTTTTCGCAATTTTTTTGCCTTTCAGTACATTTGCTGCTTCTCGCAAATCTTCGATGCGCGAATTAGTACAAGATCCAATAAAAATTTTATCAATACTAATTTGGCTTATGGGGAGATTCGGCTCAAGGCCCATATAGATTAAAGCATCCTCAATACTTTTTCTTTTCGATGGATCGTTCTCTTTTTTTGGATCAGGCGTCATACCTTCTATGCTTACAACCATTTCAGGGGAAGTCCCCCAAGTTACTTGAGGGAGAATTTCATTTCCGTTAAGCGTGATTGTTTTGTCGAATTTTGCATCTTTATCGCTATGTAATGTTTTCCAATAGCTTTTTGCTTTTTCAAAAGCTTCGCCTTTAGGCGAAAAGGGTCTATTGTCAACATAGGATATCGTGACTTCATCAACTGCGACCATACCCGCTCTGGCCCCTGCTTCAATCGCCATATTGCAAAGTGTCATTCTGCCTTCCATAGAGAGGTCGCTTATAGATTCACCAGCAAACTCAATCGCATATCCGGTCCCACCTGCTGTTCCAATTTTTCCAATTAAAGCTAAAGCAATATCTTTTGAAGTAATTCCTTTATTTAATTTTCCGTCTACACGCACTTCCATTGTTTTAAATTTTTTTAAAATTAAGCATTGAGTAGCTAAAACATGCTCAACTTCAGAAGTGCCAATACCCATAGCAAGTGCGCCAAATGCTCCGTGTGTGCTTGTATGAGAGTCGCCACAAACTATTGTCATGCCAGGCAATGTGCTTCCTTGCTCAGGCCCAATGACGTGAACAATGCCTTGACGATTATCATTCATGGGGAATTGTGTTAATCCGAAATGGTTACAATTTTCATCAAGCGTTTCAACCTGAATCTTAGAAATAGGATCAGAAATACCAAGAGAGCGATCTGTTGTTGGAACATTATGGTCAGGAACTGCTAGAACTGACTTATTTCTCCACACAGGCCTATGATTAATTCTTAAACCTTCAAAAGCTTGCGGACTTGTGACCTCATGAACAAGATGTCGATCAATATAAATGAGGTAAGTGCCAGCATCTTCTCTAACAATATGGCTCTCAAATAATTTTTCGTAGAGTGTTTTGGCTTGCATACGTCTAATTAATCTCTAAAGTTTCCAAATTGAAGAGGAAAGTCTGTAATGCTTTTTTTAATAAATGCAATAGCATCTTGTAAGATATCTCTTTTGGCGCCAGAAACACGAACGCTTTCACCTTGAATAGCTGACTGAACTTTCAGGCCACTATCTTTAAGTAATTTAACAATTTTTTTTGCAAGCTCAGTATCAATACCTGATTTTAATTTCAATAACTGTTTCACTTTATTTCCAGATACGGTTTGAATATCTTGAGGATCTAACCTTTTAGAGCTGTCAGCCTCCTTCTTTTCCATAGCAGGGAGCAAAATATCTTTAATTTGACCTAACTGAAAATCGGAATCTCCATAGAGTGTAATTGTTAATTCTTTTTCTGAAAATTCGACTTTCGCAGTTGTGCCCTTAAAGTCATATCTATTAATAATCGTTCGAGACACTACATCAATGGAATTAGTTAAATTGGCCATATTTACTTCAGATGAAATATCAAAAGATGGCATACGAAATCTCCTTACTTAATAAATTTATTTATTCGAAATGACAAACATAGTGGAGCGTGTCTGTTGTTTCAATATCAAATGATGAATTTGCGGGTACAGAAAATTTTTGGTCTTCCTTATATTCGATCCAGTCAGAAGTGCCAAGTAATTTTACGCGACAATGTCCTGCAAGTATTTCCATAACTTCAGCGGCCTGTGTATTAAAAGTTAATATACTTGGAAAAATTACGCCAACCGTACTTCTTGTTCCATTTGGAAGAAGAATCGTATGACTTACACATTTGCCATCAAAATAAATATTTGCTTTTTTCTTTACGCTTACATTATCAAATTGAGCCATTTAAATTCACCTTATTTTTTAATTTTTGCTGCGATTCTCATTCTTAAAGCATTGAGTTTAATAAAACCTGCTGCGTCTTTTTGATCATACGCACCTTGATCATCTTCAAAGGTTGCTATGGAGTTATCAAAAAGAGAGTCTGTAGCACTATCTCTGCCAATCACATTGACATTACCTCTATAAAGCTTCAATTTAACCCAACCATTCACATTATCTTGCGAATGATCAATGAGTGTTTGCAATGCATGTCTCTCAGGACTCCACCAGTAGCCGTTATAAATTAAAGAAGCATACCTTGGCATCAAGTCGTCTTTAAGATGAGCCACTTCACGATCTAGTGTAATAGATTCAATTGCTCGATGCGCTTTTAGTAAAATAGTGCCTCCGGGCGTTTCATAACAACCTCGAGATTTCATACCTACATATCTGTTCTCTACAAGATCTAATCTACCAATACCATGCTTACCGCCTAATTGATTAAGAGCTGCTAATAATTCATGCGCCTTCATAGTTTTGCCATTAAGACTGACTGGATCACCTTTGTTAAATTTAATCTCAATAGTTTCAGATTCATTAGGTGCTTTTTCAGGGTTTATAGTCCAGCGCCACATATCTTCCTCAGGTTCGGCGCCAGGATTTTCCAAGTGACGACCTTCATAAGAAATATGTAATAAGTTGGCATCCATACTGTATGGGCTGCCACCATTTTTATGTTTCATCTCAACTGGAATATTATTTTTCTCAGCGTACTGAAGTAACTTTTCTCGACTAAGCAAATCCCACTCACGCCATGGTGCAATAATTTTGATATCAGGATTAAGCGCATAAGCTCCTAATTCGAAACGAACTTGATCATTACCTTTACCAGTAGCACCATGAGAGATAGCGTCTGCATTTGTTTTTTTAGCTAGCTCAATTAAGCGTTTAGCAATAAGCGGTCTCGCAATTGAAGTACCAAGTAAATATTCGCCTTCATAAATCGTATTTGCTCTAAACATGGGAAATACAAAGTCTCGGACAAATTCTTCTTTTAAATCTTCAATAAAGATTTCTTTGACACCTGCAGCTTTAGCTTTTTCTCTCGCAGGTTCTAGCTCATCACCCTGCCCTAAATCAGCTGTAAAAGTAACCACTTCGCATTGATAGGTTTCTTGTAACCAATTCAAAATAACGGACGTGTCTAATCCGCCGGAATAAGCTAAAACAACTTTTTTAATATCACTCATTTTTCATTTTTCCTAATAACAGGTATTCCATCAATGCCTTTTGAACATGCAAACGATTCTCCGCCTCATCCCATACAGCGCTTTGAGGGCCGTCAATAACTTCTGCAGTGACTTCCTCACCTCGATGGGCTGGCAGACAATGCATGAATAAAGCATTTGAGGATGCTACTGACATCATTTCCTGATCTACTTGCCAGTCTGCAAAGTCTTTTAAACGCTCTTCGTTCTCAGATTCAAAGCCCATACTAGTCCATACATCAGTTGTCACAATGTCAGCATCTTTTGCAGCATCCATGGGATCTTCAAATTCTTCAAAATGTTTGTCGCCATATAAACCTGCTCTTTCGACCTCAACTTCATAGCCTTTCGGTGTTGAAACATGCACATTGAAATCTAAAACTTCAGCCGCCTGAAGCCAGGTATTACACACATTATTTGAGTCACCAATCCAAGCAACTGTTTTACCTTGAATAGAACCCTTATGTTCGATATAGGTAAAAATATCTGCAAGAATCTGACATGGATGATATTCGTTCGTTAGTCCATTAATCACAGGCACTCTTGAGTTTTGTGCAAAACGATCAATGATGTCTTGCTCGAATGTACGAATCATTACTAGATCACACATACGTGAAATAACCTGTCCTGCATCTTCTACAGGCTCACCCCTGCCCAATTGAGAGTCTCTCGTATTTAAATAAATCGCTGAGCCACCCAACTGTTGAATGCCCGCTTCAAAAGATAATCTTGTTCGAGTGCTCGCTTTTTCAAAAATCATTACCAAAGTTCTATCGACAAGAGGCCAGTACTGTTTGTACTCTTTAAATTGTTTCTTGATCCAACTTGCTCTCGCGAAAATATATTCAAACTCATCTCGTTTGAGATCATTAAATCTTAAAAAATGTTTTGTTTTCATAAAATTAATTCTACTAAAAAATATTACTTTGCTAAAAAAGCTTTAATGACTTTGGACAATCTCTCAGTCAATTCTTTTGCTTCAGCTTCATTTATGATGAGTGCTGGTAAAAGACGAATCACTTTCTCTGCGGTGACATTTATCAGAAGACCTTCTTCTAATGCTAATTTGGTTAAATCTCCGCATGGCTGATCAAGTTCAATGCCCACCATAAGTCCTAAATTACGTACCCCCCTAACCTGAGGAAAATCTTTTAATTGCTTAGTAAATTCTTCATTAATTAATGCACCCATTTTTGATGCGTGGTTACAAAGCTTATCCTCTTCAATAATATTCAATGTTGCATAGCCTGCTGCAGTTGCTAATGGATTGCCACCAAATGTAGATCCATGCTTACCTGGCGTAAATACATGACTTGCCTTACCTTTAGCCAAGCAAGCACCAATAGGCACACCAGAGCCTAGGCCTTTTGCAAGCGTCATGACATCTGGCTTAACAGAGGTATGCTGATGTGCAAACCATTTTCCTGTTCTACCAATACCACATTGCACTTCGTCTACCATTAAAAGCCAGTTATGTTGATCACAAATCTCTCTTAAGCCTTTAAGGTAGTTTTGAATGTTACTTGGGATATTAATCCCGCCTTCGCCTTGAATGGGCTCTACAAGAATCGCAACCACATTATTTTTTCTTGAGGCAATTTGTTGAATAGCTTCTAAATCATCGAAGGCTGCTCGAATAAATCCACCCACAAGAGGTTCGAAGCCAGCTTGTGATTTACGATTACCAGTAGCTGATAACGTTGCCATCGTACGGCCATGAAATGCTTTTTCCATTACAATAATTTCTGGTGTTTCAATGCCATTTTGATGCCCATAAAGCCTTGCTAATTTGATAGCCGCTTCATTGGCCTCACATCCAGAATTACAGAAAAATACATTATCCATATGAGAAATAGCTGTGAGTTTTTCAGCTAATTTTTCTTGCTCAGCAATATGATAAACATTAGATACATGAATAAGTTTTGATACTTGCTCATGAATGGTCTTCACTAATTTCGGATGTGCATGTCCGAGTCCGTTTACTGCTACGCCGGATAAAGCATCCAAATACTTTTTACCATCTTTAGCCCATAGCCACACACCTTCACCTTTTTCAAAGGTTACGGGTTGCCTAGCATAAGTATCCATCATTTTTGACATACAATTTTCCGTACTTATAAACACAAACGGAGGCTTAAGCCTCCGTTTATTTCAGCTTAAATTAAATTAAAGACCGATTAATGCGCGATGACTCAGTCCATTTGCCATAAAGAAAAGCATTGGAAGAGAAAGCATTAAGTTTGTTCTTGATGCTAGAAAAGCTACTCTGCGTGCTTTAGCTTTTTCATCATCTGAAGCTTGAACCATGCCTAAAATCTTTTGCTGGTTTGGCCAAATTAAAACCCATACATTAAATAACATGATCGTACCTAACCAAGAACCGATACCAATACCTTCGTAGCCAGTTTGTAATGTAAATGTACTAATAAAATTCTCTTGTAACATTGCAGCACCTGCTAACCAAGTTGCTACAGCAGCCCATCTAAACCATAAAAGAGCACGAGGTGCAACATGCTTTGTAATGCCGCCCGCTGAACCATCTGCAGCCGCATCTTTTAATGCAGGAATTTGCACTAAGTTAAAGTAGTAAAGTAAACCAATCCATGTGATACCGGCCACAAAATGAATCCATCTAGCAAGTCCAGGTATAAATTCCATTATTTAAACTCCTACAAAATAAAGTTTTTAAGAAAAACGTAAAGTACTAGCGTTAGAACCAAGCCTGAAATGATTGTTCCTAAAATTGAATCAAGTGGATTTTTCATCTAAAAACTCCTCCAAAAAAACATAAATATTCAAAGGATGAGAGTAGCTTAAATACCCGATTTAAGCAAGATAGCGGGGTTAAAAGGCGAATTAAGTTTGCAAAAAAACCGATTTAAGGCAAAATTGCCCTAGTTTTTAAAAATCATTTCCTAATACTTAATAATCTCGTATGTTGACACTCAAGACGGTTGATTCACAAGCTAAGATTTTTAGTCAGTTACCTGTTCATAGCTATATTGATCCTTCTATTTTTGAGATAGAAAAAAAAGTAATTTTCGATAAATATCCAAAATATTTAGGGCATCGCCTAATGGCGCCTCAGCAGGGTAATTACCATGTTTTAGAAGCCCTTAATAAATCAGCAGTTCTTGTAAATAACAACGGAAAAATGAACGTATTAAGTAACGTTTGTCGTCATAGGCAAGCACTGATGCTCGATAATCAAGGCTCGGCTTCCCATATTGTCTGTCCTCTTCATCGCTGGACTTACAGTCTTGATGGCAAATTAGAAGGTGCGCCCTACTTTAAGGAAAATCCATGTTTAAATTTGGAGTCATTTCCAGTAGAAGAAATCTATAACCTCATTTTTAAACAAACACATAAAAAGTCATCGATAAATATCAAAGATGCAATGGAGTTTAAACAATTAAATCAATTATTAAATTTTGATGATTACAAACTACATAGCGTCAAAATTGATCATTACGATTTTAATTGGAAAACATTTATTGAGGTTTATCTCGAGGACTATCATGTTTGGGCATTTCACCCCGGTCTTAATAACATCGTGGATTGTGATGATTTATCATGGGAATTTAAAGCATTTTCATCACTTCAAAAAGTGCCTTTTAGGGAAAAAAATCAATCGCAAAGCTCTGAAGCCTATGATCTTTGGAAGTCCAAAATCAATGAGCAAAGCGGCCATTCAAAACCACAATTTGGTGCAATTTGGCTGACAATCTACCCTTTCTTTATGATCGAATGGTATCCAAATGTTATCGTCGTTTCCCACCTCATTCCCGATGACGTTAATCATTGCAGAAATATTATTGAGTTTTATTACCCAGAAGAAACCATTCTTTTTGATCAAGACTATATTGCTGCGCAACAAGCCGCCTATAACGAAACTGCTCTTGAAGATAAAATTATTTGTGAAAAGATGCATGAAGGAAGGCGTTCACTTTTCAAAAACAAACAAGAAGATATGGGCCCTTATCACGAGCCATTGGAAGATGGTTTAAAACATTTTCATCAATGGTATCAAACAGAAATGTCTTCCCACCTATGACAGATCAAAAAAAAGGCATGCTATGGATCATCGTAGCGACCTTCTTTTTTTCCCTTATGGGATCATTTGTAAAGCTTGGTGCTTCACGTTTTTCTAGTGTTGAACTAGTGTTTTACCGTTCATTTATAAGCTTATTATTTCTTTTTATTTACATTGTTACAACTCAAAAAGAGATTAAAACACCACACCTTAGAAAACAAATTGACCGAGGTGTTGTGGGTTTTTTGTCTTTAGCTTTTTTCTTTTATGCTATTGCAAATCTCAATTTAGGTTCTGCCATGACCCTCAATTACACATCACCTATATTTCTTGGATTTTTCTTACCTTTCATCTCACATCAAAAAATAAAAAAATCTATTTTACTATGCACAATTGTGGGCTTTTTTGGCGCTTTATTAATTCTTGATCCACACGGCGAATGGAAAAGTTGGTTTGCAGGTTTAGTCGGATTAGTCTCGGGTATTGGTGCTGCTTTGGCTTACATTCACGTTATACAGCTCAGCAAACTTAATGAGCCTGATTGGCGCACTGTCTTTTACTTCACACTTATATCTTCAATAGGCGCAGGATTGTGGATTAGCTTTACCGATTATCAAAAGTTGGTATGGAATGATATGTGGATACTGATTCCACTTGGCTTGTCAGCCACCATAGCTCAAATCGCAATGACACGCGCATATAGGCTTGGCAAGCCTCTTGTTATAGCCACCCTGTCTTATCTAGCAATTGTTTTTTCAGGCATTATTAGTCTTCTATATTTTAACGAGACGATGAGGGTTGAGGATATATTGGGCGCAATTATGATTATTATAAGTGGCGCTATCGCATCAAATATTAGCTTAAAATCAAGGATTAATTAAGCCGCAGCGAATAGCAATCAAAGCAATCTCTGCTGAATTATTTGCATTTAACTTTTGCTTAATATTATATAAATGCGTACCAACTGTTCTAGGACTAAGGCATAAGGTATCTGCAATATCATTTGTACTTTTACCTTTCGCTAATGCTATAAAAACTTCAAATTCTCGGTCTGAAAGAATTTCAACTGGATTTGTTTCTCCTGATAGCTGAGTAATAGCCATTTGTTGGGCAATACTAGGCTCTAGATAACGCTTTCCTTGATGAATAGATTTAATTGCTTTGATCAACTCTTCTGCAGCACTTCTTTTTGTTAAATAGCCCATCGCGCCTGCATTAAGGACTCGCTTAGGATGTACCGAATCTTCATGAGCTGATAAAACAAGGATTTTGGTATTTTTATCTTTCGCCATAATGCGATCAATAGCTTCTATTCCTCCGATACCAGGCATTGTGATATCCATAACAATAATGTCAGGTTTCAATTCTTGAAATAATTTAATAGCGCCTTCTCCACTTTCAGCTTCACCGATGACTGTAATATCATCTTCGGCTTCGATAAGCATCTTAAAGCCCATGCGAACTACAGCATGATCGTCAACAAGTAATATCTTAATTTGACTCAATCTATATCCTTTTTAAATAGGTACTGAGATTAAAATCTGCGTACCCTGATTCTTTTTAGAAATTAATTCAAACGAACCATTCAAAGATTGAATGCGCTCTTGCATACCCAGAATGCCAAAATTTTTGGTTTGATCTATTTTTTTAAGGTCCATACCTTGACCATCATCACTGAAGTTTAATTCCAAAAATCCTTTTTTATTTAAAACCAAATTTATTTTAATCGTTTTAGCTTGCGAATGTTTTAAAGCATTATTCATAGCTTCTTGAATAATTCGATAAAAATTAATATTTAAAGTTTCATTAAGGTGATTCAGGTCGCCTTTAATCAACAAATGAATTTTAAAATGTTCATATTGTTTTTGCCAAGTATTTACAGTGTCTTTTAGCGTTTCTGCTAAACCGAGGTTATCCAGCGCACCCGGCCTTAATTGCTTAATAATACTATGCATCCCATCATATATCTGATTTGCAGCAGAGATAACAGAGTCTGCATTTTTTTCAATTTCAGGTGATATTTTTTTAGCCTTATTAGAAATGTTAGAAGCAAATATCTTAATGGCGGATACATACTGACCTAATTCATCGTGAAGCTCTCTTGCCAAACTTCTTCTTTCATCTTCAATATGACTTTGAATCAATTGAGTGAATTTTCTATTTTCTTCAAGTTTCAATTTTGACTCTTCTGCAATTTTCTTTTCACTAATATCTCTCATGCTGCATATGTCACCAATAATTTCATTCGTAATCGGGTCTATAAGTGGCGAAAATGATATGGCGACATTCACAACTTCTCTGTTTTTCTTAATTCTTTGCGTTTCTATATTGTGGATATTTTTTCCTGTATGAATTAAATGAAAGCTTTTTCTTAATTCATTTTCATGTGCTTTAGATGTAAGCACATAAGCAGATTTCCCTAATATTTCTTTTGGGGAATACCCAAATATTTTTTCAGCTGCGGCATTCCAAAAGGAAATTTTAGATTGAAGATCGTGAATAACAATAGCATCTGCAGTTTGTTGCGCAATCAATGCGAGCCTTTGATTCTCGCGAATCTTGGATTGGAGTGAATCGCCCATGCGATTGAAGTTCTCTGCTATGACTGCAAATTCAGGTAAGTTAAAATTAGGAAGTCTCGCTTCGAAATCACCTTCACCCATTTTGGTAATTGCCTCAACCATAGGTTCAAGGGGTCGTAACCAGAAACCAAGCATCCAATACACCACGATATTTAATAATACAAAAAATACACAAGCGATCAAGAAGAAGTGGTTCATCTTGGCCCAAGATTCTTTTATGGCACCGGTGGGATTTGTTTTCACAATAAGCTTACCAAATCTTATTACTCTAGTATCTATAACTTCTTTAGGTGTTAGAGAAGTTTCAAACCATTTGGGAGGTGGAGGATCGTTTATACGATACTTGGAAGGGGGAGAGGCGTAGAGAAGTTCACCTTGAAGCGTATATAAATTAATATTACTGCTTCTAACATGGCCTAGCTCTTCTAAAAATCTCTTTAAAACATCATGAGTATAGCCCCATTCTGGATTTTGAGAGGAACTTATGATCACTGTATCTAATAGCTGCATTGTCACGCGATTGGCTGACTCTACACCTTCTTGAATAGATTCTTTTGATCCCTTCATTATGGTGTAACCCATTGAAACAAAAAAGATCAGCAAGATGGCTGTAATTAAAAGATTTAATCTAACTCTTAAATTCATAATGTACTGTTAATAATCATTGTAATGGATGACTTTTACCACACATAAAGCCTAGCTCACAAGCGTTAAATAATGAAAATAATTGAAGTGTAATTTTTTCGCTTTACATAAAATAAATTACTACTAATAATAGATTTAATTTTTTAAGTTAAATTTAAAGTTAAACCTCATGAGTATTGAGTCAGTCTCAAGCGAACATAGAATATTTCATCCAGGTCAAGCGTTTGTAGATCATGCCAATGTATCTGGCATGGCTGCTTACGAAAAACTGTGCACTTTTGCCAATGAAAATTATGAAACATTTTGGGCTGATCTTGCTCGCGAGTTAATCATTTGGGAAAAACCCTTTACTAAAACACTCAATGATTCTAACGCCCCCTTTTATAAATGGTTTGAAGATGGTGAATTGAATGTTTCATATAATTGCCTTGATAAGCATTTAATCACTCAGCCTAATAAAATCGCAATTATTTTTGAAGCTGACAATGGAGATATCACCAATGTCTCTTACAAAGAGCTTTATCAAAAAGTATGTCAATTTTCAAATGGCCTTAAAACATTCAATTTAGATCTGGGTGATAGAGTTCTTATTTATCTCCCCATGGGTATTGAAGCAGTTGTTGCCATGCTTGCTTGTGCCAGAATTGGATTAACACACTCTGTCGTATTTGGTGGTTTCTCTGGGAAAAGCATTCAAGAGCGCATTAAAGATGCTCAAGCTAAACTCGTCATTACAGCAGACATTCAATTTCGAGGCGGTAAAACACTCCCCCTTAAATCTGCAGTAGATGAAGCATTTAATTTGGGTGGTTGTGAAACGGTGATTAGCACTATAGTACTAAAGAAATCAAAAG
>Ga0208942_1000077_pt1 | contig 44353 bp, 42 predicted proteins | sample GreLakmeSU08MSRF_FD_187704 | JGI IMG/M metagenome (GOLD analysis project Ga0208942, IMG submission 187704) | Freshwater lentic microbial communities from great Laurentian Lakes, MI, USA - Great Lakes metaG SU08MSRF (SPAdes) | ecosystem: Environmental > Aquatic > Freshwater > Lake | place: Great... | reverse complement strand
CGATAAGAAAGCAAGGAAGCGGTGTTGTGGTCGGCAACTACTAAAACGTCTCCCCCCGAGCCGCCGTCGCCACCATCAGGCCCACCCTTAGGAACGTGAGACTCCCGCCGAAAACTGGCCGCGCCGGCTCCTCCGTCACCACCGCGTAAGTTGACCTGAACTTCGTCTACGAACTCTGTCTGAGCCATCAATCAAGGATAGATATACCTAGCGAGGCAGGGCGAAGATTTTCTGGCGAGCGAAAACCCGCTCAGTGATGAATCAGACGCTCGGTTTTACGTCAACCAGGCGGCGGCCTTTGCGCTTACCAAACTGAACCACGCCGTCGGCAACCGCAAATAGCGTGTCGTCGCGTCCACGGCCAACATTGTCGCCCGGGTGGATACGGGTTCCGCGCTGACGCACGATGATTGACCCTGAAGTGACCGAAGTACCAGAAAAAACTTTTACTCCTAGCCGCTGAGCCGCGGAGTCTCTACCGTTACGGGATGATGCGGCGCCCTTTTTCTTTGACACAGGTACTCCTTAGTTAAACCGTTATGTTGGTGATCTCGATAACCGAATAATTTTGCCGGTGACCCCACCGGCGGCGCTGATTCGATTTGTTCTTGTAAGTAAATCCGTGGATCTTTTTACCTCGGATTTCGTTCACTACTTTGGCGCTTACGCGCGCACCACTGAGTTCGGCTGGGGTGGCGAGGACTCGGTCGCCATCAACTATCAAAACTGGAGCAAGATCGACTTCGGCTGAAGAACTGCCTAGACGCTCAACCTCAAGGGTCTGACCTGATTCAACTCGATACTGTTTTCCACCGGTGCGGACTACTGCGTACATGGAGGTCAATGTTACTGCATCTCCGCCAGCATGGTCTCGTCGAGGACATAGCCCCGACCATCGCACGTTGGGCAGCCTTGGCTCATCGACTCAATAAGCCCCTCCGAAACCCGTTTACGGGTCATTTCGACCAAACCGAGATCAGAAATCTCAAAAACTTCCGTCCGGGTCTTGTCGCGCGCGAGAGCCTCTCGCAGTGCTTCGGTCACCCGTATGCGATTTGCCCGTATTTCCATGTCGATAAAGTCGATGACGATAATGCCACCGATGTCACGCAACCTGAGTTGACGGGCCACTTCTGCGGCCGCTTCAAGATTATTGCGGTACACGGTCTCTTCAAGGTTCGATTTACCAACATTTTTCCCGGTGTTGACGTCGATCACCGTTAATGCTTCGGTGCGTTCGACGATTAGCGAGCCCCCCGACGGGAGCCAAACTTTACGATCCAGTGCTTTAAGCAACTGCTCTTGAACGTGCCAGTGCTCAAATACCGAAATACCTTCAGCCTCTTCGTCGTAATACTCGATCCGTTCTGATAATTCCGGAGTGACGGCCTCAATGTAGGTTTTGACTTCCTCGTAAAGTTCTCGGTTATCAACGACAACGCCGCGATATTCCTTGGTGAACTCTTCTCGCAATAGTCGCAATACCAAAGTTGGCTCTTGGTAAAGCAGCCGAGGAGAATTTGAACGCTTGGCTAGTTCGGATATCTGTTCCCACTGCTGGCGAAGTCTCTGGATGTCGCGCTCAAGCTCATCAGCCGAAGCTCCTTCGGCGGCAGTACGAACAATCAAGCCCGCGTCGGGTGGGCGCAACCCGTCGAGAATGCGGCGGAGTCGTTTGCGCTCATTATCAGGAAGTCGTTTCGAAATACCGTAGGTGTCCGAAGCGTTGGGCACCATGACGACGAATCGACCCGAAAGGCTGACTTCTTGTGTCAGACGTGCGCCTTTGGCTCCGATGGGATTTTTAGTCACCTGGACAATTACGTTTTGCCCATTTTTTAACAGTCCCTCAATCTTTGGCGTCTGGCCCTCAAACTCATTACGGTCCCAAGCCACGTCGCGGGTATAGATAACTCCATTTTTAGGAGTAGCGATATCGACAAAAGCGGCTTCCATTCCAGGAAGCACATTTTGCACTCGACCAAGGTAAATATTTCCGTCAATCGAAGTATCTGGATCGCCCGCTCCACTAACCGAATGCTCAATCAACACTCGACCTTCTAGCAGCGCAGTGTGGACGTGACCGTTGTCACGCACGTGCACACACATTGTGTACCGGCCGGCGGGCCGACCCTTGCGAGTGCGACCTTTACGACGAGCAAGGGTGGCTTCATCAAGATCATCAAGATCACTCGAACTCACCTCACCGTAATCGGAGCGCACAACATCGTCGGGCGCGTCAGTTCGGGCGGGAGTCGGGGACGAGGTATTGGGGCTATTTGTTTGGGACGATCCGCGCCCGCGCCCGCCTCGACGGCGACGGCGGGCGGGTTTGGGTTCGCTAACAACCTCGGGAATTACAACTTGCGGAGCGGGACGAGAGTCACCAATTTTGGGTTTATCCGACGAAATTAAACCAGCATCCTCACGAGCATCGGTGGCAATGTCGTCACTAGTTAAACCTCGATCGGCCTCGGGGCTGCGCCAATCGCCCTTAATATCGGTGTCGAGGGGTGTGTCGTTGGACTCCGATGCTCTGGCTCCCGTATTGGAAGGAGTCGCACTCGAACGATTGCGATTACGCCCCCCGCGTCGACCCCGACGCCTCGGCGACCCTGATCTTGGCGGTGTCCCGGCAGACGAAGTTGTCGAATCAGTACTTGGCTCAGACGAGTTGCTGGGTTCCGCTTCGTTGCTGGGTGTCGCTGGAGTCGGCGTCGCGGGCGAGCCGTCCGGAAATTTGTCCTCGGTCATTAGAAATTCCTTTACTGATATCACCGGCCACGTTTGTGGCTGGTGTAGCCCGATCGGCTTCTAGCGGCAACAGCCGCGCGCCGTCGCGCTCAATCCATTGATGAGTCCGCAAGACTCGGTCTTCGCCGGTTCCTGTCGGGGTATTCGATATTTCTCGCAACGCCCGGGCGATATCGGCAGGGCGCAAGCCTCGAGGCTGAGTTACCACCTCGAGGGAGATATTGGTTCCGTCAAACTCCATATATTTAATTCCTGGTCGAAGGTCTTCGGTGATTGAACGACCTTTACGGGTTGTAGCAACACAAATTTCGTCACGATTGTTAGCGTCTTGCACTACTTGCTCAACTAATGAAGGTTTCATGTCGGCTAGATAAAGCTCAAGTGCTACCAAAGTCACTGCTTCTTGAAGGGCCGGAGCCCGAGGAATAAGAGATACAACACCGTCAATGCTAACCCCATCGGGCAAGGCCTCGCCGATGCGGGCCGATAAAGGCTCTATATCAACCGGAGACAGGAGTTCAATGTCTAGATATTCCGCGTTGCTCTCATGACCCACCCCAAGCGCATAGCCCAGACTGATCTTGGGGCGAGGAGAAAACCCCAGGGTGAAGGCTAGGGGTAGTTCGGCAATTCGAAAGGCTCTATCAAAACTGCGGGCCAAATCGCGATGCGACGCAAAGCGAATCTTGCCCCGTTTGGAATAACGCAGCCGGATTGGGAATCCAAGGTCACCGCGCACCGACAACCCCCTTGAAGTCGACGGGGACTGATCCCCCCGTAGACAAGTCTTGCCCTGTCCCTTGACTTCCACCGGCTGGAGTGACGCTTGATGCCACCACATGTTCGAGTGAGTGCCCCGTACAAACTCCGCAGTCGTAACACGGAGTCCATCGACAATCGGGTAGGCCGTTTTCGTTAAGAGCTGCTCGCCACTCTTGGTAAAGAAAATCTCGGTGTAATCCGGCCGATATGTGATCCCACGGCAATATCTCATTTTCGTTTCTATGTCTAGTTACGTACCAATTGGCATCGAGTCCTTCTGCCGCCATGGCATCAGTCCAGCGATTGATATCCATGTGCTCACTCCACTCTTGGAATGTACCGCCTGCTCGCCAAACTCGTTCGATTACTCGGCCAATTCTTCGGTCGCCTCGACTAGCAATTCCTTCGGCAAAACTCGCCTCTGGGTCGTGCCACTTGAGTTGGACTTTGGAGTTACGGGTAGCATCACGGAGAAGATTTACTTTTCGGTACATTTCTTCAATTGAGTTTTGACCAAACCACTGAAACGGTGTGTGGGCTTTAGGAACAAAACCACCTACCGAAACGGTGCACGAGGCACTCTTGTTATGTTTTTTGCCGATGGCCACCACATTGTGAGCTAACTCAGCGATCCCGAGCGTGTCCTCGTCGAGTTCAGTGGGTAGACCAGTTAAAAAATAAAGTTTTATCCGCCTCCAGCCGTTAGAAAAAGCTGCTTCAGCCGAATCGTAAAGATCGGCTTCAGTGATTAACTTGTTGATTACTTTACGCAGCCGCCAACTGCCGGCTTCAGGGGCAAAGGTAAGGCCGGTTCGGCGAACACTCTGTATTTGTGCCGCCACTCCTACGGTAAATGCATCTACTCGTAAAGACGGAAGCGATACTGCTACTCCTCCAGTACCAGTCTGATCTTGAATAACCCCCCGCACGATGCCCTCAATTCCCGAAAAATCGGCCGTTGATAGCGAAGTAAGGGCAACTTCGTCATAACCGGTGCGCCGCAGTCCGTCTCGCACCATGGTGCGCACTTGCTCGGCGGGACGCTCGCGAACTGGCCGAGTGATCATCCCGGCTTGGCAAAATCGACAGCCCCGAGTGCAACCTCGAAAGACTTCTACGTTTAAACGATCGTGAACTACTTCCATTACCGGGACTAGTTGGTTTTTAGGATACGGCCAGTCTCCTAAATCGCTAACTGTGCGTTTCTCGATGCGCTCAGGAACTCCTGGGTAAAGAGGCTTAATTTCGACGATGTGGGGACCATCGTAAGCAACCTCATAGAGCGAAGGCACATAAACTCCTGGGATTGAAGCCAGTTCGCGTAGCACCCCTTCACGATTGCGTTTTTTATTGGCCTTCCACCCCCGCAGAACTTCAGTCATTTCGCCTACCACTTCTTCGCCTTCGCCCATAACAAAAGCGTCGACAAAATCCGCGAGAGGCTCGGGGTTGAAGGTGGAATGCCCGCCGGCCACCACAATTGGATCATGATCGTGGCGGTCAGAACTGCGTACCGGAGATCCGGCTAAATCAATGCAGTTGAGCAAATTAGTAAAAACCAGTTCAGCCGAAAGATTAAAGGCCAAAACATCGAAAGCATCAGCCCGACGATGGGTGTCCACCGAAAAAAGCGGTATTCCTTTAGCCCGTAATTCGGCCTCTAGATCAACCCACGGTGCGTAAGCCCGTTCCGCCGTAGCGTCGTCGCGTTCATTGAGAATCTCGTAGAGAATTTGGAGGCCTTGGTTAGGAAGCCCAATTTCGTAAGTATCGGGATAGATCAAAAGCCAAGAAACATCGGACTCTCTATGCCGCGGGCTGAGGGCGCCCCGCTCCATTCCGATGTAGCGCGCCGGTTTTTCGACCCGACTTAAAAGGGGTTCAATCTTGGGCCATAGATCGGTCTCGAGCTCATGATTCATAACGGCTTGAGATTAGCCGAGTTGGCCAACTTACGAGAACCGGTTGGCGTGCACATTAGCAACCAAAGCAATACACGCTACACACGTGATCAAAGACGAACCCCCGTAGCTCATAAACGGAAGCGGAATTCCCGTGATTGGCATAATGCCCATAGTCATACCAATGTTTTCAAAAATCATAAAAACGAATACCGCCAGAACGCCTGAACAAATCAGCGTCCCGTAGAAATCAGCCGAAAGGTTGGCTATTCGCCAAGTCCGCCACATGACAATGGCGAATAAGGTAAGGATCAACGAAGTACCGGCAAACCCAAACTCTTCTCCCGCGGCGGTAAAGATGAAGTCGGTTTGCTGCTCGGGGACAAAGCCAAGACGAGTCTGGGGGCCCTTGAAAAGACCTTGCCCCGTAAGACCACCAGTAGCAATAGTTTTCTTAGACTGGTCTTGATTGTAAGAAGCACCTTCTTTTTTATCTCCTCCGTCTAAAACAACCGTAAGTCGATCTAGCTGATACTGCTTGAGTATTCCAAGATTTAAAACAACGAACACTCCCGTAATGGCCAGCATCATCAAGATCAGCAAGTAACGCCCTTTTACTCCGGCTACCGCCAAAAGACCGATCACCATTGACAACAGAACCATATTGGTACCGAGATCAGGTTGTAGTTGTACGAGCGCGAGCGGAATCAACGCTACGCCTACGATCAATGTGAGGCGCCATGGATCTATCTCATCGCGATGTTGATTTACGAATCCTGCGAGCGCAATGATGAGGATCACTTTGGCAAATTCGGACGGCTGAAGTTGAAACCCAAAGGGAAGTTGGAACCACGCCTGAGCACCCCGAGAATCTGAACCGAAGGGGGTGAGGACAAGAAAAAGAGCGATACAAGTACCTAAATAGGCCACCAACGAGTACGTACTGAAACGACGGTAATCGATACGCATAATTAGAAAAAACACACCCAGCGAAACAATTAATGCCACGCTTTGTCGTTTTACGAAGTAAAGCGGATCATCAATCACGATAGATCGACTTGACGAATAGATCATCACGAAACCCAGAGCGATTAGCCCCAATACCGATCCGAGAAGCCACCAGTCAGCATTTTCAGTCCAACTGTGAAAGCCCGTCTCTTTTCCCACCGCGCGACGGCGGCGAGAACGGGATGAGAGTTGTTCAAATGAAGTCGTCATTAGTCGTTTTTGTTATAGACCAAACGCACTGGTGCAGGGTTAGGGTTTCCGTTAAGTGATTCAATTATACGGCGAGCAATCGGGGCGGCTACCGACCCCCCGTTACCACCTTGTTCAACAAAAACCACAACCACATACTGCGGTTGATCGGTGTCAGGGGCTGGATTGGGGTTAACTATGGCGGCATAAACCGAAGTGTCTTGCTTGTCATTTACTTGGGCAGTACCAGTTTTACCCGCTACTTCCATGCCTTGATATCCCGCAAACGCTCCACTAGCGGTTCCGTTACCGTTAGGAAGCGACGCCCCAATTAGACCGGGCATAATGGCGTCACGAATAGCGGTCGTCAACTTAACTTGACCCCGCTTCTCAATCGGTAGTTTCCGCAAAATAGTTTCCCCCCCGGGGCTCAGCACCGCTTTGGCTAAGCGAGGCGAATATAAAGTCCCCCCGTTAGCAAAAGCGGAGTAAGCAACTGCTTCTTGAAGTGGAGTCACAAGCAAATCCCCCTGACCAACAGCCAAGTTGGCACTATCACCAGGTAGCCACTCTTTAGCAAAAGGGTCGGGACTTTGGGAATTGAATTTAATCTTAAGACTTTCATCTGGGATTCGCCCAGTGGCTTCGTTGGCAAGCCCGATCCCCGTTGGTTGGCCAAAACCGAATCGCTTAGCCACTCCTTGAATCGCGTAACCTTTTTCAAGGTTCTTGGAACCAGTATTGCGATTAGAAAAATACTTCCAAAACCGGAAACCCATGGTGTAGTAATAAACGTCACTCGACACCGTTAGAGCGCTTTCAAGCGTAACGGCTCCGTGGGCTTGTTTTTGAGCGTTGTTGAACCGTTGGGGTGGGTTACCGAACTCAACAAAACCACGATCGTAGATAACTTCTTCAGGAGTTACTACCCCCGATTCCAAAGCGGCAATAGACGAAAATAGTTTCCAAGTCGAGGCTGGGGCGTACTGACCTTGGATCGGACGATTAAGCAGCGGGAAATTACTGGCCGGGTCTTTAATTTTGGCGTACTCCTCGATAGGGATTCCGTCGGTAAACCTACTTACATCGAACGTCGGGGCGGACGCCAACGCCACGACTGATCCGTCGCGAGCATCGAGCACGATGGCCGCTCCCCCGCTGGCCTTAAAGTTTTCGTACCGGCGCTTTTCTCCAGTGTTTTTAAGTCCCCCTGCAGCCCGCATTCCCTGCTCAAGCGATTCTTGAGCCACTCTTTGCACATCAAGGTCGACCGTTAGTTGAACATCATTACCCACCACCGCAGGTTGATCTTTCAAAACTCTAATCAGCCGACCTCGGCTATCAACCTCAAACTTACGCTCTCTCGGTTTGCCGCGAAGTTCGGTTTCAAACATGCGTTCTATTCCGTCTTTACCTATGTTTTCTTCGGGCCCGTACTTGTCGTCCGGGAAAAGTTTTTGGTCTTCTTTATTGATTGCCGCAACGTATCCTAAAAGATGAGGTGCTATTGACCCGTCAGGGTAAACCCGGACCGAACGACGCACTACATCAACTTTTGGGAACAACTCAGGTCGTTCTTTTATATAAACCAAAGTGTCGTAAGGAACATTGGTGATAATGGGTACCGGTTGATAGGGCGAAAACTTGACACTGTCTAGCCGGTTATTCACGTATTTTTTTGATTTACCTATGGCTTTAGCCAGTCTGGGCACCACCGCCTTGCGCTCTTGGTCAGTTATACCCCGACGAACCTGAACACTATTGACTAATTCACTTTTAACTATGACTTTGCCGTTGCGGTCGAGAATATTTCCTCGGATAGCGGGCTCAGAAATAACACGAATTCGATTGGCTTTAGTCTCGGCCGCGTAAGTGTCGGTAGATACGACCTGTAAAAACCACAGACGAATAAATAACACCGAAAATAATGAAATAATCACGACACCGACTATCGCCAATCGAGAGTGGCTGTTAGTGCTGTTCATACCGAAGCCTTCTGGCGCGTGATGGGTAAGCCGGGGCGGACAGAAGTTTGATTTCCATTCGGATTTCTAACTACTTGCCCAGAAATCAAAACGTACTTAACTCCTTTTGACTCAACCCCAGGATTTTCTACCGTGGAAAGATCTAGTAAAGTTTTGGGGTCGAAAATAGTGATATCGGCGTCGGCCCCTTTTTGCATTCGCCCCTTTTGGCGCATGATGGGCGCACCCTTTTCAGTCAGTTGAGCGGGCAAAATGGTGGCTTTAGCTAAGGCGGGCATTAAATCTAACACTTTTTCTTCCCGAACGTAACGCCCTACTCCCCGGGCAAAACACCCAGTAGATCGAGGGTGGTTTTTGTTGCCGGGCTCCAAGATGGCGTCGCTCCCCAGCATTACCCATGGAGTTTGCAGCGCTTCTCTTACGTCAGACTCAGGGATAGCGAAAGCTGCACAAAGTGAGTTTTGTTTTTTATACTTTGCAAATGTCGATGCATTCAGTCGCTCACCAGTTCCGACAATGGCTAAGTCTTTATAACTAATGTGAAACCGTTCTTGCCACCCGTCGTTAAACCGAGCTGAGGCTAAATATGTTGCCCAGTAATTATAGGGATACATGCACGCAGTAACACTGATTCCATCATTGCGAGCCGAATTGAGAGTTTTAAGCGACTGGGCCATAGTGAATGTTCCACCCGTGCTTATGATGTGCTCGACATGGACTTGGGCTTTGGTTTCTTGAGCGATTTGGAGGACTTCCGCTAATGCTTCAGCATTAGTGCCGGGCGACATGTCGTCGGAGTAACGAGCGTGGAAAGTTGCCGGAACATTGTGATTTTTGGCAACTTCAGCTAAGGCTTTGATCTCATCGTAACCAACTCCAGGCGTGTACTCGGGCTCAAAGTCAACGGCTACGTAACCTTTTCGCAAGTCTTCGTCGCACGTGGCTACTAGGGCATCGATTTGTTTAGTTGAAGATGCATCATCAACCCCAAGTCCAAGTTGTGAACGGGTCCAAGGATTACTAAAGGCTCCGCCGTAGTGAGTAGGCGGTCGCTGGGCCGATGAGCCATAAGTGGAGAAGAAGTCTGCCGCCCGACTTTGAATGCCGTGCAAGCCCAGGTTGGTGGTTACGCCGTCAGCGACCTTGAACCAAATCCCGTACGGATTGGGGGCGTAACTCAAAATATCTATAAATCCGGGCGCCACTACTAACCCTCGGGCATCGATAATTGAACGACCTCGCAGCGAAGATTCTCCCGACGAAGGCGCAGAGATGCCGGTAATCGTTGCGCCGTCAATACCCACATCAGCAATCTCGTCGAACCCGGTCTCGGGGTCCATTACTCGCCCAGACTTGATGACCACATCGAAGGTGTGCTTAGTCGGATCAGGAAACGGGCCGGCGCCACTTAAAGTGGGAGCGAAATAATTAGAGTCGCCGGAGTCAAAAGGGTTGATGGCCACTACCGCCAACCCCGCGACGGTAATCCCGCCGGCGATAAGAAACCGCCGACGAGAAATTGCGGGGTCTCCCGACGCCCCGAGGCGCGGCGAAGAATTGGTCACAGGTATCAATACTACTTACGAAATAAAGGATTTTTAGTTCAGGGCTCAGTAACGGCGCAGGTGCTCAGTCATTAACGCCCAGTGGACAAACATAAATATCGGCACAGAAACCACTGCGTCCCAAATCGATCCGGCCACAATTACCTGCACTGAATAGAGAGAAAGGTATCCCGCCACACCGACCACACCACCAACAACCATAAAAACTGTCCCGCCGATGACTCCCCCTAGGGCGGCCAAAAAAACCTGCGTACGGCGAGTTTGAAAAGCCATTCCGGCTTGAAATGTTCCGATGGCCCAACCAGTAACCGAGTTAGAGATCGCCGATAAACCGAACGGGGAGACGAGAAAAAGATCCAACACCAGCCCACTAAAAAATCCGAACAGCGCCCCCGCCTGAGGTCCTCCGTTGTAGGCCACAGCCACTGTTGCTACTAGTAACAAGTCTGGTATTGCCCCAAAAACGTGTAAGTGAGTAACGATAGTTGTCTGCAAAATAACCAAACTAAAAACAAGGAGTAAAACTCTTAAACGGCGTTGCATCATTTTCTTATCACCGCAGAACTTTCACATAAGTTAGGTCATCTAGATTCACTACCGGCTCCAAAATAACGGTGGGCTCAAGAGCGCCAGCTAACTTTTGACTGCTAACAACTCGAGCCACTGGAATGTCAGGAGGAAATACGGCATCGGTGGTTGCGGAAGTGAAGGTTAACTCACCTTTTTTCACTACAATTTTAACATCAGTAAGAAATGAGAGTTTCATTTGATTTTCGCCTGATTTTCCTTCGGCTATTCCCTGCTCGTTGCTATTTTCTAAACGAACACCGACTCCAAAACCAGAACTATTAATTAAAGTAACGGTTGACACCGTCCGCGACACCGCAGTGACTTTACCGACAAGACCAGCACCAGCTACTACTGGTTGTCCAACTTGGATTCCGCTGCTAGTTCCTTTGTTAATCGAAACTGTGCGTTCGAAGTTGCTGGGCGATCCGCCAACCACCCGAGCAGCCACTCCAGTGGCGTCTTCGAACGTAGGCAAATCAAGAAGTTTTTCTAACTCGCCGACCTTGGAGCCAACCGCTCGTTCGCGCAATAGTTTGCCTTGAAGAACTTCGTTTTTTCTTTTCAGATCTAAATTTCGGTCTCGTAATTGGCCATAGTTAATCACCCCGTCAAATAGATCGCGCACTGGATTGAAGACTGAATTAACCCCATTTTGAACAGGCGAAATGACTTCGCGCGCAACTCGCTTAACCGCCGTTATCGGTCCACTCCCGCGCTGGTCAAGGGCAACCAGTAAAAGAGCGGTAACTAATAGGACAACCAGAATTGGTTGCCAACGAACATTGCGTTTTACGAAAGCCATGGGCGCAGTGCAGCGCCCGACTAATCGTTAAAGTCGCCGAAGAGCATCTCTGATTGAGCGCCAGTATTTTCTAGACACTGACCAGAACCCAAGACCACGGCGTAAAGTGGATTGTCAGCCACGCGGGTTGGCATTCCTGTCTCAAGTTCAATTACTGCATCTAGGCCAGGAAGAAGTGCACCGCCGCCGGTAAGAACAATTCCGCGCTCCATAACGTCAGCGGCTAATTCGGGCTGAGTTTTATCAAGCGTAGCCTTAACGACATCGATGATTGAAGCTACTGGCTCTTCGATTGCCTCACGAATTTCTTGAGTTGAAACGACTACCGTGCGCGGCAGACCCGTCACCAAGTCACGACCCCGCACTTCGGCGTGGAACTCTTCTTCAAGTGAATAGGCACTCGCGACCGACATTTTTAGTTGCTCTACCGTGCGCTCTCCAAGAGCTATTGAGTGCTCCCGTTTCATGTAGGCCGCTATAGTTTCATCAAACTCATCACCAGCCACTCGGCTTGACTCGCTGGCGACGACGCCACCCATGGAGATAACCGCCACTTCGGTAGTGCCACCGCCAATATCAACGACCATGTTCCCCGCGGGGTCGTGAACGCGAAGACCCGCGCCAATAGCTGCGGCCATGGGTTCTTCAATGACATGGACAGGCTTGCGAGCACCGGCAAATTCGGCTGCGTCTTGAACTGCTCGGCGCTCAACTCCAGTTACTCCGGAAGGTATGCAAATAATGACTCGCGGCTTTGACCAACGCGAAGAGTTGGTCACTTTTTGAATAAAATAGCGCAACATTTTTTCACAAAGATCGAAATCGAAAATAACTCCATCTCGCAACGGACGAATAACCTCAATGTTGGGCGGAACTCGGCCGAGCATGCGTTTGGCTTCGTCACCAACGGCAATCACGTCTCCGGTACGCCGATTGATGGCCACGATGGAAGATTCGTCGAGAACGATTCCTTCGCCTTGGGCATAAACCACCGTGTTGGCGGTTCCAAGGTCAATAGCCAAGTCACGACCAATAACCCCTTTGTACCAAGAATTCTTCACAAGAAACAAGGTTACGACTTATGACCCGAATAATCCAGCCAAATGACAAAAGCGCCGGAAGGCCTGATGATTTGGGGTTATATACCGCCCTTAAGCGACGCTGATTTCAGGAAAGAAAAGTTTTATCTCCCGAGCGGCTGATTCAACCCCATCTGACCCGTGGACAAGATTCTCGCCCGTCTCGAGAGCCAAATCACCTCGAATAGTCCCTGGGGCAGCTTCGCGGGGATTGGTCGCGCCCATCATCGCTCGCACTACCGACCAAGTATCGGGCCCACCTTCGATCACCATTGCTACTAGCGGGCTGCGAGTTATGAAAGCGACCAACTCGCCAAAAAACGGTTTCTCGCGATGTTCTTCATAATGTTTACCCGCCAGATCGGCATCAATCTGACGAAGTTCTACTGCCACCAATCGCAGCGATTTGGTTTCAAGGCGCCGAATGATCTCGCCGACCAATCCTCGCTCTACCGCGTCGGGTTTGCATAGCACCAAGGTTCTCGTTGACATAAGACCTCAATCTTAGTCGCCGGTTCAGTGGCTATCACCGAACGAGCCTCGAGCCTCCCCCACGACATAGAGCGAGCCGGTAACGATTATCTGATCGGTGGCTTCGGCTTGATCTTGGGCAGACTTAACTGCAGCCAAAACATCGTCAACGATTGAAATATTGCTCTTATCCAGGCCTAAAGCGACGGCGGCGGCGGCTAACTCCGACGCAGGCATTGCTCGTGGGCTAGGCGGACAACAACAGATCAAAAGTTTGACATCAAGGACACCTAGCGCACTCAGCATTTCCGTGGGGTCTTTCTCTCCCAAAAGACCAATTACTAAAATAGTTGGAGCCGCCGCGAACTCTTCATTTAAAGATGATCGCAGCGCCAGTGCACCCGACACGTTATGAGCACCATCAAGAACTACTAGTGGTTGATGACCGACGACTTCCAATCGTCCCGGCGAGCGAGCTTGTCCAAAAACTGCGGCCACGACATCTTCATTCACAGGGCGCCCAAAAAACTCTTCGGTAGCGCAGAGGGCGATGCTGGCGTTGTCACCCTGATGGGATCCGTGGAGGGAAAGAAAAACTTCAGGGTAAAGCGTGGTGGGAGTAAAAATATTAAGTAAACGTCCGCCCATCGCAGGAAGATTGGAAGTTACGCCAAAATCTTGATCACGAGTAATAATTTTTTTGGGCTTACGGCGAGAGAAAATTTCGGTCAGGCTGGGGTCAGTTTCTCCAAGCACCAGAGTTTTTCCCGCCGTGATAATCCCAGATTTCTCTTCAGCAATTTCGGTCCGCGTGGGGCCAAGATATTCGACGTGGTCAATATTAATATTCGTTATTACCGCTACTGGCGCATTGACAACATTGGTGGCATCCCATCGGCCACCGAGCCCCACTTCTATTACTGCTACATCGACGGCAATATCAGCGAAAAATGTAAAGGCGGCTGCAGTGAGGATCTCGAAATAACTCGGCGGAGAAATAAGAAATTCTTCTACCGTGGCGATTCTTTGCAATAAGTCATCTAGGGCTGCGTCAGAGATCGGGGTGGTGTTCCATCTGATCCGTTCATTGATGCTTTCAAGGTGAGGAGAGGTATAAGTACCAACTGAGAGACCTTCTTCGGACAACAACTCGCTGACCAATAAAGCGGTCGAGGTTTTTCCGTTGGTTCCGGTTATGTGAATGGACGGAAACTCAACGTGCGGAGACCCCAAGAGCGCCAAAAGAGCCTCGATGCGTTCAAGGGTGGGAGCGACTTGTCGACGCGAGGTTCCCGGCGGAAGGCCTAACGACTCTAAATTTACGTGACTATCTAACCAAGAACCCATTTCTCTATTCATCGACTAGCCAGTCTTTATTCGGCTTCCGCGACGACAAGTTCAACCACGACACTGGGGGTTTGCGATTCAGAAAACTCAAGTGATAGAGCTGACGTAGAAGCAACGAGATCATCATGGACTAACTTTCCGTTGGCGATACGGGCTGGAGTATCGCTAACCAATACCGTTTGCGCTTCCACTCGCTGAGATCTTTTGCTTTCGGACTTGACCTTACGAACCGCACCAAGAATTTCTCCCGCAAATTCATAAATCTCGGGATTACCTTCGCCCGCGAACTCTTGAACTGATTCGACCGTAGGCCAGCGAGTCTGATGAATTGATCCTTCGAGCCACCATGACCAAACTTCTTCGGTGACAAAAGGCAAGTGGGGAGCGAACAGACGTAGGAGCGTCGAAAGGGTCAAGTGCAACGTGGCGTGGGCCGACGCGGCTTGTTCGACACCAAAAGATCCGTAAGCCCGAGCTTTGACCAACTCTACGTAGTCGTCACAAAATCCCCAAAAGAAACGCTCAGTATGGTCAAGGGCCCGAGCGTAATCATAAGAATCGAAAGCAGCGGTAACTGACCCAACCAATGTCGCAAGTTGCGCTAAGAGCGCCTGATCGAGAGGAGAAGTTACCGCGGCTGGATCTTCAATTCGGGCTCCGTCCATTACCCCTAGAGCAAACTTGGACGCGTTAAGAATTTTTATGGCGAGTCGACGACCGACTTTCATCTGACCTTCATCAAAAGCTGTATCGGTTCCCGGTCGTCCGCTCACCGCCCAATAGCGCACTGCGTCCGATCCGTATTGTTCGAGTACGTGTAGCGGAGTTAAGGCGTTGCCTTTCGATTTCGACATTTTCTTACGATCAGGATCAAGAACCCAGCCCGATATCGCCACATCGGTCCACGGCAAGCAGTCGAACTCAAGATGAGCCCGTACTACCGTTGAGAACAACCAAGTGCGAATGATCTCATGAGCCTGAGGGCGCAGGTCCATTGGGTAAGTACGATTAAAAAGGTCCTCATCTTGGCCCCAGCCACAAGCGATCTGAGGGGTTAGCGACGACGTGGCCCAAGTGTCCATGACATCAGGGTCGGCGATAAAACCTCCCGGAGTTCCCCTCTGTTCGGGTCTATAGCCCGCGGGGGCGTCTGAAGCGGGATCGACGGGAAGTTGATCGAGTGAAGCCAAAAGCGGCTCGGTAAATACTGGATCACCGGCCTCATCTAGGCGATACCAAAGAGGAAACGGAACTCCAAAAAAACGCTGGCGAGAAACTAACCAATCTCCATTAAGTCCCTCGACCCACGACTCGTAGCGAGAGCGCATGTAGTCAGGGTGCCAATTTAGCGTTCGACCACGCTCGACTAAAGCGGAACGCAATTCAGGGTCTCTCCCGCCATTGCGTATGTACCACTGACGGGTGGTAACAATCTCTAGCGGTCGATCACCTTTTTCGTAAAACTTAACTGCGTGGGTAATTTCTCGAGGCTCACCTAAAAGATCTCCCGATTCAGACAGCAATTCGACTATTCGAGCCTGAGCGGCTTTTACAGTTTTACCGGCCAACTCACTCCAGACACTGGAAGCATTGGGGGCGGGAAACTCTGTTGGCGGATCGGTCTGAATACGCCCATCCCAACCCATAATCGATCGGGTCGGAAGATTGAGTTCTCGCCACCAAATAACGTCAGTGAGATCGCCAAAGGTGCAGATCATGGCAATCCCAGAGCCTTTCTCCGGGTCGGCCAGCGGGTGCGCTAGTACTGGAACCTCAACTCCAAACAATGGGGTTTTCACTGTAGTGCCAAACATTGGCTGGTAGCGCTTGTCGTCGGGATGAGCAACTAGTGCTACGCACGCAGGCAGCAACTCGGGACGAGTGGTTTCGATTACAACCGGATCTTTTTGCGAACGAACAAATTGGAGAGCGTAATAAGCACCGGGTCGCTCGCGATCTTCTAACTCGGCCTGCGCAACGGCAGTTCGGAAGTCAACGTCCCATAGCGTGGGTGCTTCGGCTTGATAAGCCTCACCGCGTTGCAGAGTGTTTAAAAACGCGCGTTGAGAAATTGCTTGGGCGGTGGGGCCAATAGTGGTGTAAGTAAGCGACCAGTCAACCGAGAGGCCGAGTCGGCGCCATAATTCTTCAAATTTCTTCTCGTCTTGGGAAACCAGTTCGTCGCAAAGCTCAATAAAGTTACGTCGCGAAATGGGGCGGGTAGCGGCCTTGGCGTCAACTTGGGGGTCTACTACTAAACCCGACTCGTAGGGAAGAGAAGGATCGCACCGGACCCCGAAATGATTTTGCACTCGCCTTTCGGTGGGAAGCCCGTTGTCGTCCCACCCCATGGGATAGAAAACTGCTCGCCCGCACATGCGCTTATATCGAGCGATGGCATCGGTGTGAGTGTAAGAAAATACATGACCGACGTGCAAAGAACCGCTAACGGTAGGCGGTGGTGTGTCTATAGAATAAACTTGGTCGCGAGTGCGAGTGCGATCGAAACGATAAGTTTCATTTTTTTCCCACGATTGCAGCCAGGTTTCTTCAATTCCGTCAAGAGTGGGTTTTTCGGGGACCGCCATAGTCAGAGTCTAGATAACTGATTCAGATCTAGGTCTGCCGGGCGTGGATTGTGAGCCGCGGGCTTAAGCCGAACGACGATCAGACTCCTCGCCGGCGGTGATGATGGTGGGGGGATCGTGATTGATAACGACTTCACGAGTTACCTCGCACCGGACAACGTCATCACGACTAGGCAGTTCGTACATGACCTCTAACAGGACTTCTTCAAGAATTGCTCGCAACCCGCGAGCGCCGGTTCCTCGTTTGAGCGCCTCGTCGGCCACTGCGTCAAGAGCATCATCGGTAAATACCAGATCTACGTCGTCGAAGTGGAAGAACTTCTGGAACTGACGCAGCAAGGCGTTCTTGGGTTCAACCAAAATTCGGATTAGAGCTTCCTTATCAAGACTGTGAACCGATCCGATCACGGGGAGTCGGCCAACGAATTCGGGAATGAGGCCGAATTTGAGAAGATCTTCGGGGAGGACTCCGGCGAGCAATTCTCCTAAATTTTTGTCGTGCGGGCGACGAACATCGGCACCAAAGCCAACACCCCGATTCCCCTGTCGGCTGGCAATAATGGTGTCAAGGCCGGCGAAGGCCCCCCCACAAATAAAGAGAATGTTGGTGGTGTCGATCTGAATAAATTCTTGGTGGGGGTGTTTGCGCCCACCCTGAGGAGGAACCGAAGCGGTTGTTCCCTCAAGGATTTTCAACAAAGCCTGTTGCACTCCTTCGCCGGAAACATCTCGAGTGATAGATGGGTTTTCTGACTTCCGAGCGATTTTATCGATTTCGTCAATGTAAATAATGCCCGTCTCGGCTTTCTTGACGTCGTAATCAGCAGCCTGAATGAGTTTGAGCAAAATATTTTCTACGTCTTCACCGACATACCCTGCTTCGGTCAAGGCGGTGGCATCAGCGATAGCGAAGGGAACTTTCAACAATCGCGCCAAAGTCTGCGCAAGAAGAGTTTTCCCACAACCCGTTGGCCCGATAAGCATGATGTTGGACTTCTGAAGTTCAACATCAGGGTCGCCGTAGGCTCCTGCTTGTACTCGCTTGTAATGGTTGTAAACCGCTACCGCTAAAACTTTCTTAGACTGTTCTTGACCAATGACGTAACCGTCAAGATATTCGAAAATCTCTTGGGGCTTGGGTAGGTCTTCAAGCTGAACATCGGACCCTTGCGCAAGTTCCTCTTCGATTATCTCGTTACAAAGGTCAATGCACTCATCGCATATATAAACGCCTGGACCCGCGATGAGTTTTTTAACCTGCTTTTGGCTCTTTCCACAAAAAGAGCACTTAAGCAGGTCGCCACCTTCGCCAAACTTGGCCATGAATGCTGCGGCTTACTTAACTCCGGCAGCCGCAGCCACCGATGCCAGGTCGCGGTTAGTGATCACCTGATCGATCATCCCGTATTCTTTGGCCTCTTCAGCACTCATGATGAAGTCACGGTCGGTGTCGGATCCAACTTTTTCGGCGGTTTGACCAGTGTGGTGAGCCAAAAGCCGATCAAGGAGTTCGCGCATACGCATAATTTCTTTGGCCTGAATCTCGATATCGATTGCTTGGCCGGAAGCACCACCACTGGGTTGGTGAATCAAGATACGGGCGTGAGGAAGAGCGAAGCGTTTTCCTTTGGTTCCCGCGGCTAACAGCACGGCCGCCGCGGATGCAGCTTGACCGACGCAGATTGTTTGCACATCGGGTTTGATGTATTGCATCGTGTCGTAAATAGCGAAGAGACCGGTGATCTCGCCTCCAGGCGAATTGATGTAAATCGAAATATCTTTATCAGACTCTTCGCTTTCGAGATGAAGCAACTGAGCAATAAGCAAGTTGGCCACCGCATCGTCTATGGGCGTGCCTAAGAAGATAATGCGTTCTTTGAGTAAGCGAGAATAAATATCGAAAGCCCGCTCGCCGCGGTTGGTTTGTTCGATGACGGTGGGGACTAAGTAGTTTTCGATGGGCTGACTCACTCGGTTTTCTCCTCTTGGTTAGTTGATGCTTTTTGTGTCGTTTTAGTGCTCTTGGTCTTATTTGCCTTACTTGCGGTTTTCTTCACTGCTGGCTTTTTAGTCTTTGTTGCCTGACTTACGGGTTTCTTGACTTCGGGTTTCTTGGCTTCCGGTGGTTCGGGTGGAGTCATGTCGATTACGTTGCCGGCCGCATCGGTGACCGTGGCGTGGTCGATCAGGAACTGAACCGCTTTGCCTCGAGCAAGATCTAATTGTACCGCCTCGATGAGCCCGCGCTGCTGCAAATCTTTTTTTACCGCGTCGGGCTTTTCCCCCATACGCTGCGCTAGTTGTTCGATTTCGGACTCCACCTCGGTGTCGGCGACCACAATGGACTCTTGGGCTACGACCGCACGGAGAGCAAGATCGGCTCGGACGGCTTGGCCGCAACCTTCGCGTAGCGAGGCGATGAAGGTTTCTTGGTTCTGCCCAGTAGCGGCTAAATATTGCGGCACCGTAACCCCCTGAGGCTCTAGGCGGTGGTGAAGATCGTGAAGTCGACGCTCCATTTCTTGAGCAACCAGTGGTTCGGGGGCTTCTTGGCTAACCAGGTTGGCTAGGGATTCAAGGATCTTGTCTCGCCCTTCGAGTTGGGCTTGTACTCGAGCGTAGAGATCAAGGCGAGATTTGGTATCAGCCTCGAGTTCAGCCACGGTAGCAAATTCGCTCACCTCGCTAACCCAGTTGGAGGAAAGTTCAGGCAGAACCTTTTTTTGACAACTTTTAACTAAGACTTGAAACGAAACGCTCGGAGCGTCACCTTCTTGAATAGGGACATCAGCAGTGAACTCAAAAATGTCGCCAATATTTTTACCAAGTATCTCTGAATCGAGTTCGGGTACTACTCGAGCTGAGCCCACTTCGTAGAGATAATCGGTCGCGCTAAGCGCATCGACAGCCTCCCCGTTAGACGATGCTTTAATGTCAATTTGGGCGTAGTCGCCACTCGTAAGCGGATTAGAGGAGTCTTCAAGATCAGCAAACCGTTCTCGCAGTGCATCTATCTGTTCGGCAATCGCCTCTTTAGGGACAGACGTATCGGCGACGGATACAGAAATTTTTTCGTAGCCTTTAATTTTTACTACTGGCCGCACTTCAACTACAGCATCAAATTTTACGTCGCCCGATTCTTCTCCCGCAGTAATGTCTATTTCGGGTGAAGCAATAGCATCGATCGCTTCTGTGGCCACTGCGGTGGCGTAGTAATCGGGCAGAGCATCTCGCAGAGCTTGCTCGCGCGCTACTCCGGAGCCGAGACGACTCTCGAGTAGTGCGCGGGGGGCCTTACCAGGACGAAATCCAGGAATGCGAACCTCGCGAGCCAACTTACGAAAAGCAATCGTCACGGCCAATTCGAATTCGTCGGCGGGGACCGCGACCGATAGACGGACTTTGTTGTTGTCGAGTTTCTCTATTGAGGTTGAAAGTGAGGCCATAGGGACTATCAGGTTACCCGTCCGCACCAAGATTTATCTGACGAAACCTCCAGATAACAGATTTGCTCGGAAGGGAAGAAAATAAAATCTGCGGTCAAAAGAGGCCAATATGCGATTAGGGGGACGTTTTTGTCGTATTGTCAGGGGGTGCCGGGGAGTGGCGCAGCTTGGCAGCGCACCTGCTTTGGGAGCAGGGGGTCGGGGGTTCGAATCCCCCCTCCCCGACCACTGCCGGCGGATAATCAAGCCTCGGCGGCACTGCGGGTGTAGCTCAATGGTAGAGCCTCAGCCTTCCAAGCTGATGACGCGAGTTCGATCCTCGTCACCCGCTCCAATATCCCTCTTAGCCGGGCCATAAGGTGTAATGCTGGAGTCCAAGAGAGCTGACAACCATTGACTTGGAGGAAACGTGAACCGCAAACAACTCATCGACACCCTGGCTGACCGAAAAGAACTAGCCGAAATGACTAAGACTGACATTGACTTGGTCATGACTTCTTTCGTTGATCAGGTCACCGAAACCGTATCTAAAGGTGAGCCAGTTATTATTTCTGGATTCGCTAAATTTATTCGCCGGCAAACCAAAGCTCGCATGGGCCGCAATCCGGCTACGGGAGAAGCAATTCGAATTAAAGCTTCTCGTAAAGTGCGCATTACTCCGCTTAAGGCATTCAAAGATTCAGTTTTAGGTAATCGAGCACCGGCAAAAAAGACGGTGAAGCGTCGCCCGGCTAAAAAAGCGGTTAAGCGTCGTCCGGCGAAAAAGACGGTGAAGCGCAAAACCACTAAAAAAGCGGTTAAGCGTCGTCCGGCGAAAAAGACGGTGAAGCGTCGTCCGGCTAAAAAAGCGGTTAAGCGTCGTCCGGCTAAAAAAACAACTCGCCGCCGCTAAATAGAGCCGTCAGCCCTAAAGGGCATTTAAGCGTTTAGGTTTTAGACTTTGCTCCACGCGTGCAAAAGGTCGAGTAAAACGCGCTCGGGATTTCCGCTTATTAACGGGGCGATTTGATCATTGAAGTTAGCGAAGATCTGATCGCTGTTTACTGCCGCGGCGTCGGCGGCAGTATTGAATACCCCGATACCGCGCACTATGCCTTGGCCCGGGTCGCCGACAACTAAAACACTAATCAGCGAAGGATTGAGTTCGAGATAGTCGTGAGCAAACTCCGAATAAATCTCTGCTACTTGTTCGTAGTGACCTGGCTTTACGTGCAGGGTGAACTCGGTAACTTCGGCCATGGTTATCCTTTCGGAGATAATTGATGATAAGAACAAGCGATATTAGTCCACTCGAGGCACTACCCTGCCAATCATGATTCTTGACCGATTTAAACTTACCGACCGAGTGGTGATGATCACGGGAGCCGGCCGAGGTATCGGCGCCGGGTGCGCTCAAGCCTGCGCCGAAGCGGGGGCTCATGTTGCCCTAACTGCTCGCACTGTTTCGCAACTCGAAGAAGTCGGAGATGAGGTGCGGGCGCAGGGTCGTAAAGCCCTCATCTTCCCGGCCGATGTAAACGATCTCGATACTCTCGAGGCGTTTGTGGCCGCCACGATAGAAGAATTTGGTCGTATTGATACGGTGATAAATAACGCGGGGGGTTCAATGCCCGCTCCGTTTATGGACACCTCAACGGAAATGTTTGAAAAAGCATTTCACTTTAATGTCACTACCGCTTTTTCACTTAGCCAACACGCGCTCCCCCACTTATTGGAAACCGGAGGGTCGATAGTGAATATCTCTTCCACGATGGGGCGTATTCGAGAACGAGGTTTTGTGGCTTACGGGACCGCCAAGGCCGCACTGGCTCATATGACTCGACTGATGGCCGCAGACTGCGCCCCCCGAGTGCGAGTAAACGCCATTGCCGTGGGGTCAGTGGCCACCTCAGCGTTAGAGATAGTGCTCACCAACGAAGACCTGCGTAAAGAGATGATGGAAACAACTCCGTTGCGCCGACTGGGTGAAGTGCAAGACATAGCGGCCGGCGTGGTTTACCTCGCGTCAGATGCGGCGAGTTATATAACCGGAAAAATATTAGAGATAGACGGGGGCCTAGAGGGCGCCAATCTTGACTTAGGGCTGCCCGATCTCTAAAAGCGCGGGTAGCGCCCGCCAATTTGGTTCCTTGTGAATGCAGACATCCGGTACACTCGTAATTCCGGGAACGAGTGAGCGCCCGTAGCTCAGCTTGGACAGAGCAGCGGATTTCTATTCCGTAGGTCGGGGGTTCGAATCCTCCCGGGCGCGCCGGGGTCGAAAAGACGCCAGCACAAGGAACAAAATGTAATCATGGTGGCCGTAGCTCAGTCGGTTAGAGCGCCGGGTTGTGATCCCGGAGGTCGGGGGTTCGAAACCCCTCGGTCACCCCATTACTGGCTTAGGAGAAGTGCGCGCAACGCCCCTTCGAGCGTGGGGTGAGTGAATACGAAACCGTTAGCGCCAGTTGCGGTTGACTGCAGGCGTTCGGGTATCACTCGTTGACCTTCAAGGAGCAGATGGTTAACTAATTCTGAACCATAAATAGCCTTGAGGGGTGCGGTCGGGGTAGGTAAAAATGTGGGCCGATTGAGCACCGCACCCAAGGTTTTGGTGAACTCTGAGTTGGTGACTGGATTCGGAGCAGTGAGATTGACGGGGCCCGAAAGGTCGGAATTTTCGAGCGCATAAATAATCGCTTTAACCTCATCGACTAAAGAGATCCACGACATCCATTGCTTACCTGATCCAATTTTTCCACCCAACCCGAGGCGAAACGGAGTCAAGAGTCGTTTTAATACCCCCCCGTCCTTGCCCAACACGAGACCCGTACGAATAATGGCCAACCTAATGTCCGTATTGGTTACGAACTTGGCCGCGGCTTCCCAGCGTAAGCAAACATCAGACACAAACTCATCGCCCGGAGCGCTGGTCTCGGTAAGAATTTCGTCTCCCCTGCTTCCGTAATAACCAATAGCTGAAGATGACACCAACACTTTGGGTGGCCGGGCAAGCCCGGCGAGAGTGGTGGCCAGCAAGCGAGTAGGCACGGTGCGACTTTCGAGGATCAACGCTTTGCGCTCATCAGTCCAGCGCTTATCACCGATTCCGGCACCGGCTAAATGAACGACTGCGGGCACACCTTCGAGCGCACTTGCGTCGATGGTGCCCGCGAGTGGATCCCAAGAAATGCAGTCCGGCTCGCTCGTTCTCCCCCGAACGGCTCTAATGGGATGATGGCCCGCCGCTCGCAGCGCGGGCAAAAGAGCAGAGGCGATGAAACCGCTGGCCCCAGTTACCACTACATCCATTTTTTACCCCTTTCGCCGGCGATTTTCGATTGGCCCAATGCGGACACTGTCCAAGAAACTAGACCCCCAACAACACCACCTACGAAGCGTACGCCCGATACGCTCGTCGGCTAGCGCCTCTAGCTCAATCGGTTAGAGCAAGTGACTCTTAATCACTAGGTTCAGGGTTCGAGTCCCTGGGGGCGCACCATGAGTGATTCAGTATTTGAGTTGGTGGGCCGAGTGGCCATAGTCACGGGCGCGAGTTCGGGTTTGGGCGAGCGTTTTGCTCGGGTACTAAACGCGGCTGGTGCTCGAGTGGTGCTGGCCGCTCGACGCACCGACCGACTTGATTCGCTCGCAAACGAACTCACCGATGCGCTAGTCGTAGAGTGCGACCTCAGCCAGGCCGGCCAAGCAGAAATGCTGGTGGCGACCGCTATGGAGCGTTACCAACAAATTGATGTTCTCGTAAATAACGCGGGAGTCAATAACGCGGCTCTCGCTATCGACGAATCTCTCGATGACTTTCGCCACGAGATTGAAGTCAACTTGATCGCGCCTTTCGAGTTATCCCGACTCGCGGCTCGCACCATGATTGCGGCTGAACGAACTGGATCGATTATAAACATCGCTTCGATTTTTGGTTTAGTAGGAGTTGGACAAATACCTGATGCCGGTTACGCGGCGTCAAAAGGTGGACTTATAAATATGACTCGCGAACTGGCAGCTCAGTGGGCCCGAAAAGGAGTAAGAGTTAACGCCATCGCCCCCGGCTGGTTTCGTAGCGAGATGACTGACGACCGCATGTTTAGCGACGAAAACTCGATGAAATGGCTCCGCCAGCACACGCCCATGGGGCGCGCCGGTGATGAACACGAACTCGACGGGGCGCTGTTATTTTTAGCGTCGAAGGCAAGCAGTTACGTGACCGGAATAGTTATTCCCGTCGATGGCGGATGGACCGCGATTTAACTAAGCGGCCGACTTTTCGAGGATGTGAATTCCGCACGAAGAGCCCAAGCCAATCACATGAGCCATGCCCACCGTGGCGCCTTCAATCTGACGGTCTCCCGCCTCACCGCGAAGTTGAGTGGTGATTTCGAAGACCCCCGCGACGCCAGTCATGCCAATGGGATGACCTTTAGAGAGCAATCCTCCACTGGCATTGACCGTTACTCCCGGCGAGTCGCGCCACGGTGCGCCCGAGTCAATAAATGCGCCGGCGCCACCTGGCTCACAAAGACCCAGGTTGTCGTAGTGCAACAACTCGGCGGTTGCGAAACAATCGTGCAACTCGACTAGGTCGAGATCCTTAGGTCCAATGCCAGCTTTTTCGTAAGCAACTTTGGCGGCATTGCGAGTAAGAGTATTGACATCGGGTTGAACTTGACCACGCTCAACCCACGGATCGCTAGTGAGTACCGAGGCACTTATCTTTACTGCTCGGCGTTGCTGTTCCAGCGACAAGGTTTTCAGTTTTGATTCAGAAACCAGAACTACCGCCGCGGCACCGTCGCCAGTAGGGCAGCACATGGGCAAGGTGTTGGGATAGGCCACCATGCGAGCGTTCATGATCTCTTCAAGGGAGAACTTCTTTTGGTATTGCGCAAGTGGGTTAAGCACCGAGTGGGCATGGTTTTTTTCTGCCACCTTGGCAAACTGTTCAAAACCCACTCCACCATTTTCGTAGGCGTACTCTTGTCCTGCTTGAGCAAAAACTCCGGGCATGAGCGTGGTGCCCAAAATTCCTTCGGCGCCCATTACCGACCCGTAACGCCCCGTCGGAGCGTAAACGTGCTTTTCGGCTTTGGACTGCCCGCCCGGGCCCAACAGACCCATCTTCCCCATCTGCTCACAACCAACCGCGATGCCCATGTCGGCTTCGCCAGCCAGAATCGACAGATGAACCGTACGCACCGCGGTAGCACCCGTAGCGCAGGCATTGACAACGTTGTAAACCGGAATGCCGGTCTGGCCAATTTGTTGCTGTACTGATTGTCCTAGTCCGGCCATGGCCTGAAACATGTTGCCCATGCCCATGACTTGCATGTCGGCCATGGTGACGCCGGCATCAGCGAGCGCCTCGATTGAAGCGGTAGCCGCAAGATCGATTACGTCTTGGTCGGGATAACGAGTGATCTTGGTCATTGCTGCACCTAGTACCCAAATGTTTTCGGCCATTTTTTCTCCTAATAATCGAAATTAATTAGCGGGCTCAAACGCAAAAGCGACCGCTTCGGTGCCTTCGTCGTCAGTACCACTAACGAATGTGGTCATTTTCACTTTCATCCCGAGCGCCACGGTGGCGGGGTCGGGATCGATGTTGAGGATGTTGGCTTTAATCGCTCCCCCACCATCGATATCGACTAGCGAAGAAACGTACGGAACCGGAACTCCCGGGGCCGCCTGATAGATAATTGAAAACGAGCGCACGACCCCGGTGGTTTTTAGATCACGAGGGACGAACTTAATTCCGCTGCAATGGGCACAAGCGTTACGGCGATCGAAGAAAAGTGCGCCACAGTTGGCACATTCATGGGCGACGAGATGAGGATCGCCGTCGAGGACTAAGTAATCGACCATGGGGATCTGCTGGGCCACGAGCGGCTCGCTTTCTAGAGGGGACTCTTGACCTCGCCACGATAGCCGGATTGGTGAGAGACTGGGAAAAGCGAGCGTGGCGGAACTGGCAGACGCGCCGGGTTTAGGTCCCGGTGCCCTTCGGGGCTTGGGGGTTCGAGTCCCTTCGCTCGCACTCAGAATACGGCTTACCGTTGGTTGCCCCTTAGGAAAATCGCTGAGATTGAGTCCCGGGTGGGTGGGTAACCCCTGGTTGTGCGTCAGGATTCTCAACGCAAACTTCGCACTCCATGCCGTCTGGGTCACGAAAGAATATGCTCAAAATGGAGCCAAAGTCGGTAACGAAATCGTCGGCGGCACCCCGATCCATTAGGCGCTGGCGTATTTCGATAAAAGTTTCCAATGACTCAGCCTGAAGGGCAATGTGGTCTATTCGCCCTCGACCGAACATGGGGACTTGTTTATCGGCTTCGGTATTACCGGTGATTTGAAAAACGTTTAGTTCAGACCAGTCGCCAATTTTTATTATCGACAGACGGGGACCAGTCCCATCACCGAACTCAGAGCCATCACTAATAACTTCGGCCGCAAAAACCTCTTGATAAAAAGTGTGTAGTCGATCGGAATCATTAGTGACGGTGGCCACATGATTTATGCCTCTAAGCAACACCGCTAGCGACGCTTACGCTTTTTCTTTGACTTTTTCTTACCATCAACCTCGGCGATTATCTCGGGGGCGGCGGAGTTGACGATGTCTTCAGCTTCATTGAGCAAAGCGGCGATGTCTTGTCCTTCTGGCTCGGGCTCCACTGCTTGCTCGGGACGCTCGAGCGAACCCACTTGCCAGCCCACATCTATCATGCGCAGTTCAAAAAGCACACAGTCGTCAGGGCAACGCCACGGCGCCTCGGGAGCAGCATCAACCCGACATTTACGGACTACTTCACCGTTGTTGTAGGTGCGACTTTCGTAATGTCGACACTCGGTACGCATGGTCATCTTGGTATTATTGCCGCTCGAGGAGCTTTTCCGGCGTCACTGATTCCAGTCTTCAGATTGCGCCAACAAAAACCGACTTACTACTAAACAGCGCTCGAGCAATTCACACGACACCGCATCGCCTCGCCGGATGCTCAATAACGACACGGGGTGATGAGCCACTACTCGTAGCGAACGCTCGGGGGCATCGGTAGCCGCGGGGATTGAGTCAATGGCCGATACTTCGAGGGGTAAATCAGTGCCCCCAATGCCCGCTAATTGAGTAGCCAGCAATAGGAGATCTGGAGGGGCAGCCAACGGAGGAAGACCCCAGGTAAACGTAAGAGGAAATTGGTACTCGTCGGATGGGTCTTCAACTTCGGATAAAGCAATCACTGAGTCTTCAAACCCCAGCAGTACCCGCGGATCGATCTCAAGGGCAAGATAAAGATCTACCGGTCCTTCGCACGCTTCTTCAGGATGAACATCTACTTCCCAGTTTTGGCGTAATGAATAACTTTCAACGAAATGACGTTCGTCGTGAACATGGAACCCGTGCTCTACGCAATGGTCTTTTAAATCGGCAACAAAACCAGGAATATCAATAACGGCCATCAGACACTCCGTTCTAAGTCGACCAGCTTGTGGGCAAGGGAACGAAACGCCCGACCCCGATGAGAAAGTTTATGCTTTTCGACTGGCGACATTTCGGCGAAAGTTCGACCGTCGCCTTCTGTGGGAACGAAAACTGGGTCGTAACCAAAGCCCGCGTCGCCGCGTGCTTGTTCGGCGATGACACCGTCAACTGAACCCGTAGCGAGCAGGATTTTACCGTCGGGCCACTTTGCTATCGCAACAGTGGTGAAACGAGCCGCACGATTTTCGGCTGACACCGCTCGCATTTGGTCAAGAAGGAAGGCGATATTTTGTGCGTCGGTGGCCTCGTCACTCGCGTAACGAGCAGAGCGGACTCCCGGGGCCCCCTGGAGAGCAGATACCTCTAGCCCGGTGTCATCGGCCAAAGCGGGGATGAGCGCCCGGGCCGTAGCGGCATCGGCTTTTAGTAGCGCGTTGGCTTCGAGCGTGGCGCCGTCCTCAATGACTTCAGGCCAACTCGGATCGAGAGGAATCACCTCGATGTCTTCGTACTCAGTTTGTATTACTTCTTTTATCTCACGCGCTTTGGCTGGATTAGCAGTAGCCAAAACGAAACGAGTCATGACCGCCGCGGTGCGGGAGGTGAGGCTAATAACGAACGCTGGAGATCGAACAACTGAGTTATCCCTCCTTCGGCCAATCCGAGTAAGTGGTCGAGTTCGAGACGGGTGAACGGCAGGCCCTCTGCGGTGCCTTGCACTTCGATGAAGCGTCCGGACCCGGTCATAACTACGTTCATATCAACTTCGGCGGTGGAATCTTCGGAATAATCGAGGTCAAGACAGCCCATGGCTCCGACCATACCGACCGAAATGGCCGCGCACGGTTCAGTTACGGGATGAGCATTGATCGTGCCTGCGCTTACTAGTCGCGAGCATGCATCGTGCAAAGCAAGATAACCACCGGTTATCGAAGCAGTGCGAGTTCCTCCATCGGCTTGAAGGACATCACAGTCAACAGTTATTTGCACCTCGGCCAACAAAGCAAGGTCGGTTACCGCCCGCAGTGAGCGCCCGATGAGGCGCTGAATTTCTTGGGTGCGGCCAGACTGTTTTCCTTTGGCCGCTTCCCGGCCAACTCGCTCGGGCGAAGAACCCGGCAGCATGGAGTATTCACCGGTAACCCACCCTTTACCGCTGCCGCGCAACCACGGCGGAACCCGCTCTTCTACTGAAGCGGTGCACAAAACGCGCGTCCGGCCAAACTCCACTAAAACTGACCCGGCAGCAAACTCGGTGTAGTCGCGAGTAAACACAACTGGCCGCAGTGCATCAGGATCTCGGCCGTCTTTACGACTTCCCATTTTTCTCCCCTTTTAGTAGTTGGCTTTCGATTAAACGCTAGTTACAAGATTGGGGGTAGCAAACTCCACGGGAGCGCCAAAAGATTCGGTTGCTTCGACTACGGCATCGTTGGCATCAACTCGGGGCCAAAGGTGGGTGATCATAAGTCTTTGCGCCCCAGCCGCCCGCGCCGCGAGACCAGCCTCGTGAGCCGAGAGATGGGTCTCGGACAATTTGGCTGAGTGTAAATAAGTCGCTTCGGAAAGAACTAAATCGGCCTCGGGGGCAAACGCGCCCACGTTCCACTTTGGCCCAGTATCAGAGGTGTAGATCATGCGTCGGCCGTCGCCCTCGACTTGCACTGCGTAAGTAAGCGGCGGGTGATCGGTGCGGGCAAAAGTTAGGGTTAAATCGCCAATTACAATTTTTTGATCGTCGGAAATGACGCGCCAATCAAAGGTGTCGCCCCAATCGTTGTGCACTAACGCACCTAGCTGGGCAGGCAGGCCTTCCGGTGCGTAGACCGGAAAATTCTGGGAACAAATTCCGTAGCGCATTAAAACGTGAAGCCCGTAAATGTCGGCTACATGATCGGGGTGCTCGTGGGTTAGGACTACCGCAGTTAAATCTTCGGGATCAATATGGGACTGCAAGTTGCCAAAAGAACCACCGCCACAATCAATCCATATTGCGGTAGTGCCCGAACGGACCAAGTAGCCGCTGCACGCGTTGGCTTGCGCCGCGCCAAATGAACCAGAACAACCAAGCACAGTTAACTCCATGAATGCTCTTCGACGTCGTTGATCTCGGACCCCAAAAATCGAGTGGCCAAAGCGTGAAAAGTGTTCGGGTCACCACTGGTAATGAAATGATGAGTAGGAGCAGAATTGGATCCTGATCTCAGTTCGATGGCCGAAATCGCGCGCGCAGTTGCTTGGGCGCTTGATATCACGGCAACTTGAGGTCCCATCACACTAGAGAGCGTAGAAGCCAAGAGGGGGTAGTGGGTGCAGCCCAATACCAGAACGTCGACGTTGGCCGCTTTAATCGGGGCGAGGTGCTCTTGAGCCAACTGGTACAGCTCGGGTGAATCGACATCACCCGCCTCAACGAATTCAACGAATCCGGGACAAGATTGGGCAAAGATTTCTACCTTCGGGCTCAGGGCCGCAGCAGTTTTTGTATAAGCGTGAGAAGCGATCGTGCCTTCGGTGCCGATTACTCCCACGCGCCCCGTTTTCGTAGCCGCTAAAGCAGCTTTTACTCCAGGTTCGATAACTCCGATGACTGGGACTGGCAGTCGAGTCTGCAAATCACTTAAGGCCGCGGCGGCGGCACTATTGCACGCCACCACCACCGCCCTAACACCACGCTCGACTAGCAAGTCGCCGATTTGTTGGGCATACTCCCTAACTTCACTGGGAGGTTTGGGACCATAAGGAAACCGGCCGGTGTCACCAAAATAAATTAATGACTCGCTCGGAACTAAATCTATTAGTGCCCGCACAACAGTAAGCCCACCGAGGCCAGAATCAAATAATCCAATGGGCCCTTTTTCAGTCATAAAATAATCTTTTCACTTTTTAGACCAAAGTTTGCGCGGCCCGTTGCCCGAGTTAATCGGTCGCATACTGCTTCCCCTAAACCGCTAGAGGGGGGAAGAACGGCAATCACCACGGCAAGATTATTTGTATCCGCCGTTCGTAAACTTTCGTAAAGTACTCGCGCGTACTGTTGAACGTTAATAGGAGAATTGAGAATCATTACTTCCGGGCTGCTTGTTTGATCGAAATATTTTAGATCATCAGCCAAAGCCAGCAATCCAATGTGGGTTTTCCCTTTAGAATCAGGACGCGATTCAGAATTGATTGAGTTGGATAATTCGTTTGCGGTGGTCAAAACGACTCGAGCTTGAGGTGAATAATGCGTCGAGAGCGTTCCCGGAGCCGGAGTGGAACCGTCGGCATTTTTGACTAAGACTGCGGAGCCAAGCACGGAGATTATTTCTTCTCTCGTCACTCCCCCGGGTCGTAAAATTGTGGGGCTCACCTTGGTGCAGTCGACAATGGTTGATTCGACTCCGAGCGAACACGCTCCTCCATCAAGTACGAAGTTGATCTCGTCTCCTAACTCCGCAACTACTGCTGAGGCTGAGGTGGGACTAACTCGACCGAAGCGATTCGCGGACGGAGCCGCCACGCCGTCGCCAAAAGATTTGAGCAGCGCCTGCGCTACTTTTTGGGCGGGAACTCGCAAACCGATACTCGGATGACCGCCGGTTAGGGCATCAAGAACGTCGGGCCGTTTCGGCAACACCAAAGTTAGAGGGCCCGGCCAAAAAGATTGGGCCAGCACATTGGCCCAATCGGGAACTCGGACCGCCCACTCATCGATTGGAGCATCGAGCGCGAGGTGAACGATTACGGGGTGATTGGTGGGACGACTTTTAACCGCGTAAAGCCGGCTAATGGCCGTAGTCGAGCGAGCGTTGCACCCCAGTCCGTAAACCGTTTCGGTGGGAAAGGCCACCAAAGCGTCGCTACGCAAAAGACTGGCCGCGCGCTCAATATCTAAATCGTTGTCGCCGTCGCCTTGTTCAATCACTGATTGCTTTACCAGAAGTTGATGCGCGTCGCGCGCTCTTCTACTACGTCCAACTCGTCGGTCCATGCTCCCGAGGACAAATATTTCCAGCCTCCATCGGGCAATACAGTGACAATTGTTCCCGAATCCATTTCTTCGGCAATTTTTACTGACCCGGCTATCGAGGCTCCAGAAGAAACGCCAGCAAAAACACCGCAGTCGTTGAGCAATCGCCGTAACCACTCGATTGATTCAAGCGGTCGAACAATAAACTTCCGGTCTAAAATTTCGGGGTCAAAAATTGGCGGTATGAAACCGTCATCGAGAGAACGCAAACCCTGAACTAGTTCACCCGCCGGAGGCTCAACCGCGACTACCTTGATGGCCGAGTTTTGTTCTTTGAGGTAACGCCCTGCGCCCATGAGAGTTCCGCTAGTGCCTAACCCCGCGACAAAAACATCGACCTCTGGGCAATCACGCCAAATCTCGGGACCCGTACCTTCGTAATGAGCCAGAGGATTAGCTGGGTTGCCGTACTGAAACAACATCTTCAAGTACGGATCTTCGACCGCCAACTTTTCTGCTAAACGAATGGCCCCGTTACTTCCTTCACTTCCGGGCGAAGTAATCACTTGCGCGCCAAAGATTTCTAAAAGTTGACGGCGTTCAACAGAAACATTATCGGGCATAACCACCCTCAATGAATAGCCCCGCAATCGTGATACCAGCGCAAGACCAATTCCGGTGTTCCCCGAAGATGGCTCGATAATGGTGTCGCCGGGGTTGAGCAGCCCGTCGCGCTCTGCGAGTTCGACCATTTTTAGCGCGATGCGATCCTTGGCCGAACCGCCCGGATTTTGCCCTTCGAGTTTGGCGTAAATACGAACATCAGGATTAGGAGAAAGTTGGCTAATTCCGACTAATGGAGTGTTGCCAATAGCCCCCAGGATGTTCTCGTAGCGCGCCATGGCGCTGACCTCACCCGCCCGCGACGGCGGGGAGAATCGATACTACGGCTCCTTCAGAGACCGAAGTATCGAGACCTTCGAGGTACCGAATGTCGTCGTCGTCGCGGTACACATTTACGAACTTGTGCAAATTTCCTTCTTGGTCGAGAAGGTTGGCCTTGAGGCCAGGGTAACGATTTACGAGGTCAGAAAAAATCTCGCGCACGGTGAGGCCGTTCCCATCAACCGACGCTTGGCCATCGGCACTCGCCCTCATAACGGTTGGTATTTTCACTTCTACTGCCATACCTAAAGCGTACAAGGCGGAGAGCCGAAACCTGATTCGAAAAGTCAGGTATTTGCTGCCGCAAGCGCGAGGTGGCTTACTCGGGGCTCACAATCACATCGATCTCGGTTATTTGGCCAGTTTTTATCCGGTAGGCCCGCACCTCGGGTTGAGGATTACGCAGGCTCACAAGGACATAAATCCAACTCGGATCAAGCGCTTGGCGCACATCAGTTTCGGACGGATAGGCCTCGGTGTGGGTGTGGGAATGCCAAACCGAAACGATCTGGAGATTATTTTCGTCGGCTTGGCGCGTGACTTGTAGAAGGTCGCGTGAATCGACGGTATAAGTACGGGTGGACTCGTCGGCGTTGCGACACGGGTGTACCGAGTCAATTTCGCCGGTGGGCTCATAGTGTTTATCAACCGAGCCAACTAACAATCCGCACGCCTCGCAAGGGAAACCGTCGAGGCAGTGATCGATAATAGTTTGGTACTGATTTGATTGCAGCCGCAGCGGCGCGAAACTCAACTCGGCTCGCTTCGTTATTTGGCTCGGGTGTCCTGGATTGTCTGCCAGACCCGTAAAGAAAGCAGCGGCATATCAACATGGCTAATGCCCATAGCCGAGAGCGCGTCAACGACTGCGTTTTGAATGGCTGGAGTTGATCCGATGGTTCCCGATTCACCGATACCTTTGGCTCCAAGTGGGTTGAGTGGAGTTGGGGTTTCGGTATTGGAAACTTCAAAGCTGGGGAACTCGGCGGCGCTAGGAATGGCGTAGTCCATTAGGTTTCCGGTTAGTGGATTGCCATCACTGTCATACGAAACTCCTTCGTAGAGTGCTTGCGCCGCGCCTTGACCGACCCCACCGTGTTGTTGACCCGACACCAGTAAAGGATTCAGCACTCGCCCACAGTCGTCGACCGCGATATGGCGCAATAGATTGACTCGTCCAGTTTCGGTATCGACCTCTACCACCGCAACGTGAGCCCCAAAGGGGTAAGTTGCGTCGCCTTGGTTGAAGTCGAGTTCGGACATGAGCCCCTCGTCGTCAGTCCATTCGGCGGGACGACGAGTGGGATCGTGAGCGGCGGCGGCCAAGTCGGCCCACGACAAAGCACTGGCCGGAACACCGGAAACTCCCACCCGAGCATTGTCGTGCAAAACAATGTCATCGGGGTTGGCTTCTAGAAGATGGGCCGCGAGCACTTTGGCTTTCTCGAGTACTTCAACACTGGCGTTATAGATAGCCGAGCCACCGATCTGTAAAGAACGCGACCCAGAGGTGCCACTACCGCGCGGCACTAAGGCGGTATCGGATTGCACCACCCGCACGTCTTCCATAGCCACGCCAAGAAGTTCGGCCACAATCATGGCAAACGCAGTGGCGTGCCCTTGGCCGTGTGAGGACGTGCCCACCCGGGCTTCGACTGTTCCGTCGGATTGAATTTTGACTGCGCCAAACTCTTGGAACTGGCCTCCAGCGGTAATCTCAACGTAAGTTGAAACTCCAATTCCCAATTCGATCGTGTCGCCTCGTTCCCGCCGTGAGCGCTGATCGGCTCGCAGTTCTTCGTAGCCAGAAATCCGACAGGCCTCAGTGAGAGCTTTATCGAAATCACCCACGTCGTAGTTAGCCCCCGTGACGGTAGTGAGAGGAAATTTTTCGGGGGCAATGAAATTACGGCGGCGAATCTCGACCGGATCGATTTCAAGTTCATCAGCCGCCATGTCGATGATGCGCTCAAGAAAGGCGGTGGCTTCGGGTCGACCGGCGCCCCGATAGGCCGCGGTGGGAGTGGTGTTGGTGGCCGCACTCACCGAAGTGAACTCGACTTTAGGTATCTCATAAACCCCTTGCGCCATAGTGCGAGTCAAAAACGGCAAGAAAGCGCCCACCGACGGGTAGGCCCCCGCCTCGCAAATCACATGAACTTTTACTGCGGTGATGGTGCCGTCTCGTTTAAGTCCCATGTCTACGTACTGGATTTGGCCTCGGCCGTGATACATGGAGAGCATGTTTTCGGAGCGGGTTTCGGTCCATTTGATTGGCCGAGCGAGTTGGCGAGCGGCCGAGATGGCAACAAGGTACTCGACGTAACAGCCCGATTTAGCGCCAAACCCACCCCCGACCGCGGGGGCGCGCACCCGAACTTTTTCGGGGTCAAGACCAAACTCTTTAGCCACTGGATCGCGTACACCAAAGGGGGCTTGGGTGGGGACGGTGAGGGAAAGATTTTTTTCTTTATCGAACTCAACCACAATGCCGTTAGGTTCCATCGGTACTGGTGCTACGCGTTGATTAACAAAACGGCCACTGACAACAACTTCGGCTTCGGCCATCAGTTCGGGGTCGGCTTCGGCGAAATTGAATTCGATCGCCACGTTGGTGGCTAAATCGGGAAATAAGATCGGGGCGCCGTCGGCTAAGGCCGCTTCCGGATCTACCACTACGGGAAGCGGATCGTAATCAACAATCACCATCTCTGCCGCGTCGACGGCCTGAGCGCGAGTTTCGGCTACAACTGCCGCCACCATGTCGCCCACAAAACGTACCGTGCCGTTGGCCAGCGGGGGCCGAGCGAAACCGGCCGGCAGCATGGCGAAACTCAGATTGGGTTCGAGTCCGATATTTTCGTGGGTGTAAACCGCGACGACTCCGGGCATAGTTTCGGCTTCACGGGTATCGATGTTGGTGACCCGGGCGTGAGCAATAGTGGAGCGCACAAAAACCAAATGCGCTAACCCAGTAGGGCTCAGGTCATCAAAATAAACAGCCTCGCCTCGCAAGATCTTGGGGTCTTCAAAACGGCGAACCGCGTTGCCGAGAATTGACCCTCGGGGGCTAGGACCCCCAGAAAAGTCGGGGGGGTTGGTAGTAGTAGTCATAAGCGCTGACTCTACCGCTCCTTGCGCCCCGAGCGGGTAAGCGAACAGTCCCTTCGGACCAGTGGAAAACGGCGACCAGACTCTATTCGGACTAATTATCTATTGACCCATGGGTGGCATCGGACCCATAGGTGGCATCGGTTGAATTTGAGCAGAATCGACTTGGCCGTGAAAACAACGAATTGATGAAGTGGAATCACTAGTTTCAGGCAAAACGTAGTGATAAATCCCTTTTGGGTATTCCGGAGTAGCACTAAAAATTCCGTTGCACTTATCTAGTTTAGAAACTGGAATTGACTTGCCGTTTATGTCGCGTGAACCGTAAATCAAAAACCCATCTAGAGCAACACCGATTACGTGCGAAGGTCCACTAGTGGTGTCAACTTGGTCGGTTACGCAAGGGGAAAGTGCGTGGTAGTGATACTCCCCCATTGGCGTGGGATGCGCACTGCAGCTATCAATAAACCAAACTTTATTCCCCTGGGAATCAGTTAAATAGAAGTTATTCGCCATCGCTATCGTTTTATTGTCACCTTCGTACGGGTTAAATAAAACTGCTCCAGAAATCATTAATCCGATTGACCCCAACGGAGCAGAAGTTGTTTTAGATACATATTTCGGTTTGGTGGTGATATCGAAGTTGTAACTCTGTTCCTTAGTGGGATCGTTACCAATAGTGGCGGTGGAAGCATCTGGGACCATTACGCCAGCCTTGGGGAGGGCGTATTGAGCATCACGGGGATGATCAGGAATCCCATTAGCAGTTAAAACCACTTTATTTTTTTCATAAGTCAGGGACATCTCTTCGTTCCAGTCAGCCGATTTAAGTGCCGCCTTAGTGTTGTAAGACTTCGCCGTTGAACTGTTGGCGTTTGAGAGTTGGGGGAAAGCAGCAAAAGCGGCAAAAAACAAAAGGGTTGCGAGCAAAGATCCGGCTAGCGCTTGCTTTATCGGTTTAGAATTCATAACAACTCACTTTTTATAGTTAATCTAGATTAAACGACAATTCTGACTAGTAAATTACCAGTACCGTGGAGTTATGGCGGCAGCAAAAAAAGCAAAAAATAAGTCATCTCTCAGGTCAGCGGCTAAATCTGGGCGGCCCGAAGTCAGCATTAACAACCGCCGGGCTCGTTACGATTACCACATTGGTCAAACTTACGAGTGTGGAATTATGTTGCTCGGGTCAGAGGTAAAAGCCATTCGCGATGGGCGAGCCACTCTTGGTGATTCGTACGCTCGGGTTGATGGGTCCGCTATATGGCTACTCGGAATGCATATCTCGCCTTATTCGTACTCACGCGAAGAACTCGACCCCGTGCGGCCCCGAAAATTGCTTCTCCACGCTAAAGAGATCGATGCCCTTGCTCGAGCAACGGCGGAAAAGGGGGTCACGCTGGTGCCCCTTCGCCTCACTTTTGTTCGGGGGCGAGCCAAAATCGATCTTGCCGTAGCGCGCGGTAAGCGGGCTTACGACAAACGTCACGCGATTAAAGAACGCGAAGCTAAGCGCGATACCGATCGCGCCCTAAAGGGGCACCGCGATTAAATAGCTGCTCGCGGGCTACTACACTGTTTGGTGCCGGGTTACTCGCACGACCGGGCACTTGACAAGGGGGTGCGTGGCTTCGATTTCGTGGATCGAGGCGGGTGAAGCGAGCCGACGTTGCCGAATCGTCGTTAAAAAGTTGGCACCATAGATACATGCCGAGGATAACCTCGCACTCGCTGCCTAGTTTTTAACTAGCAGCGCGTCCACTCCGGTTCGGCCGTTCGACCGGGTACGGGCGCCATTTTGAACGGCTTACCGTCGGGACGGGCTCCGTGGTCCGACGGGACACTCAAGCGGAGTTGGGATTAGCGCAGGCCGCCAGTGGGCGGCGTTGATCCGAGACTTACCCACTGGCTGCGCTCGGAGAAGCCCCGCCAAAGACTCGGAAGACCCGGGTTCGACTCCCGGCACCTCCACTAATTCTTTGGGCTCAATTAACTTCGTTTAATTTTCCCGTCTTTACGTCATAGACAAACCCGCGCACTGATTCGGTGTTAGGGATGAACGGATTGGCTTGAATACGCCGGATACTCTGACGTACGTCTTCGACCTCATCAGGAAAAGACTCCAACGCGAAATGAGGCCTTAGCCCGGTATCGGCAAAAATCTGATCCTTGACGGCATCGTCGGTGAAGGTAAGCATCCCGCAGTCGGTGTGATGAATCAGAACTATTTCTTGGGTGCCGAGCAGCCGCTGACTAATCACTAACGAGCGAATTGCGTCGTCGCTGGCCACGCCCCCCGCGTTGCGAATTACGTGGGCGTCACCCTCTTCGAGTCCGAGTGCTCGAGCGGGGTCGAGCCGAGCATCCATGCAGGCCAATATCGCCACCTTGCGTCCTGGGGGCATCGGCAAACTTCCCTTTTCGAACGAGGCCGAATAAGCCTTATTGGCTACGGTGAATTCATCAGTTACGGACATTTTGTGCTCCTTTGGTTAGGAGCTTATTGTTGACTAAATAAGTCGGCTTTGTCAAGTCGGGCGCTATTGCCCGCGACGGCCTTGACCAAGAAAAGGTGACCGGATAGCGATTGGCTCAAGAGATGTCTATCGTGAACGCATGGCCGCGGACTTAGTTATTCGCAACGGATTATTGGTTGACGGCACCGGTTCCCCTTGCGTGCGAGCTGACGTGGCTATTACCGGTGACCGGATTAGCGAGATAGGCAACCACATCGGGCGAGGCAAGCGAGAGATAGACGCGGCTGGTCGGATTGTCACCCCCGGATTTGTCGACATCCACACTCACCTCGACGCACAGTTCGGTTGGGATCCTCTCGGTACTTCCGCGTGCTGGCACGGAGTCACCTCGGTAGTAATGGGTAATTGTGGAGTTACTTTCGCTCCGGTACGAGACGGTGATGCGGCTTATCTGGCATCGATGATGGAGTCGGTAGAAGATATTCCGGCCCGAAGCATTCTCGATGGATTGCCGTGGGACTGGGAAACTTACGGCCAATATTTAGACTGGCTAGAGCGCACTCCTATCGGAATTAATGCCGGGGGGATGGTTGGTCACAGCGCTCTGCGCTACTACGCCATGGGCGAACGCAGTTTGGACGAAAACATTGACCCGACCCAAGACGAACTTGCCACCATGACCCAACTACTCGACGAAGCGATGAGCGCAGGAGCGTTGGGGTGTTCATCGTCACGCACTTTGCGCCATCGAGTGCCCGATGGTCGTTATGTGCCCGGAACTTTTGCTCGGGTCGAAGAGTTGCTCGCGCTGGCTGAAGTACTAGCAAAAAAACCTGGTGGGATTTTTGAGGTTGCCCCCCGTTTCGATGGTGATGGACCCGCCGAGCCCCGAGTAGAAGCTGAGCTGGCTTGGATGGAGCAAGTAAGTCAGGTTTCCCAGTCGCCCCTTACATTTAATCTCACTCACACTTGGGAACAAGGCGAGCACTGGCGGACCGCGCTCGACCTCACCCGCGCGGCTAATTCACGCGGCGCACGCATTCGTCCCCAAACGGTGGCTCGCTTTGTTGGAGTGCTCACTGGGTTAATGCACCGAACCCCTTTTGATGCTCATGCGAGTTGGTACGCACTGAGAGATTTACCCCTCACGGAAAAACTGGCCATGCTGAACAATGCCGACCGAAAAGCGGAGTTGGTCAACGAAGCAAAGAACGATCGAAGAGGCTTAGATAATTTTTTCTTGCTTAACGGGCCGGACAACCAAGCGCTCTACGAGTGTCGCCCCGAGCAATCTCTAATCGCGATTGCCGACCAGCGCAAAGTGACCCCCGTCGAGGCGTTTATCGACCTCGCCCAAGCAACCGACGGGAAACTTTTACTCTCGTGGCCGCTACTCAATCAAAGTCGAGACGCGATTGAAGAAATGATAAAAACTCCCGAGGTGTTGATGGGTTTGGCGGATACCGGAGCACACGTTGGTCAGACTATGGACGCCAGTGCCCCTACTTATTTACTTAGCCATTGGGCACGAGACCGTAAGTCAATAACTTTGGAAGAGGCAGTACGCAAGATAACTTCGGATACGGCACAAACCTTTGGCCTAGCTAATCGTGGCGTGCTCGCGCTTGGCGCTTACGCCGACGTCAATGTGATCAACTACAAAGAACTGTCGCTTCTTGTGCCTGAGTACCGCCATGACTTTCCGCATAATGCCGGGCGATTTGCCCAAAAGGCTAACGGCTACGAAGTGACGATAGTGAACGGCGAGGTATTTATGGAACACGGCGAACACACCGGAACGCTGACCGGCACGGTGTTGCGATCGGTCTAGGGAGCAGTGGGGTCCGGGGCAACCTGGACTAACAGTTTCCCGGTGTTATCACCACTAAAAAGCATCCCCAGAGCCTCGGGGGCTCGTTCAATGCCATCAAGCACATGATCTCTCCATTTGAGTTTTCCCTCCATGTCCCAAACAACGAGTTGCATAACTGCGTCGGGAAACCGATCAAGATAATCAAGCACCAAGAAGCCCTGCATGCGAGCACGCTTGACCACTAGATTTAAATACCAATGAATCGGAGTAGGCGCATCAAGTTCGTTGTAAGTAGAAATTGCCCCGCACAGCACTACTCGAGCGCCAATAGCCAAGTGCTTTAAGCCGGCATCAAGCGTTGCGCCCCCCACATTGTCAAAAAAAACATCGATGCCCTCGGGACACAGTTCGCCGATGCGTTGCTCAACGTCTTCGGTGCGGTAATTAATCGCCGCCGCTAATCCAGCAGTTTTAATTAACCATTCGCATTTTTCCGCTGACCCCGCGATGCCGATTGCTCGGGCTCCTTGAATCTGAGCCACCTGAGCGGCCACCGATCCGGTGGCTCCGGCCGCCCCCGACACAAGAACGGTTTCTCCGGCCTTAGGCTCGCCCACCTCAAGCATGCCGAAATAGGCGGTAATTCCAGTAGCGCCAAATACGCCCATCATCGGCCGCAAAGGAATGCCGGGGGGAACGATATTGACGGCCTCGCGTAAAAGGGAGTACTCCTGCCAACCTAATAATCCGGTGACAAAAGACCCCACGGGGAATTCGGGGTGGCGAGATTCGACTACTTCCCCAATCGCCCCCGCTCGCATGACTTCACCGATGCCCACTGGAGGCAAGTAGCTGGGTTCTTCACGAATCCAAGTGCGTTGAGTGGGGTCAACAGAAAGAAAAACATTGCGGACTAGATACTCTCCGTCAGCTAACTCGGGCACTGACTCTTCGACTAACGCAAAAGTGTCACGATCAATATTTTTAGTGGGGCGCTGGGCTAGTTGCCACGCGTGATTGATTGGTCGAGTCATCTATTCAGTCTTTCCAAAAAGTTTCACTGCGAGGGCCAGCATAGCCACACCGAATCCCAACGTGACTAGAGCATCAAACCAGAGGGGAACTACCGAGCCTAAAATTTCTAGGGGAGCAGCTTGGGGCAAGATGACTCGACGAATAGCGTCGACACCATAGGTAGCTGGGTTGAGTCGAGTGATGACTGCAAGCCACTTCGGTAAGGCGTTTAACGGAAAAATAGCACCGGATAAAAACAACATTGGCTGGAGCACTAAAGCCATCACCATTTGGAAACTTTCCATGCGCTGCATGCGACTGGCTACGACTATTCCAAAAGCGGTAAGGGAAAAAGCCAGCAGTAACAAAAAGAACAGCATTTCGAAAAAGCTGGCCACAGTAAAAGAGACCCCGACTATCGGCGCTAGTACCACTAGCACCAAACCCTGAATTACCGACACCGAACCCCCACCAAGGGCTTTACCTAAGACCAAAGTGGAGCGGCGCACGGGGGCGACGAGCATTTCTCGCAAGAACCCGAACTCGCGGTCCCAGACAATAGCGATAGCAGAAAATAAGGCCGAGGTGAGTACCGACATAGCCAAAATCCCCGGAAAGAGATACTGCTGGTAATCAACTCCAGCAGCTCCGTTGGCCCCCACCGCAGATTCGAGCCCCGCGCCCAATACGAACAGGAACAAAATCGGCTGGGCGATGCCCGTGATGATGCGAGTGGGCATTCGGAACAAGCGAATAATGTCGCGCCGCCAGACCATGAGCATGGCGCGAAAGTTTCTTAATAGTGGGCCTTCGTGGTGCATAGTCGAAAGGCTGGGGGTGGGAACGGCGACTGGGTCGGGATTCGAATCAGGAATAAAAGTTTTGGCCATTAACTCTTCCTTAATCCACGAGCCATGGCAGTGGATCGGAATTTATCGTTAGTGCTGGCTTCGGCATCACGGATGTCTCGGCCGGTGTATTCGATAAATACATCGTCGAGGCTAGGCCGGCGAACATTTACGTTGCGCACGCCAGTGTCTAAACGATCGAAAAGTCGAGGTACGAATGCTTCGCCGTCGGTGACCTTGAGGCGCAAACCATCATCGGTGAGATCACCCGTTACTCCCAAAACTTGGATTATTTGCTCACGGGCGGCGGCGTCATCAGAAGTTTGAATTGTTACTACATCGGTGCCAATCGAGGCTTTAAGGGCATCGGGGGTGTCGATAGCCACGATGCGCCCTTGATCGATGATGGCAATGCGATCGCAGCGCTCAGCCTCGTCCATGTAGTGAGTGGTAAGGAACATGGTGGTTGCTTCTCGTTGGCGCAGTTGATCAACGTAATCCCAGATATGGAGACGAGTTTGAGGATCAAGACCAATAGTGGGCTCATCAAGGAATAGGACTCTCGGAGCGTGCAAAAGCCCCCGAGCGATTTCGAGCCGGCGTTTCATTCCCCCCGAATAAAACCGCACCTGTTGGTCGGCCCGGTCGGTTAGGCCGACCATTTCTAGCAACGGAGCGGTACGCTCTTTGACTTGGCTCGGCGGGCAACCGTAAAGCACCGCATGAAACTTCAAATTTTCTGCACCGGTGAGGTAATCATCGAGCGTTATCTCTTGAAATACCAAGCCGATGTTCGAGCGCACTTGGTTGGGCTGAGTGGCGACATCGAAACCCGCAACTCGAGCCGACCCAGCACTCAGTTGTAACAAAGTGCACAAAATGCTGATTGTGGTGGTCTTGCCCGCCCCGTTGGGGCCAAGAAAACCAAAAAGTTCGCCGGGGGCAACCGAAAAAGAAACATCATTGACCGCGTGAAAGTCGCCAAAGGTTTTGAATAGTGATTCAACTTCAACTGCCGGCGAACTCATGACCCACCAGCCTGACAGTTATCGTAGCCATTGAGGAAACCGTTACGGAACGCCCTGAAGCGAGTGAAAGTTACGTCTAGACCGCCGGCACTGCGAGTGCCCGAATAGTCGAGCAAAGCCAGCACCGCTTCGTCGAGATCACCGGACGAAAGAGCCACTACTCCACCGATAGTTTTGCTTTTTAAGGATTCGTTCCATACCGCGGCGGTAAAGCCGCCGGTGTAGCAATCAGCCCGCAACACGGCCTCGCCGGTATTTTCGGTGGCTCCAGGAAAGTCTTGTTGAATCAACACATTCACCGCCCAGGGATTAGCCAATAACACCATTACCCCAAAATCACCAAAATTTTCATAAACGTACTGAGCGTAAGGTTCATCAAACGCGACGTAGTCGTCGTCAATGCAATAAAAAAGTCGGTTTTCTACTTCGGAGCGCGATAACACTTGCCCACCACATTCGGGAAGTTGTTTCTTGGATCCAGTTGAGTTAAAAGTAAAAACTCGCTTAAGTAAAAGCGGTTTGAAATCGGGCATGACCTGAGAATAAAAAGAATTCAATAAATCTACTGCCACCGGTATCACTTTTCCCGCCTGAATCTCACCACCGTTTATTTTTTCTTTTTTATTAATAAAAGGAATCTCAAAATTTTCCGGTGGAGTATCGTAGTAAGTCGCGCACTTAGCGGCTCCGTTATCAAAACCATCTTGAAACGCCGCTACTCGATCAAATCCGGAACCGTGGGCGTCGGGGTCTTCACCAGAACTCCCCGTTGCGTCGCGTAAACTAAGGAGGGCGGAAAGAGCAATGTCTTGATCGCCCGGCAAGAGTTCAATTCCTTTGGCTCCGTCGGTGTTGACATGACCTAACCAGGCGCCAGCAAAGCAGTCGGCTTGTTGCTCTAAAACTATATTGGGGGCATCAGTAATACCGGCACGATCTTGAATTGCGTGACCCCACTCGTGAGCCAGAATCAGTGGTACGGCTACGGAGCCGTAATCGCGATAAAGATCGGGGAAAAACTTTTTGTTGTCGAAAGCAATAAAATTTTTGCCGAAACAGTAAAAAGCGTTACCGACGACATCGCGATAAACCTGAGTCTCGCCGGCGCACTTAGGAATCGTCACTCCGGGGGCGGCGGCAATAATCCGACTCTCGGGTATGGGTTGATAAGGCTCACCGTAAACTCGAGGGAATTCCCCCGCCCAAAATTGCTGAATATCGGTAATCGCC
>Ga0208942_1000076_pt1 | contig 44830 bp, 41 predicted proteins | sample GreLakmeSU08MSRF_FD_187704 | JGI IMG/M metagenome (GOLD analysis project Ga0208942, IMG submission 187704) | Freshwater lentic microbial communities from great Laurentian Lakes, MI, USA - Great Lakes metaG SU08MSRF (SPAdes) | ecosystem: Environmental > Aquatic > Freshwater > Lake | place: Great... | reverse complement strand
TAGCGCAGGAATGATGTATGAAACTGACTGAAAATTTAGTAGGCCAAGTGCAAATACAAAAGGAACTTTGAAAAGATTTACCATAAAGAAGAGCCAAGCGTTATTTCCCATAAATTTCATGACAGTATTTTTTCTAAGCAAAAGATAAATACTCATTGGGGGACCACCCGAATTAGCCACCATGCTCATAAAGCCAGTCATCACCCCGAGGCTTAAACGAAGAGCTTTTGGATAACGGAGATTTAAACTGAAATCACTGCTTTGCAATCTCTGACTAATTGGATACAAAATTACCAGCAGGATTACAATTATACCAATTGTTTGCTTCAGAGATTCATTTGTTGCACGAGATAGAAAATAAACTCCGACAAATATTCCAAAAATTATTGGCCAGATTAGCGAGCGAAGCATTTTCCACTCAACATGTTTCTTATAAATTCCAATTGCAAAAAGATCTCCAGCAATCAAAAGAATTAACATTACTCCCATAGATTCTTTCGCAGGCAGGATAGTTGCTAAAAGTGCTGCGTTTACTAATCCAATCCCACCAATTGAGGTCTTGGAAAATCCAGTCAAAAATCCGATTAGCGCTAGCGATGAGATCAAAGCTAAAGACATCTAGTAAAGATAACCTAATTTTGAAGTTGGAATTCAATCTTAATTCAAGATGGTGGGGTGGGTCGGGTTCGAACCGACGTGACTTGGATCTTGATGCGGCAACTATCAGTGCAACTGGGGTGACCTAGGCTCGCAGATGCATACCTGGGGCCTATTAAAATTGATCCAGAATTGGTAACCTTCTTAAATTAACAAATTTTCGGCTGATATCAAGGAGCTAAAACTTGACAAAAACTATGGCCAAAATTTTATATGTGAATAATACGGACCAAGAGTTTCGCCTCTGTGAAATTAAATCAATAAATCACCTAGTACCTATCTCTATTCCACTCACTAACTACATTGCTACGGAAACCTCATCTGAATTATCAGCTAATCTTGATTTCATTGTCATCGGTATTGGTGTTCTTGGCGGTCATTCAGGGGTAGGTCTCTCTGTAGCGACAATTTCTGGGATTTCGCCTCAATCAAATGGTCTTATTGAAGCGAAAGTAGAGGGGAGATTGGCTGCGGCATTGCGATCCCTGGGTCTGGACGCGGTCGCAATTGTTGGGTCTTCTTCAAATTTGTCTGGTATTCATATAAGTAAGAGTTCAGGTGTTTTCGTTGTTAAGTTCGAAGATGCAATCGCTTTGAGGGGCAAATCAGTATGGGAGACCACGGCAGCGGTCTCAAGTGGCGAAAATGACACCATTTTGGCAATCGGGTCATCGGGTGAGAGTCAATCCAAGTTTGCTTCGGTAGTGTGTGATTACGGTTTCCCAACACAGACCGGCGGAGTGGGAGCGATTCTAGGACGACTCGGGGTAAAGTACATTCAAATCTCAGCACAAGATTTCGTTAAACCGTCAGCGATAGTGAAGCAAATTTCGGCAGAGTATCTCGATGGAATTAAAGCGGGGAATCAACTCAGTAAAATTCATTATGACCCCCCAGGTTTTGGCGGGTTGGGTGGCTTTTCTCCGATGGTGGGTTATCACGCAGTTGAGAATTTCGCTCCACGATTATCTGTTATGACAAATAATATTGACACCGAAGAGTATAAGAAATTTCTAAAGTTGCCAGAAGATGGCTCTTGTCCGGGTTGCCCACAAAACTGTTTGAAAGATTACAGAGTCGATGAACAAAAGGTTCCTCGTCACGGCGGACGATTGCATCAATTAGCCGTGACTGTTTTCTTACATCAATGGGGAGATCGCAACCAATCTCGCGCACTTGAATTTAACTCCTATTGTCATGAAATCGGAGTTGAGCACCTATATATCAGCGCCTTGATGGGTCAAAAAGGAGCAGATAAGTCGCTACCTATACCCGCTCTCGTCAATTCCGTATTGAACGAAGAATTGGATCAATCTGCATTAACTGTGAAGAAAATGCCCATTCCACCCTTTGACCCACGCGGCTCTAAGGGGTTAGGTCTAGCCATGGCGCTAAACCCTACGGGGCCAAGGTATGACGTCATTGAACACGATATTGATTTTGATCCAAGATTGTCTTGGGAGAGACACAGCATTTTTGGAGAAGAATTCGGATTTCCTGAAGGTGGTTTGCCCCTCGCAACTATGGACGAGCGTCGGCTTCCGGCAATTTCACAAGTGTGGCAGCTTTGGAGTGCCATGGATGCGCTGGGCGTTTGTATATTCGCATCACCGCCAACAAGAGATTTACGCCTTTCACACATTATGTCGATGGTGAAATCGATAACAAATATCGAAGCGGATCGGGAAAGTATCTTCTTCGCAGGAAAGTTACGTCTGGCTTTTCAGCGAGAACTAAATTTCTTTCTCGGATTGACCTCCGATGACGATGGACTACCTGATTATTTCTTTGACGTACCCATCAATGCTCCCGACCCAGGTGAAGCGGAACTGACTTCTGAGGCACCTGCTTCAAGTCCTACAGCTGGAGTTTCGAAAGCATCACTAGGGCGCGATGAATTTGAGAACGCGCGCGCCTTTATCTACCAGGAGATGTCGTGGGACCTCGAGTTTGGAATAGATCAAGCGAGTGAAGTGTGGGAGGAAATGGATTCCTTGCAGCAATCATTTAATCAGGCCATGCGCACTCTTTAGTAAATAGGTTCTTATAGTGGAATTTGTTTTGAAACCTTCAAATAATCTGAAGATCCATTTCTGGTGAGGCGGGTCGGGCTCGAACCGACGACGACCGGATTATGAGTTCGGAAGCGATGACTGGGAGTAACACGATTGAGCGTGGTTGACGCAGTCACAACTAACAACTTACGTTCCGACGTCCTTCCATAACGGCCTCTGTTGGGGGAGGAAGTGCACTAATTGTGCACCAAACAAGCTCTACCAAATGGGATTTAATCGTCCCAGTTTGTCTCGCTCCATGACCATGAGTCAGTCTGAAAATTTTGTATAACCTGATGGATCTTCTGCCACTCGGAAGCCTCGTAATTCTTCACCTTTTCACGCAGCTCTGTGATCGTGTCAGAACCTATAGCGGTTAAAAAATCTTTGATTTTTGGCCCTTCAATAGTGTGCCCACATTCAGTGCCTGTACCTCCAGTTATGCTCCCAAGAAGGTAGCAATCAATTTTTACCAAATTGTCTTCTAAGGTGAGGGAGTAAGAATCAAATTTGCCATCCTGAAAGTTAATTAGATTTGTCACTTACTCAGCCCCATTTCTTCCATATGCTTGCGCATTCTCACTTTGGTTTCAATCAGGCTCCATGGGTGGCGAAAGGTTTCAATTTCCACACTCCAGCCACATTCGCAGACCATGAAACACTTTTTGGCTTTGCCCTCGCCGATGTAATCAAAATCAACAGAGTGCCCCTGATTAGGCAAGCCCGTAGGTAAAAGTCGCCCCATCTAGTCTTGCTTCTTCTTTGTAAAACGAACAGACTCTTTCATTCCAGTCCAATCACAATTTGTGCATTGAATTTCAGGGTCGTTATCAGTTATGCAACAACCTCCCAACACGTACTTTGTTTGATTGTAATCTTCAGAGGGCATCCCATATAGAATCTCTTTTATTCTCCCCATCTCGTTACATTTCGGGCAAAAAGTAAACCTTCCAATCCTGATCTGAGATTTTTCAATCAGTTTTCCATGCTCGGACAGGACTTGGAATCCAGCATCGGCCATATCCCTCAAGATCATGTCGGCAACTTGGAGTGGGCCTCCTTCTAGAATGTCGCTCCATTTCATGGAGCTTGAACCCCTAGTAGGAAAAAGGAATTTTGCACCTAGGTTGTCAATCGTTATCACCAACTTGCCGTTATGCGAAATATCGAAAACTTTAAAGTCATTTACAACGTTTACTTCTAAGTTTGCGTCGAGGAAGCGTTCCATTATGCAATTCGTGACAGCTTCTTCGGAGGATTGAATTTGCACGCTGCCTCCTAACTATTGCTGAGGATGTAATCATCGCCTAAGCCACTGACATTGTCAGTAGGTGTGCGGCTAAGTTCAAGAGTGAGGCGGGTCGGGCTCGAACCGCCCCGCCCCAAATCATGAGTTACCCGCTGGCATGTTTACCCAGTCCTCAATGCCCCCTCATGAGGGAATCCCCACAGAAAACTCATGGGAATCGGTGTGGAATCTACAGGGGCATAAGACAAGTGTTAAACAATGATTACTTCAACACCTAATCTTCTAAGTTCTTTAACTTGACCTTGGTCAACGTCAGTATCTGTAACAAGAGTATCTACTTCATTTATTGAAGCGATACGAGTCAAACCATGTCGTCCAACTTTGGATGAATCCGCAACAACTATTTTTCGACGAGCACGATGAACCATGTTGGTACCAATACTCGCAACAAGTTGATGGGGAGTCGTTAAACCTCTTTCCGCTGATAAACCGTCACATCCAATAATCGCAACTTCTGCGCTGAGAGGCTCGATAGACAAGAGTGCTTGTGGACCTACGAAAGCCATGTATTGCGAGAGGTATGTGCCGCCAATCGATACAAGATGAGGATTCTCCCAAGCGCTCACCTCATTAATAATTGGGAGCGAATTAGTCACAATTGTTAGAGAATTTCGTTGAAGTTCAGTCAAATAGGATGGAACTCTCGCAACTGTTGATCCTGAATAAAAAAACACAGTACTTTCTGCATCAATTAGTTCGCTTGCAGCTTTTGCAATTCGTTGCTTTTGAGCAACGTTTCTTTGCGCCCCCCTGGCGTAAGTTTTTGAAACCAGAGTTACTCGCGGTCTTGTAGCGCCTCCACGTACTCTAAATACACTGCCCTCTAATTCCATGGCATGAAGGTCGCGACGAATGGACATTTCAGTTACGCCAAATTCATCAGAGAGATCACGAACAGAGATGTATTCCTGTTCTCCAAGTATTGTGAGAATACGATCACGCCTTGATCGTGTTCGCTCGTGCAGCGAGTTATTTACAAGAGTCAAAGGCACAGTCCATGTTCGTCACGCTTCCTAATTATCGGAAATAGTTTGGCTTTGAGTCAAGTATCAGGGAGTTATTTCATCAGTTTATATGACCCGGCAAAGTCATTGACATGCCCCGATGAATCAGAGGTGCCAATGACTTTGCCTTTAGGTCTATTTCAGGCTCAGAATTTTATTTATGAGCCAGGTCGATGTTCTGCTCTTACTCCAACGTGCTTGCGTTGACGCGTAGCGTAGAAAATCGCAGCGATTGTGAGTGCAACTGCTGGGAAGAGCACGCCACCCCACTGCAGGTACCAGTGGAATGGTTCAAACGGATTGTAAATGCCTTGTCGAGGCCAGGCGATATTGATAATCATTACAACACCCCAGATAAAGGCAACAAGATTGACCGCTAGGCCAAACTTTCCTAGAGAAAAATACCCCTTTTCATTAGGTGTCCACTTACCGCGGAGTCTGGTCAGCGTTAGCGGTCCGACCACCAAAACGTAAGAGATCAAAGCCAAGATTACTGTCGTACTTGTGACTGCCAGGAAGATCTGCGGTTGATTAATGTTAGAAATCAATACAGCCATAGCGATTACCGCAACAAGCAAAATAGGCACAACAGGAGCCTGTCCTCGGTTAGAAACCTTTGAAAATGAACTACTAAATGGAAGTGCATTATCTCGTGACATTGCATAGATCATGCGAACCGCACCAGTTTGGTTTGCTAATGCACAAACAAAAATTGCAATCGCAACACAAATAAGTAGTAATTTTCCAAAACTATCACCAAGTACGCTTGTCACAACATATGTAAGCCCAAGAGAACTTAGATCCTTAGCATTTAGATCCTTCACGGCCATTAATGCGGTGAGAATCAACAAACCACCAAGGATGCCAGAGGCCAAAAGTGCACGAACGATTGCACGAGGATTTGTTTTGCGAGGATTAATGGTTTCCTCACCTACTGAACCAGCAGTATCAAAACCCCACATTACGTACAGTCCAAGTAGAATAGAAATTAGCATTGCTCCAAGATAACCAGAACTGTGGTTTGAGCCTGTGCCATTTGTCTCCATCACAATATTAACGCCACGTTTTGCGTTTAATGCAAAGAAAACAATCATGAGTACAACCGCAACAAGTTCGATAGTCACTCCGATATTATTGACAAGAGAGATAACTTTTGTTCCGGCAAGGCTTACTAAGGTTGTGCAAAGAATCATTATTCCGCCCAGAATGACGGCATTTTGTGGAACATCGTATTTGCCAGTACCGTCACCAATGAATTGGAAGCCAGACCAAATTGACGGCAAAACGAATTGCCAAGCAAGTGCCACCGCTGCTGTAGATACAGTTAACGCAAGTGTGAGACTGATTCCTGCTACCCAAGAGGTTATAGGTTTGGCAATTTGCTTTGTCCAGTTGTAAACAGAACCTGCAAGGGGAAATTTCACTGCAAGTTCTCCAAATGAAAGTGCAAAAAGTAGTTGCCCGAACACAGCAATTACCCAAACCCACCACATTGCGGGTCCACCGTTGTTATATGCGAAAGCAAAAAGCTGGAAGATGCCGGTCAGGATTGAAATGAAGGCAAATCCAATTGCAAAAGTTGAGAATGAGCCCAAACTGCGCCCCATTTTCCTTTTGTAGCCCAGTTTGGCCAGTTCGCTGTCATCAGCAGCAATTTGCTTCGCGCCGCCTAGATCAGAGGAGCTTGAATTCATTCGACTATTCCTTTCAACGAGTTGTGGGGAAAGCTTTTAAAAAGACATCAATGAAATATCTTTCTATAAGTAAACTTGAAGTGAACACAATAAGTCAAGGATTTCACGCGTTTCGTTGAAAATAGATGTCCATTCGAACATTAATTATTGACATTTAGAATATTAATCTCCTTATAATACAAATATGGGGTCTGCACGGACCCCTTTAAACAGGAGGTGGCTTTGTCACACACAAGCCCAGTTGACGTCGTAATAATCGGTGGCGGCGTTCTTGGGTGCGCAATTGCAGAGCGACTCAGTCGCACAACGGCAAAAGTTGTTCTTATTGAAGCTGAATCAGATGTCGCCGAGCATGCCAGCAAAGGAAATGCTGGTGTGGCAGTTTCCTACTACGGAAAACCTGGAAGTCAGCAAACCGATCTAATCAACGCCAGCAACCCTTTGTGGGAAGCAATCACACATCGGTTAAATGTTCCTTATCGTCGAATCGGTGGACTGATGGTTGCTCTCACAGATGAGGAATCTCAGACTTTAGAAGAAACTGTTGCTGAAATTAATGCTTGCGGTGTAAATGCACAATTGATTTCTCGTGCCGCTGCAATCAATCTTGAACCACTGGTTACGCCCAAAATTATTAGTGGAATTAATATGCCTGACGAAGGAATTATTGATCCAATCAGATTAACCGCAGCGTATGCTTCCTTAGCCGCGACCAATGGCACACAATTTAGATTTAATGAACGAGTTATTGCAATTAATCATGATGAAAATGGCAGTTGCATCACAACAAATTTGGGTCAAATTAGAACGCGTTTCATTGTCAACGCTGCAGGCGTTCAAGCTGGCAAAATAAGTGAATTAGCAGGTGGAGAGACATTAAACATGTACCCACGCAAAGGACAATACATAGTCCTTGATCGAACTTTTGGTCAGAATCTTTCAAAGATTATTTTTTCCACACACTCAGCGCATACGAAAGGAAGCAATGTTGTTCCAACCACGCATGGCTCAGCGCTGCTTGGCCCAACAGCCTTAGACCTGCAAAATCTGGATGATAAATCTACAGATACTCAAACAATTGAATGGATATTGGAAAATGCAATAAAACTTGCACCATCGGTTGCTGATGCCGCTGTGATAAAAACGTTTGCTGCTAATAGGCCTGCTGGTGATGAAGCACATCGGCTCAGAATGGATAAGAATATTTCAAATCTATTTCATGTCACTGATCGAAGTGCTGGAGTAAGCATTTCACCGGCTGCAGCGGAAATGATTCTCCAGTTGTTAAAAGTTGCAGGTTTAGATGTAGAAGATTCAAAAGATGCAATTGACGTGTTGCCTAAAGTTGCGGCTTTGCGAACTTCGGCAAACCCAGAAGAATTAATCAAGAGTGATCATTTATATGGCCAAGTAGTTTGTGCGTGTGAGCATGTAAGTGCCGCAGAAATCAAAGCAAGTCTTGAAGGTCCGGTTCCAGCAACATCAATTGATGGAGTGCGAAAGCGCACTGGTGCCGGTTATGGACGTTGCCAAGGATCACTGTGTATGGCTGGTATTTCATTTTTGACAGCGACATCAACGGGCAAGGGCCCTGATTCTGTGCTTCAAACTTCCCGCGGAACCGTGGGTTCGTAACTATGCGAATTGCAGTCGTAGGTGCAGGCCCGAGTGGCTTAGGTTGCGCAAATGAACTAGCAAGGAATCACGATGTGATCTTGATTGATCGACTTCCAGTCGTCGGTGGCGAATCTGGATGGCGTGAAACTTCTGTACTGCAATACGCATCGAAAGCCCACGAATTAGGAATACTTTTTGAACTGGGAAGTATGGCGATTCGTTGGGATGGAGTTAACCTATTAATAGTTGGCCCATTGGGAACCAAAGAAATAAGTGCGGATCATCTTTTTTTTGCTGGAGGCGTTCGACCTGCAACTTCTGCTGAAATTGGAATATCAGGAGACCGTCCTGCTGGAGTGATTCCAGCATCCGTTGCATTGCATCTCTTGGAGTCAGGAGTTCAACTGTGGAAGAACGCAATTGTCATTGGTGATGGACAACTTACACATAAGGTGATCTCAGCCATCACTCATTATGGAGGAATCTGTACAAATATTGTTGCCGATGCTACGGAAACAAATACAAATAATCGTCAATTCACAAACGCTAAAAAAATGAAAGTGCATGGAACGGCTCGTGTAGACAAATTCGAATGCGAAGTTAACGGAGAAAATCTGCAATTCGAATGTGACGGAATAATTCTTGCCGGACCACTTATTCCAAACAGAAACCTAGAAGGCGCACTTCTGGAGCCATCAAAGAATGTGACATTTGTGCAAGATATTAATGGCAGCACACCGGAGTCACGGTATGAGAACGGGAGCAGTGTCGCTCGAAATTGGACCAAAGCACAGGGAGGAAGTAAATGAGAGTTAGTTCGCCAATTGGAGAATTGCCATTCGAACCAAAACAACTTCGAGTAGTGGGCCGCGAAGTACACATCACTGGCGAGATGGGAGCTTGGCCAGCAAAGGTTGTCATTGATGCCTCGGATTTACCTTCATTGCTAAAAATTTCCGCTCTACCTCTAACTGCTGTGCTAGCCCTTGTTGGGCTAGCAGTTATCGCATTTAGATTTTTCATCAACTAACACCCAAATCAGTAAGACAACATTTCAAAAGGAGAAGTAAATGAAAGAATCTTGGCTAGAAACTCGAAAAAAAGTTATCACTTATGCGCGTAAATTGCAGGCAGAGCGACTTGTATATTCCACTGCAGGAAACATAAGTTGTCGTATACCGGGCGAGCCTCATTTACTTGCAGTAACGCCCTCCGGACGTCAGTACGACTTACTAGAACCAGAAGACATCACAATTGTAAATCTGGATGGCGAGATTATTGATGGCCATCTTGCACCGACTTCTGAAGTAGCGATGCATACTTTGATTTGCAAAAATCGTCCCGAAATCGGTGGAATCGTCCACACTCACGGCAAAGCAGTTATGACCATGGCGAATTTAGGTTGGACTCTTCCACCAATTCTGACAGGGCTAGTTGAAGCCACAGGCGGCGACGTGGTTACATCCCCATTTTCTCAGCCTGAAACAGATCAGATGTATCACTACACAGTTCCAGCGCTTCGAGATCGAGGTGCTACTTTTCTTGAATTCCACGGGTGTGTTTCCTATGGCGCTACTTTGGAAAAAGCGTTTCACACCGCAGCAGTTGTCGAGGGTGCATGTGAGGTTTATTTAACAGCACGACAATTTGGTGAAGTGCGCGAACTTCCAAAAGATCAGGTTGAATGGATTGCGTCCTATTGGCGAGCTCAATTTCCTGGTGCACCAGAACCACTACCAGCACCTGCGCCACTTCCAGGTCCGAAAAGCATTAACTCGTAATGTCCTCATACGTTTTGGGAGTCGATGTAGGAACCTCATGTTTAAAAGTGGTTCTGATTCACCCTGAACGTGGTGTGATCTCGAAAGACGAATTTTCATACCAAATGCATCGCCCTCATGCTTTTTGGGCAGAAAATGATGCAGAAGATTGGTACGTCGCGCTGACAAAAGCAATTCCAAAAGTATTGATTACTGGCGGGATAACAGCTTCAGACGTTGCAGCATTGTGCATCGTTGGACAACGTGATATCGGAGTTTTGCTAGATGGAAATGGAGAAGTTCTTGCGCCAGTAATTCATTGGACAGACCGACGTGACCCTGATCAAACCCATAAATTTTATGATCAAGTTGGACGAGAAGAGTTAATTGATAGAAGTGGAACTTTACCCATTCCGGGTTTGTTGCTACCAAATCTATTGTGGACTAAGAATAACTCACCAGAAATATGGGCGCGTGTGAGACATATTGTGACGCCAAAAGATTACTTGGCTTATAAATTAACTGGGGATATTGGTACTGATCCGACCGGACCGACTAGAAGCACCATGAATGATTGGCGAAACAACAGTTGGTGCCAGAAAACATGTGACGCAATTGAAGTGCCTATGGAATTTCTTCCCGAGATAAAGTACAAATCTTGGGAACCCCGTGGAGTTCTTGGAAAAGAAGCCACTGCAATTGGATTGCTCCCCGGCACGTTACTTGTCGCTGGAGGCGGAGATGATCCTGCTGCTGCACTTGGTTCTGGCGTTATTCATCCAGGAGATGTAAGTGTTGGTACAGGATCGTCGATGAGCTGGAGAGTTGTCGATAGCCAACCGCGTCACGACCCAACGGGACTCATTGGATTAATGCCACACGTAGTACCAGATGCATACTTGCACGAGATGGTTGTAGTTGGCAGTGGAACAACCCTTAGATGGTTCCGCGAAACGTTTACGAATAACTCCACCTTTGAAGATTTGATTGCAAATACATCCAAAATTACCAGAGGAAGCGAAGGCTTACTTTGCTATCCATTTGTCGAAGGAGCCACTGTCCCATTCCAAGACGATAATGCGCGAGCGACATTTTATGGAATATCTGGTCATCACAGTACTTCGCACTTCGTAAAGTCCATGTTAGAGGCTGTGGCATATCAATATCCATCACTACATGAAGTGATCAAGAGCCGCGGACTCTCTGTAGGCACATTGACAATTTCAGACGGTGAAGCGCGAAGCAAGATTTGGAATCAGATTAAAGCCGACGTGCTTGGATTGCCGATTACACCGGCTGTTCACGTGGAGGCACCTGCGATAGGCGCTGGAATTCTTGCCGGAATTGCAACCAATAAATTCTCAACTTTCGAAGAGGCTGTTGAAATAGTAGTTGAAACAGCGCCTCCTATATATCCTGATGCAGAGTCCGAAAATGTTTACGAGAAGTTAAGGATTGAGTGGGAGAAAATACGCGATGTTGTATACCCGAGTCTTACAAGTTCAAGTAGCCAATTAAAATAAGAAAAGGAAAATCATGACAACACTTAAAAACTTCATTGACGGCAAATTCGTAGATAATGCCAGCAACCAGACAATGTCTTTTGAAAATCCTGCAATTGGTGAGAAGTATGGAACTGCACCACTTTCTCGAGAAGTAGATGTTGACAATGCATTCAAAGCTGCAAGCCGTGCATTCGATAGCTGGAAGCGAACCAGTCCAGCGGAACGATCCCTTGCCTTATTCAGAATTTCAGAATCAATGGAAGCTCGCGCAGAAGAAATCATTGCGGCCGAAATTCAAAACACAGGTAAACCGCTTTGGTGGATGAGAGATGCCGAATTCCCACAGTGTGTTGACCACACTCGCTTCCATGCAACATTGGCACGCAATCTTCCAGGTTGGTCGACAGGTGAATACCTCACCGGCTATGACTCAACAGTTCGACGCGAACCAGTTGGAGTTTGTGCACAAGTTGCCCCATGGAACTATCCACTACTTATGGCTGTCTGGAAGTTTGCACCCGCACTCGCAATGGGCAACACAATTGTTTTAAAACCTTCGGACACAACTCCACACACTGCAAGCATTATGGCTGAAATATTTGCAGAGCATTTGCCAGCCGGTGTAGTGAACATAATTTACGGAGATCGCGATACCGGACGTGCAATGGTGGCTCACAAGCGCCCAGATCTTGTTTCCATTACAGGATCGGTTCGAGCAGGAATTGAAATAGCACAAAATGCTGCACCAGACTTAAAGCGCCTACACTTAGAACTCGGCGGGAAAGCCCCAGTAATTGTTTACGATGATTGCAATTTCGAAAAGAGCGTTCAAGGTGTTGCCGAAGCTAATTTGTATAACGCAGGCCAAGACTGTGCAGCTGGTACACGCGTATTAGTTCAAGAAGGTATCGCAAAGGAATTTACAGCTGCCCTTGCCAAAAAAGTTGCTGAATACAAGTTTGGAAAACCAGAAAATGATGAAAATTTCTATGGATCTCTAAATAGCCAAAATCAATTAGACCGTGTTCAAGGTTTCATCGACCGACTTCCCGCTCATGCGGAAATTCTTACGGGTGGCAAATCCCATCGACTCAATGGTGGATACTACTTTGAACCAACTTTGGTTGCCGGTCTGAAGCAAAATGATGAAATGATTCAAAACGAAGTTTTTGCTTCAGTGCAAACAATCCAGACCTTTAAAGATGAAACCCAAGCAATTGAGATGGCAAACGATGTTGCATATGGACTTGCTGCGTCAATCTGGTCGGAAAATCACGGTCGAGTAATTCGCACGTCACAAGATCTAGATTTTGGACAAGTGTGGGTCAACTGTCACTTGGTTCAAGCAGCGGAAATGCCTAATGGAGGCTTTAAGCATTCTGGCCATGGCAACGATTTGTCCTCTGAAGCAATCCAGGGTTACACCCGCATCAAACATATTATGAGTTTGACTGGGCGTTAATTTTTTTAGATGACACTAGAAAGACGAACTAAACCAGGGAATTGACTAACAGAGTGAGGCGGGTCGGGCTCGAACCGACGACGACCAAATTATGAGTTTGGGGCTCTAACCAACTGAGCTACCGCCTCGTCGAGAATAGTTTATAAGAGGTCACCACATATCTGCTAAACGTCACCAATATCTATTTTCTGTGGGTAAATTATGGTCAAACGGATACGTTATGGACGTATTTAAATAATCGAAACGTCCCCTCGCCAGCGCCAATCCTTCGAATTTACAGCTTCTCTCATTGCCTCGGTTGCATTTTTGTGCGCGTTAATTGCGTTCTTCAGATAGGTCGTCCAGTTATCTCTGTCTTTAGCCCCTGGATTTCTAGCGATATTCGTGGCACGACTTATCAGATAATTAAAACCCGAGGTAGGAAAATTGGGATTCCAAATCAGACCACTAATCACAAGCACTTCATCGTCATTTGCCAATTCCATCAGAATTTTCTCAGGGGTTGATGTGTTTCTGGCAATATTTTCTCGAACCCAATAAAGTGCATGTTTAGATAGTCGCTCGATTGAGTCTTCTCCTAGAGAAACATTCTTAGCTATTTGCCCCCAAGGGTGGCATTTTTCATGTTCATTAGAGCTAAGTAATGTATCAACAAATACTTTAATCACATCTTTGGGCAAGGATGGATTTTCCCCTAACCAAAAAATTGTAGTTTCATTTTCAGAATTGGAGAATTCACGCAGATAAGAGACTGGCGTGTTTGGGTTACTAGCTGCGACAGTTTGATATCGCTGTAATGCTTGGGCTTCCATCGGGTGAAGGCCTTTGCTTAGTTCAAGTTGATTTTCTTCAACCCAATCAAGCACTCGAACAATGACGTCTGCAGGAGCACACGGATTTTTGAGAAGGTTTCCAAAAGCATAAGTGATTAGCTCTTTTTCGCTCTCTTGGTAAGAACTTGTGTGACTTAGTTTTTCAAGTAGGTGGCCAGGAGTGCTTGGATTTTTCGCCAGCGCAACCCAGCATCCACTCTCTTGAAAAAGTGTCTCTAGGATTACCGAGGGAGTCTTCGGGTCACTTGCCGCACCAAATTTCCAGTCCATCTAGATTCCTGAAATGCGGATTTGAGTTCGAATCATGTATTAGATAGTAATTGGGAGAGGCGACAAATCCTAGAATTAGTCAGGGGAATTGTGTTCCTGGCGGGAGTAAGCAGTCAGCTTCTCAACAAAGTCGCTATTGAACAGTGCTTGAGGGCCCCTTTGTTGCCTAATCAATTGAATTGCATCCGTAGCCGTGTATCCCTCAATCATCAGTAACACAGCCATAACAAGGCCACTTCTATTTGCTCCAGCCTGACATCTGCTGAGGCATGGACCGCAGACACGAATTTTCTTGACATCCTCAAACGGTTGGTCAAATAGGACTTCTACTTCTGCTTTTCTTGCAAGAGTCTGATTGATTTCTGCAATAGACATTCCCTGCTTTAGTTCTTCACAATTCGCAATTGCTCCAAGAGTTAAATGCGGAACCCGCTTATAAACAAACCCTTTTCGTACATCGTCCTGGACATTAGATTTATCAAGAGGTTGCCCGCCTTGAAGTTTCATTTAAGATGAGCCAAAACAAAACAAAGGCTGATCTCGATGGAGTCATCCAAGGCCTGCGAGCGGATAATCGTGAAGCTGCTGCAAAGAGTCCCACAAATGATTTTATGTCGATTGACGGGGAATAAATCTAGAAACCGTTAGGTGCTCTGAGTAATTTTGCTTTGGGTTTTGCATTCTAGATAAGAGTGCTTTTGCCGCAGCCTCCCCCTGCTCAGGGATATTGATATCGATACTTGAGATCTTTGGATAGACATAAGAGCAGAAATCATCATTATCTAGACCTAGTACTGCTGTTTCCTCAGGAATGGCTCGGTTCTGCTCTCGCAGGTAGTTGATTACCGCTGCTGCCATTAAATCATTCCCACAGATTATTGCGTCAAAATTAAATATTGTCACTAATCTCCTAATTTCAATATTTGCTTGCTCAAATGTAAAGCTTGAGGTGTTCACAACATCAAATTTGACGGATTTTTCATTAATTTCCGACATGATTTTCAAGAAGCAATTATTTCGGTTCAGACCCGGGATTGAATCGAGGGGGCCATTAAACAGAAGAAACCTCTTTTTTCCCTTGGCACGTAGATATAAAATAGCTTCTTTCATGCCGTGGTATTCGTCGGTACCAACTGAGTCAATCTTTGTGCCGCGAATGTGGGGACCAATAAGTACCGTTGGGATGGTTAGCTTCTTTAGCTTGTCTACAGTGGCCGGAGAAAAGGTAATAGGGCCAAAAATAAATCCATCGACGAAGCCTGAGCCTGCCTTTTCGATTTGCTCCTGAATCTCTTCTTCATTGTTTGCCGATGCGCTAAGCAAGATGTGGTAACCGCTCTTGCTAATCGCATTTTCAATGTTTTCTGCCAGAGTCATATAAAAAGGATTGGAAATATTTGCCAAACTTAAAAGGATTCTGTTGGTCTTTCGTGACCTAAGTGCTTGCCCATCTATGTTTACTTTGTATTTCAGCTGCTTTATAGACCTTAATACCCGTAGGCGCGTGTTTTCAGAGCATGGAGAGTTGTTGATTACCCGCGAAACCGTTGCCGTTGACACACCGGCATGCAATGCAACGTCGGCGATAGTTGATTTGGCACTCTTCATCGTGGCCCCAGCCTATCAATTGCCAAATTCGCTATTTGGATTCTTGTAAAGCCTTATCAATTATTTCTTGGATTCCTTCAATTTCATAAAAATTAGGTGGGATTGATGCATCGATCGTTACCATCAAACTTGCCCATCGTGCTCCTATCTCAAGCAAGACCTTTCCCGGTGTGATGCCTAAGGCATAGCCAGTGAGAAATCCTGCTAAGAAAGAATCTCCTGCACCAGTTGTATCAATTGTATTTACTGGAAAAGCATCCTGATGAACTTTTCCGGACTTGCTGTAAAGCGTCGAACCAGTAAGTCCTCTTGTGACAACAATCAATGGGAAGCGATCTAGATAATCTTCGAAGGGTAATTCCTTGGGAATATCTGTAATGGAGCCAATCGCGATGTCGGCTGAGACGTGTGGGTCTGCAAGCAGTGCGCCTAAACCAATAACAATTGTGCAGCCCTGCTCTCGGGCAATATCAATTTCAGCTCGCCACTCTTCATACCAATGAGTGAACAAAACAATATCCCCCGACTTAATTCCAGAGTTCTTGAAAGTAAGTCCACCATGGTCCTTAATTGGCTTGCTCAGCAACATCAGTGTTCGCTCACCGGATTTATCGACTACTACTAGACAGCGGGGGGTTCCTTGATCTCCTCGTGTAATTAGCAGGGGATTGAAGCCGCTGCTTTGCAGAACTGGCTCGACTAGCTTTGCTGCATCGTCATTTCCAAGATAGGTGATAAAGCCTGTTTCAATGGGTCCTGAAGCGATACCGATTGCAATGTTTGAAGTACTTCCACCGCACCGATTAATTGCCTCGGTGGGAAGGTGGAAATTACCGACAACTATCTCCGTATTAAGCTTGAGAACTACATCTTCGGCGACATGGCCGATGACCCATACTTTACGCATCTACAAATCACCTCAACTCCCCAATTAGATGAAAAATACTACAGACCTACTTCATTCTGTTCGAAGCTAAAATCTCATATGCAGTTTTCATGGTCTTGATTTCGCTCCATGAAACTTCCTTTAGCCATGGGATGCTATAGAAATCTGCACTTTCAATTTTTTGAGCACATATGAGGGCTCCTGCTTGGGCAGCGACAGTATCGGTGTCACCCTTTAGTTCACATGAGAGGCGGTAGGCATCTAAGCAATCTTTGGCACGATCAATAACCCAGGTGACGGCTCGAAGAGTTTCCAGTGAATCCAGAGTGATTCCATCTTTTGGTGGCTGCCATGAATCATAATTTTTAATGAACTCTGGAAAGTCACTAGGAATATCTGGGATTGCGGCAACTTCTGCCTTCAGTACTTCAAAGTTTGAGCGAGGATTGCTTTCAAGAGCTTCGCTAAACAAAGCTGATGCAAGAACTCCTGCATATGCTGCAACTAGGTTGTGGTGAGTGGCTGTTGCCAGTTCAAAGACCATTGCTCTTCGCTCTTTGGCTTTGGAGGCGGGATAGGCAAGCCCAATCATTGAGGTTCTCATCAGACCACCATTAGTGTTTCCAACCATGGCCATTAATTTTGGTTCCATTGGGATTCCAAGTGCAAAACGTGTTGTTGGCCCAAGTCCGCGCAGATTAGGCACCGCTGCCTTTAAATCTCTTAAGAAGTTTGCTTTGGCATTAGCCAAGGTTGAGTTTGCAAAAGTTTCTATTGTGATCAGACTTAATAGGGTGTCATCGCTCACCCCTCCCCATGGCCAATCATCACGGGTACCCATTCGTTCAATGTGAACAGGTGATGCATCGTGCATTTCATACTCCACGCCGATCGCATCTCCGCCGGCAAAGGCCAGCAAAGCCGTCGCGATGCGCATTTCAGCTGAGCCGGGTCCACTGTTTTCTATGCTTTCAGGTAGAACTCCAAGCCCAATGAACTCTTGAATTTTCATCCGTGCTCCCGCTTGACTAAATCATGCTTTGCTGTAGTTTACATCACAATAATGTAATCGATTACATTTGTCAACGAAGAAACAGATCTCTGAAAGGGGTATCAATAGTGAACAGCAGGAAAACGAAATATCTGGCAGGGCTTGCAGCTCTGTCATTCTCATTAACTTCGATCGTATTTGCGACACAGGCTTCGGCTGCACCAGTGAATATCACTGCTTCAATGGGAACCGGGGTTGACGAAGTTTGTTGGGCAAAGTTTATTAGCCAAGATTGGAAAGATCCAAAGTATAGCCTCAAGGTCACCAACAGCTCAAGTTTTGATGTTAAGGATCAAACCGCAATTGCCTCTGGTAGTGGCCCGGACATCATTTATACAGCGGGGCCTAGTGTAACTGCAAAGTACGCAAAAGCGGGACAGATTGTTGACCTTGCAAAATATTCCAAGCAATATGGATGGGATAAAGCCTTTGCTCCTTGGGCTCTTTCATTAGGATCTTACAAAGGAAAAGTTTACAGTCTTCAAGCTGAAACTGAAGCTATGGTCATGTTCTACAACAAAACTGTGATGGATAAATTGAAGCTAAAGCAACCTACAACTATTGCTGAAATTCAAACCACTGTAAAAGCAATTAAGGCTGCTGGGCTCAATCCATTTACTGGTGGCAACGCTGAATGGAAAGGAACCAATGAATGGTTTATTAGTGCTCTATTCAATGCCGTAGCAGGCCCTGACGCTGTCTATCAAGCACTGACAGGAAAGAAGTCATGGACTGATCCAGCGTTCTTAGAAGCCGTAAATGTAATAACTGATTGGCAACAAAAGGGATATCTCTCGGGGGGTGTGGATCGATATTACACACTAACCGAAAATGAGTTTTTAACTAACTGGGGAACTGGAAAAGCAGTTATAAATATGGATGGTAGCTGGCGCTTTGGTTCTGCAGGGCAGTACTTCAAGGACACTGGAAACGATTGGTCATGGGGATCCTTTCCAACGAAATCCGGAAAAAGTGTTTACTCAATCGGAGTTGGATCATCTTGGGCGATTAACAAAAATAGCAAGAATCAAGATGGAGCAGCTAAGGCATTGGCTTATATGTTCGACAAGAAGACACAGGGTGCCTTGGCTACTAAGTGTGGAATTGCACCGGCACCAATCGCAATTACTGCCAAAGAGCTAAAGGGTATTGATCCTCGACAGATTGATTTCCTTGTGAAGATGGATGTTGCTGCTAAATCAGGTAACTTCGGTTACTTGACGTGGGCATTCTGGCCACCAAAAACAGAGCAATACATCATCAATGAGATCGAAAAGGTATGGAACAAGAACATGACTCCTGAAAAGTATTTGGCAGGCATGGACAAACTATTCCAAACTGAACTAAAAGCAGGAGATGTACCACCAATACCTGCTAGAAAATAGTTATAAGGGGTAACAACGAGTACACCTGGGAGAAACTTCCCAGGTGTACTCTTCTAAAATAGGAGATAAATTGTCTAATAATGTTCTAAAGAAGAATCTTGGATCATGGCTCTTTATACTTCCAATTCTTGTCATACATCTATTCGTCGTAGCTCTTCCGGCCATGTCCACTATTTATTTAAGTATGACTGACTGGAGCGGAGTTGGTGTTCCGCACTTCACAGGACTCACAAATATCAAACGACTTTTATTTGATGATGATAATTTCATATCTGCTCTCAAAAATAATATTCGATGGTTAGCATTTTTTCTTACCATCCCCTTCGTTATGTCACTTTCAGCAGCATATGGATTGAGTCAAATAAAGCGCGGTGTCATGTTCTACCGTGTATCTCTATTTTTGCCTTACATTCTTCCAAGCGTAATTGTTGGAGCCTTATGGGGATTTCTATTAAACCCAAGTAGTGGCCTCACAGGATTTCTAGACAGAATAGGAGTTCCTGGTTTTGATAAAGCACTTTTGGGAACTTCAAAAACAGCGCTGTGGTCCATCGCTTTTATTGATAATTGGCATTTCTGGGGATTTTTAACAATACTTTTTCTTGTCGCATTACAGAATGTTCCACGCGAACTGTACGAATCTGCCGAACTTGACGGCGCAAATGAATTTCAAAGATTTCGCTATGTAGCCTTACCTGGTATTCGACCTACTCTTGTTTTTATGCTCATGATGGTCGGCATTTGGTCCTTCTTAGTATTTGATTATGTTTGGGTTCTTACAAAAGGAGGTCCAGCGGGTTCCACAGAAGTCCTTGGAACGTTGGTATATCGAACAGCCTTTGGTGACTTCGAAGCAGGTTATGCAACTTTGCAGGGCCTCGGTATGGCGTTTTTTGCGAGTGCATCACTGGTTTCCTTTGCAATCCTGCGCAAGAGAGGGTGGGAAATCTAATGACGAAGTTGAAATCACGCCCTTCGGTTTTGAATATTCCCTTAATCTTCTTGAGCTTGTTTGCGGTTTATCCAATCGCTGTCTTGATTATGAATTCACTCAAATCAAGACAAGATCTAGGGCTAAATCCAACAGGACTTCCGAAAGAGTTTATGTGGTCAAACTACAAAACTGCTTTTGAGACAAGTAATTTTGCCCGCCATGCAACAAACTCAATGTTTTTAGTTTTCGCAACAGTCTCGATAGTTTTAATTCTTGGTGGTTTAGCGGCCTACAGTTTGGCGCGTCTTAAGCCAAGAGGTAGCAATGGGGTCATGGTGTACATGCTTGTGATGTCCACATTGCCACTATGGCTGTACATCGTGCCATTGTTCTTTTTATGGCGGCAAGTTGGTTTGTTGAATAACTACTTGGGTCTTGTCTTGCTGTACGTCGCGCTCAATTCTCCTTTCGCAATATTCCTTCTGAGAAGTTTCTTAGTAAGAATTCCGCGCGAGATAGAGGAGGCGGCAATTATGGATGGCGCCTCCAAGATGAAAGTTTTGACCAAAGTACTGCTTCCAATTTCGTGGTCAAGCTTCTTAACCGTGGGACTAGTTGTCGCACTCAATGTTTGGAATGAATTCCAAGTCGCATTCATTCTGATCAATGATGAGGAAAAATTGCCAATTGCCACAAGCTTCTTTGCCTTCCAACAGACGTTTGGTAACGACTGGACTTTGACGAGTGCTGTAGGCGTCATGGTAATTCTTCCTGTTCTACTATTGTTTTTTGTTTTCCAACGTAAATTCACAGATGGCTTGGTCCAGGGCAGCGTAAAGGGCTAAAGGCCGAGCCACTAAAAGTGGTGTTAACTAGTGACATGAAAATTGTCGCAAGACTTCCTCAGATGGTCTTGGGCGGCGACCGTCAACCACCTCATTCTTGATTCCAAAGTCATCGAAAGCGAATTGTTTGTTAGGCTCAAAAAAGGGCGAATTAATAATGGGGTTCTCGATGAGAACATCGCCACGCTCTGCCATTAATCCCCCTGTTTAATCGGTGGATTGGCTCCACCATGGGACTAATTCTGTACTAAGCCACCGACAAAGAGTTCTATTTCCTGGTCATTAACTGAGATAGATACCTTGTTAATCCTGCAAAAGGATTGACTAGGTCGGCAGAACAGAAAACACAAATCACCCCCCTTAACGAAAACCAAGTTCTTGCACTTCTAGATAAATACAAGGGAACAACAGCAATTGCTAAAAAGAGCACAAGTTCCATCAGATTTGTTTCTGATTGTTACTTAGAATCATCGTGGTTCTTTCTTTTCTGCTCATCGATTTCTACCATATTCATTAATTCTTTTAGGGAACTAACCGGCATTGAGGCTTTAAGCCATGATTCGGTATATCCGGTGAACCTTCCAAAAAGATCAGAAATTCCAATTTTTGCTCCTCGCCTATTAAGCATTCTTATAATTTCTGTTTCCCAAGTTCTGGCAAGATCGCCATTCATGGGTCCACGAATTTCAAGAACTTGCCAACCTAGTTTTTGGTGAATGCCCAACCTATTATCAGGAACATTGCTGATGCCAATTTGCAACATTTCCCAATCAGGTTGTTCTAGGAAATACAACCAACCATCTTTATTTGGATCAAAACCAGATTTTGCACAAGACGGACAACCTCTGCCCGCTTTTCTTTCTGAAATTCTAACCCTCCAGATGTGACCCTTTTCAGAACATTTCCATTTCTTTTTCTCTTTCCCTCCAGAAACAAATGTTCGCGGATCCCAACCAAATGTGAATAGAGCGGTTAAAGAAGTGCACCAAATGTGCATGGACGCCGTTGATGGCATCGTTAAACCAGCTCAACTAAGCACTAAAAACGACTCTGAACAGGGCTTTTCTTTTGGCTTACAAACTTGGAATCATGGGCGAACATCGGATTATGAGTCCGGGGCTCTAACCAACTGAGCTACCGCCTCGTCCTGGATAGTTTATTGGAATCGCCCCAAATTCTGTTAAATAGATCAGGGCAGAGGTGGACTCCTTTTCAGGGGTCAACTCAAGGTTTAGGGTTTGCACATTTGATGGAAAATTAGTAATTGCTCAAGCCTAAAAGTTGATTAACCGCTATAGGGTGTGTTAACAAATTAATTCCATAATTGAAGCCGTATTCCAAGCGGTTTTCGGTGGGATTCTCAGGAGGAATAGATTGATGAAATCACTAGTAAAGGGATCAGTTAAAACATTTGCTGCGGTAGCTGTATTGGCACTGTTAGCAAGTTGCTCATCACCGGCAACTGAAGAGGCAGCAGAGCCGGCAGAGCCCGCAGTAGCAGTCAAGGCTTGCTTAGCTCTTGATACAGGCGGTGTCGATGACAAGTCATTCAACGCTTCTGCGTGGGAAGGCGCACAAGCTGCAGAGGCTGCTGGTGCAGAAGTTAAATACCTCGCCGCAACTTCAGATGCAGATTACGCACCAAATATTAAGAAACTTGTCGACGAAGGTTGCAACATCGTTATCGGTGTTGGTTTCTTGATCAATGGCGCAATTCTTGAGGCTGCTAAAGCTAATCCAGGTACCAGTTTCGCCATCGTGGATCAAGACGGTCAAGACCATGGACCAGCTGGAGATCAATACCCGGGCGCAGTTGTCGAAAATCTAAAGGGACTTCAATTTGCAACTAACCAAGCAGCATTCCAAGCGGGTTATCTCGCAGCTGGTTATTCAAAGAGTGGCAAAGTTGCAACATACGGCGGGTTAAACATCCCACCAGTCACCATCTTTATGGACGGCTTTGCTCGTGGCGTTGCTCATTACAACACTACCAAGGGCACGAAAGTTGTCGTTCTCGGTTGGGATATTGACAAGAAGGATGGCACATTCGTTGGTGGATTCTCGGATCAAGCAAAAGCACTTCAAATCTCAAAGAACTTTGAGCAACAAGGTGCAGATGTGATTTTCCCAGTAGCTGGCGGTTTAGGCAGTGCAACAGCTAACCAATCAATGACTGGCAAGAAATCTGTAACTATCTGGGTTGACTCAGATGGTTTCGTACAAGCTCCACAATTCGCTTCAGTTCTACTAACCTCAGTTGTCAAGGGTGTTGGAACATCAGTAACAGCAGTTATTCAAGATGTTATTGATAACAAATTCTCATCAACTGGATATATGGGAACATTGGAAAACCAAGGAACATTCTTGGCTCCGTTCCACGATTTGGAATCAACTGTTGATGCCACTTTGGCAGCAGAAGTTGAAAAACTTGGTACAGATATCACTTCTGGAACAATCGCTGTTTCCTAACCGAAATTAGCTAAATCCAAGAAGTTATCAGGCAGTGAGAATTGAGATGGGCGGGTTACTAAATCGCCCATCTCAATTTCACTTAGGTTAGCTATTAATCAGGCAGACGAGAGGTCATTGTGTCGGTCGAATTACGTGGCATCACTAAAAGTTTTGGTGATCTTGTCGCGAACGATGGCATCGATTTGCGGGTTGAAACTGGTGAAATCCACGCAATACTCGGTGAAAATGGTGCCGGCAAATCAACTTTGATGAACATTCTTTACGGATTATTAAGCCCAGATAGTGGTCAGATTCTAGTAGATGAGCAGCCGGTCACAATTTCAGAACCTAGCGACGCGCTCGCTGCTGGTATTGGAATGGTGCACCAACACTTCATGCTCATTCCAGTCTTCACAGTTGCTGAAAACATTGTGCTCGGGCATGAGAAAGTTAAAGGGCTTGGCGTTTTAGAGTTAGACCAAGCTAGAGCTGAAATTACTCGCATTTCTCAAGATTTCAATTTTGATGTGGATCCTGATGCAATTGTGGAAACCTTGCCAGTTGGAATTCAACAGCGGGTCGAAGTTATTAGAGCTTTGATTTATAACGCAAAAGTTTTGATATTGGACGAACCTACTGCAGTTCTAACTCCACAAGAAACAGACGAATTGCTGCAAGTGATGAAAAATTTGAAGAAACGCGGAACCTCAATAATTTTTATCACCCATAAATTACGGGAAGTGCAAGCAGCCGCTGATCGAATCACGATTATTCGGCGCGGTAAAGTTGTAGGAACTGCACTGCCTAGTGCGACGCAAGAAGAATTGGCTGCACAGATGGTTGGCCGCCCTGTTGATTTAACTTTGACAAAGAAGCCAGCAGTTATTGGATCTAATGTGCTTTCAATTTCAAACCTCAGGGTTATTGATAACACCGGCCGTGAGTTGTTACATAGCGTTTCCTTGGATGTGCGAGCCGGAGAAATAGTGGCAGTAGCAGGAGTTCAGGGAAACGGTCAGAGTGAATTGGCTCGGGCAATTTTGAATTTAGAAGAGCACGTGAGCGGAAAGATTTTGATTGATGGCAAAAATATTGTGGGCGAAACCGTTAGAAACTCACTACATTCTGGGATTGCATTTATTCCAGAATCTAGAGAGATAGATGGACTAATTAGTTCATTTTCCCTCGCAGAGAATTTAATTCTTGACACTTATAATTTGCCACCAAATGCAAGTAGATTGCTTATGAGTCCGGATAAGATTTCAAAAGAGGCAACCAAGCGGATTGCCGAATTTGATATTAGAAGTCAAGGCGCGAGCGAATTAGTTTCATCCCTTTCTGGTGGTAATAAGCAAAAAGTCGTACTGGCGCGTGAACTTTCTCGTCCCGTAAAAGTAGTGGTGGCGTCCCAACCCACTCGAGGGCTCGATGTTGGTTCAATTGAATTCGTGCATGAGAAAATTGTGCAAGAGCGAGATGCCGGCAGGGCTGTGCTTTTGTTCAGCACCGAACTCGATGAAGTTTTTGCTTTAGCGGATCGAATAGCCGTCATGTATCGTGGAACTATTATCGACATAGTCCCTGCTTCTATTTCGCGTAGCGATCTTGGACTCCTGATGGCCGGCATAAAGCCAAAGGTTAATTCATGAGCAAAATCAAAAAAGCAATAGATGACACTTTTCGCTCAATAACGCTTCCGTTCCTCGCTTTCTTTTTAGCAATTCTTTCCGGCGGGCTATTGATCGCCTTTTCAGATCCTGAAATTTACAAACTCTGGAGATCCCCACTTGAATTTCTTGGCACTGGATTTACATCAGCAGGTCAAGCGTATTTAGCTTTGATCCAAGGATCTATTTTTGACGTGAACTTAACTTCTAAGAATTTCCTCTTGGGCTTTTATCCACTGTCGGAAACTTTTGTCGTTGCAGCACCGTTAATTTTGACTGGATTATCCGTAACTCTTGCTTTTCGGGCTGGGCTTTTCAATATCGGCGCCCAAGGACAATTTATATTTGGTGCAATCGGGGCTTCCTACGTTGGATTCCATTTCATCTTACCTCCTGTAATTCATGCAGTGGCAGCAATACTTGGAGCGATGCTTTGTGCTGGACTCTGGGGTGGGCTTGTAGGTTTCTTAAAAGCACGCACTGGCGCGCATGAAGTAATCGTCACAATAATGCTCAATTACATATCGGTTTACTTTTTGCTTTGGCTATTAAGCACTCAAACTTTCTTGCGAAAAGGTCGTCAAGATCCAATCGCTCCGCCAGTTAATGAAAACGCCCAGCTACCAAAACTATTCGGCATGGATTACCGAATTAATTTAGGTATTTTTGTGGCACTCGGTGTGGCCTATTTAATTCATATTTTGCTTTTAAGAACCACGTGGGGATTTCAATTTAGAGCTGTCGGTGCAAATACCCTTGCCGCTAAAACCGCAGGAATGTCGGTTCCGTTTGTGCTCACTTCTGTAATGGTGATCAGCGGCGCCCTTGCTGGGTTGGGCGGCGCGGTACAAGTACTGGGAAGTGAGTATGCATTAACCGCTGGCGTTGCTGGTTCCTTTGGCTTTGATGCAATCACTGTTGCACTTTTGGGTCGAGCAAAACCACTCGGAACTGTTTTGGCGGCTTTATTGTTTGGTGCACTTAGAGCTGGCGGATTAACAATGCAGGCAAACACCACTACACCGATTGACATAGTTTTAGTTATTCAAGCATTAGTGGTGCTATTTATTGCAGCACCTGCAGTGGTCCGAGCAATATTTAGATTGAAAAACGTTAAATCTGGAACCGACATGGCGGCGAAAGGTTGGAACGGGTGAGCAAAGTTTCCAAATTGACGCCACTACAGAAGCGTCGCCAGCGCGGAGCATTTAGCCTCCTAGTTTTATCTCTTGGATCGCTAATCGGTTTCGGGATAATGCAAAAAAAGAGTGCGCCAGTAACCTACAAATTTGTATTGGAAAAAGAGTGGATTGCTATTAATGAATGGACTTTAGATTCTCGAACCGGTTCGTATGGATTTAGTATTGCGGCGCTACTGTTTTCAATATGGGCAATTATGCAATTCCGCAGAAATAAAAAGATCCAACTACAAAGCGCCCTAGGTGGGTCTGCAATACTGATGGCTTTCTTATGCTGGGCAGCCAGTGGGAAAATGATTCCATTTACTGGCTTATTGCAAGGAGCACTCCTACTGTCGGTGCCACTAATTTTTGGCGCAATGGCAGGTGTACTTTGCGAACGATCGGGCGTTATTAATATTGCCATTGAAGGCCAATTACTTGCTGGTGCATTTGCTGCCGGTGTTGTGGCAAGTCTCACCCAAAACACTACCTATGGCTTGTTAGTTGCTCCCCTGGCTGGCGCATTAATCTCGTTAATCTTGGCTGTATTCGCGATTAAATTTTCGATCGACCAAGTGATCCTTGGCTTTGTAATTAACGTATTGGTAATCGGCATGACTAACTTCTTATATAAAAAATTATTGATTCCATACCAAAACACTTGGAATTCGGGCCCAATTCTCTCACCAATAGAAATTCCAATATTGAGCAAAATACCTTTACTAGGACCGATTTTCTTTAATCAAACAATCATCGTTTATTTGATGTATTTAATCGTTGCGGTCATACATTTCTCCCTCTTTAAAACTCGTTGGGGACTTCGGACTCGTGCAATTGGCGAACACCCAACCGCAGCCGACTCCGTTGGAATCAAAGTTAATAAATTGAGATTTCGAAATGTAATTTTCGCTGGTTTAGTTGCTGGGCTTGGCGGGGCTTATTTCACGGTCGGCGCCGTTGGTGCATTCGGCAAAGAGATGACCGCTGGAAAAGGTTTCATTGCCTTAGCTGCGCTAATTTTTGGACGATGGAGCCCCGTTGGTGCTGTAATGGCTGCGCTCTTATTTGGCTTCGCTGATAATTTGCAAGGCATACTGTCAATCACTGGCACTCCAATTCCGAGTGAATTTATGTTAATGGCGCCATACATCGCGACCATAATTGCAGTAACTGGATTTGTAGGAAGAGTTCGCGCACCTGCGGCGGATGGAATTCCATATAACCGAGGTGGATCTCATTAATGGACATTAACTGGCAAGAACTTCATGATGAAGCAAAACGAGTGATGAGGCTTTCTTATTCGCCTTATTCGAAATTTGCAGTTGGTGTTGCTGGTTTAGTGAATGATGGCCGAATTATTAGCGGTTGTAACGTTGAGAATGCTAGTTACGGTCTAACTCTGTGTGCTGAATGCAGCATGATTTCAAATTTAGCAATGACCGGCGGCGGTAAAATAATTGCCGCACTTTGCGTTGATAGCAATGGAGATTATTTATCACCATGTGGCCGTTGTCGCCAACTACTTTTCGAGCATGGAGGTCCAAATATGCAATTAATGACCCCTGATGGCCCTCAACCGATGTCACTTATGTTGCCATGGGGATTTGGTCCAGGAGATTTACAAAAGTGAACGAACCATTTGCTGCGGTAGAGATCATCGCGGCTAAACGAGATAACGGAGTATTAACTGATCCGCAGATTGACTGGGTAGTTGACGCATACACTCGTGGGGCGGTAGCGGATGAGCAGATGTCTGCTTTATTAATGGCGATTTTATTAAATGGCATGAGTGATCACGAAATTTCGCGCTGGACAGATGCAATGATAAATAGTGGTGAGCGAATGTCGTGGTCTGAACTTTCAATTCCTACCGTCGATAAACATTCAACCGGTGGAGTTGGCGACAAAATTACTTTGCCACTTGCGCCAATAGTCGCAGCATGTGGCGCGGCAGTTCCACAACTTTCAGGCCGAGGGCTTGGTCATACCGGTGGCACGCTAGACAAACTTGAATCGATCCCAGGTTGGCGGGCATCGTTATCAAACGATGAGATGTTAAAGGTATTGCAAGAATGTGGCGCGGTAATTTGCGCAGCTGGCGCTGGATTGGCGCCGGCAGATAAGAAACTTTATGCCCTACGTGATGTAACTGGGACTGTGCCATCAATTCCCTTAATTGCTTCATCAATCATGAGTAAGAAAATTGCTGAAGGGACGAGCGCCTTAGTTTTAGATGTCAAAACTGGAAGCGGCGCCTTTATGACTGATCCAGAACAAGCGAAATTATTAGCGCGCACCATGGTTGATTTAGGAATTCGCGCTGGCGTAAAAACTCGAGCGCTGGTTACTGCAATGGATGTACCACTTGGGTTAACAGCAGGCAATGCCCTCGAAGTAAGAGAGTCGGTCGAAGTGCTGGCCGGTGGTGGACCAGCTGATGTAATTGAGTTAACTCTATTGTTAGCAAGAGAGATGCTGGAATTAGGTGGCGTAAAAGGCAAAGACCCAGAAAGTGCATTAAAGGATGGCAGCGCAATGGATCATTGGCGTCGCATGATTAAAGCCCAAGGTGGCGACCCAGATGCAAAACTTCCAGTTGCTAGAGAATCTCAACAAGTATTCGCACAAAGTGATGGCCTACTCACAAAGATGGATGCGATGAAAGTAGGTGTTTCAGCTTGGTTATTAGGCGCAGGTCGATCACGCCAAGGCGAAAAAGTCCAAGCCGGAGCTGGCATCGAAATGCACGCCAAACCCGGTGAAATGGTCAAGAAGGGCGCACCGCTATTTACGCTACATTCTGATGAAGCTGAAAGGTTTGCCCGTTCATTGGCCGCTCTAGATGATGCAGTATCGATTTCTGCTTTAAATGAAAAGAACGTAAAGAACGAAAAGAACGAGCGTTTACCCCTAATTGTTGCGCGTATTAAATAAATTAAAAAGGATATCTTGATGACGTTGTTAAAGATCCCAACTAAAGAGCAAGTAAAGAAAATACCGAAGGCACTCTTGCATGATCATTTGGACGGCGGATTGCGTCCGGAAACCATTATTGAAATTGCAAACAAGATTGGTTACAAAAAGCTTCCCACGGATGATCCAGCAAAACTCGCAGATTGGTTCCAAGAATCTTGTGATTCTGGTTCGTTAGTTCGCTATTTGGAAACTTTTGCACACACGATTGCTGTGATGCAGAGTCGCGAAGGCATTATTCAAGTTGCGCGTGAATGTGCGATTGACCTCGCTAGAGATGGCGTGATTTATGCCGAAGTTCGCGGTGCGCCAGAACTTTTCACTGAGCAAGGATTAACACTTAACCAAGTTGTTGAGGCCACTTCCGAAGGTTATAAACAAGGAATGACCGAAGCTAGCCGAGAAGGAAACATCATTCGAGTTGAATCAATTCTCTGCGGTATGCGCCAAAATAACCGCTCCCAAGAAACAGCAGAAGCGGTTGTTAAATATCGCGACCAAGGCGTAGTTGGTTTTGATATTGCAGGTCCAGAAGATGGGTTCCCACCAACAAATCAATTAGATACTTTCGAGTATTTGCGAAGAGAGAACGCACATTTCACAATCCATGCTGGTGAAGCATATGGATTGCCATCAATTTGGGAGGCAATCCAGCATTGTGGCGCGGAACGACTGGGACATGGCGTAAGAATTATTGATGACATTGATTTTTCAGGTGCCACGCCAAAGTTGGGACGATTGGCATCTTATGTAAGAGACCGGCGCATTCCATTGGAACTTTGTCCAACGTCAAATTTACAAACCGGCGCTGCAAAAACAATAAGTGAGCATCCGATTGGCATTTTGGCTAAATTAAGGTTTCGAATCACAGTTAATACTGATAATCGCTTAATGTCGCGCACTTCGATGACCCATGAGATGAATGAATTAGTTGCGGCGTTTGGATGGAATCTTACTGATTTGCAACGTGTGACTGTAAATGCGATGAAGAGCGCATTCATCCCGTTTGATGAGCGCTTAGCAATTATCGAAACCGTTATAAAACCTGCTTATGCACGGATTGCTGGAGAGTAACTAAACCCCGATTGGGTGCCAGACTGTTTTACTTTCCATAAAAGCCAACATTCGTTGTGGCGATGGTGACTTATTAAATCGGTGAATTCGTTTTAGGTTTTCAGCACCGGCTACTCGAAGTTCGGCCTCTATTTTTGAATCGACGCCTGAAATATCAAGGCCATCGATTTCCATATGCGAAGCCATCCATGGCGCCAACTCAGAAACTTTTCCGGTTAATATATTTAGTACTCCAGCAGGTAAATCACTAGTTGCTAGAGCCTCGCTAAGAGTTATAGCGGGTAGTGGACGCTTTTCACTAGCAATTACCACTGCACTATTTCCAGCTGCGATAACTGGCGCGATAGCAGCCACCAAACCAAGTAGCGATTCCTTTTGTTCCGCAATTATTCCCACAACGCCAAGCTCTTCTGGAATTGTGAAGTTGTAATAAGGTCCAGCGATTGGATTTGTAGCTCCAGCTATTGTTGAAATCTTGTCGCACCATCCGGCATACCAAACCCATAAATCAATTGCTTGTGCCACTTGTGCCTTAGCATCTTTTGAAGTGCCGCCCTCTAACGCTAAAATCTCAGCGGCAAATTGCTCGCTGCGACCTTCCATTATTTCGGCAATTCGATAAAGAATTTGTCCACGGTTAAACGCGGTAGCCGCACTCCAGCCTGGCAGCGCTAATTTAGCGGCGGTAACCGAATCCCTTAAATCCTTGCGGGAGGCAAGTGCAGGGTTGGCAATAAATTTTCCGTTAGCGCCTTTGATTTCGTAACTACGGCCAGATTCGCTACGCGGGAATTGACCTGCAATGAATAGCTTGTAAGTCTTCTTAACATCAATACGGCTCATTTTGCGCCCTTCAGATATGCAGCCAGACCATGGCGTCCACCTTCGCGGCCCCAGCCAGATTCTTTATAACCGCCAAATGGCGATGCCGGATCAAATTTATTAAAGGTATTTGCCCAAATCACGCCGGCTTTTAGCGCCTTGCTTGCCCAGAGGATTCGAGAACCCTTTTCACTCCAGACACCAGCTGAGAGTCCAAAGGGCGTGTTGTTTGCTTTTTCAATTGCTTCTTGTGGGGTTCTAAAAGTTAGGATGGAAAGAACTGGCCCAAATATTTCTTCACGAGCAATTCGATGCGCTTGGGTTACACCAGTAAAAATCGTTGGCGCAAACCAGAATCCTTTGCTTGGCAACACACAATCTGGGCTCCATCTAAAAGCACCTTCGGCATCACCGGAAATAGATAATTCTTTGATCTTCGCTAGTTGCTCTGCAGAGTTAATCGCACCCAAGTCGGTATTTTTATCTAAAGGATCGCCAACGCGAATCAACGACATTCTTCGTTTCAGCTTCTCCAATACTTCATCATGGATATTTTCTTGGACTATCAGCCTGGAACCAGCGCAACAAACATGTCCTTGGTTGAAAAATATTCCGTTCACGATTCCTTCGATAGCCTCATCAATAGGTGCATCATCGAAGACAACATTTGCGGCCTTGCCACCTAATTCTAGAGTTGCACTCTTGCCGCTAATTGCAATAGATCGCGCAATTAACTTCCCCACCCCTGTGGATCCCGTAAATGCAATTTTGTCGATTCCTGGATGTTTTACGAGTGCGGCACCAGTTGCACCGTCTCCGGTAATGATATTTACAACTCCAGCAGGGAGGTCTGCCTGTTGGCAGACCTCGGCAAATAAAAGCGCAGTCAAAGGAGTGGTCTCTGCAGGTTTTAAGACAACAGTATTTCCGGTAGCTATGGCAGGAGCAATTTTCCAAGCTAACATTAAAAGCGGAAAATTCCAGGGAATTATTTGACCTACTACACCATGCGGTTTTGGATTTGCTCCTAACCCAGCATATTCTAATTTATCTGCCCATCCGGCGTGATAAAAGAAATGTGCAGCTGCTAGTGGAATATCAACATCACGAGATTCTCTAATTGGCTTTCCGTTGTCAAGCGTTTCTAAAACTGCAAATTCCCGAGCGCGCTCTTGCATAATGCGCGCAATGCGGTATAGATATTTTCCGCGCTCCCTAGCAGGCATTTTCGACCAGGTTTTTGTAAATGCATCTCGTGCAGCTTTTACAGCACGATCGACATCGCTATCACTTGCTTGGCTGATCTTACTTAATACTTCTTCATTAGCTGGGTTAATTGTTGCAAATTTATTTTTTGTTTTTGGTTCTACCCATGCCCCATTAATGAATAAACCATATTGCGACTTAATTGAAACCACAGCGCGCGACTCTGGTGCTGGTGCATATTCAAATGGGCTCTTACTCATAGTCGGGCTACCTTATTTCACTATTAGTCTAAAGTCACGTAATTAGAACTTGAGTAATAACCAGTTGCTAATTTCATGCGCTGCAACAATAAATCATTTAATAGCCCACTTGCACCGATTCGGAAAAGTTGTGGATTGAGCCATTCTGGGCCAGCTATCTCATTAACCAAAACTAATAACTTGATTGCATCTTTAGTCGTGCGGATGCCACCGGCTGCTTTAACGCCAATGTGTATTCCACTCTGAAGGTAATAATCCCGCACAGCTTCAAGCATGACCAGCACAACAGGTGGAGTAGCTGCAGGAGAGACTTTCCCAGTACTTGTTTTAATAAAGTCGGCGCCAGCCAACATTGCAATAAAGGATGCTTTCCGCACATTATCGTAGGTTACTAATTCGCCGGTTTCTAAAATCACTTTTAAATGCGCTCGGTTCCCGCATACTTCTTTGACCGCTTTAATTTCATCAAATACCAAACCTAATTTGCCAGATAGAAATGCTCCGCGATCAATGACCATATCAATTTCGGTTGCACCGTCAGTTAAAGCATCTTGCGTATCCTGGAGTTTAACTTTCAAAGATGCTCGACCTGATGGAAATGCAGTAGTGACGGCTGCTACTGGAATATGTGAACCCCCATTTAGATCTAAGTTTTCACGAGCAATTCTTACCAAATCATTGTAAACACATACCGCGCCAACGCTTGGAACTGAAAAGTCTCTAGGATCCGGGTGGACCGCTTTCGCACAAAGTGCGCGGACTTTGCCTTCGGTATCTGCGCCTTCGAGCGTTGTTAAATCAACCATTTGAATCGCCATATCAATAGCCCAAGACTTACTTGATGTTTTTATACTCCTTGTGGCTAACGTGGCGGCTCTTTGATCAGCACCAACTTTATCTACCCCGGGGAGGGTATCAAGGAACTTCCGAAGCGAAGCTTCAGAGCCATCGATCAAAGTACTCATGGGGTTAGCCTACTAATACTTTCGTCAGAGCTTGACGCAAAGCAGCCACCTTTGAATCGGCCTGCTTCTTTGCGGCAGATATTTCACCAGTTTCGATAACTTCTATGTAACATTTAATTTTCGGTTCAGTTCCGCTTGGCCTAATTAGGATTCTTGCGTTATCGCCAAGCCAAAATTTAACACCATCTGTTGCTGGCAATCCATTGATTGAGTGAGCCAAATCAGTGAAATTAATGAGTTTGTGACCGGCTATTTCTGATGGCGTTTGGTTTCGAAAAAGATCCATATTTTGAGAAATCACTGCAAGGTCTGAAACTCGTAATGATATTTGTGAAGTTGCGTGGTAACCGTATTTCAACCAAATCTCATCTAAGTAATGTGCCAGCGAGCTATTTGATTTAGTTAACTCTGCCGCAATTTCAACTATTTTTAAGGCGGCGCTAATTCCATCTTTATCATTGACCGCCGCTGAATCTACGCAATAGCCAAGAGCTTCTTCGTAGCCGAAAGCCAGGTTAGGAATCTTGGCTATCCATTTAAAGCCAGTTAAAGTTTCTTTGAAATTTAATGAATAACTGAGTGCTATTTTACTGAGCAATGAGGAGGAAACTATTGAGTTTGCAAAGGTTCCTTTCGCACCAGTACTTGCGATGTACTCGCCGAGTATCGCGCCAACTTCATCACCGGTCAACATCCGCCATTTACCATTATCTTTAATCGCAACTGCACATCGATCTGCATCTGGATCGTTCGCAATTACTAAGTCGGCATCAAAATTACGAGCCGTCTCTAACGCTAAATCAATAGCACCTGGTTCTTCTGGATTTGGAAATGGTGCGGTTGGAAAATCTGGGTCTGGTTCTGCCTGTGCAGATACAAGAATTGGAGTTTGGAAGCCAGCCTTATCAAAAACTGAAAGCAAAGTTTTAGTTCCAACCCCATGCATTGCCGTATAGACCACTTTAAGGTTGCCGTGTGGTTTTACGGTATTGGAAGTTCTTGCTATGTAACGCAAAACTATTTCTTCATCTAAAACCTGCCAGTTATTAGATCTTGGAATTGACCTTAGCATTTCTATTTTTGCTATCTCGGTTGAAATCGTATGGTCTGTTGGCGAAATTATTTGAGAACCACGATAATTAATATCATCAACTACGCCACCTACATAAACTTTGTACCCATTATCTTGCGCAGGATTATGACTAGCAGTCACCATTACACCAACGCCTGCCTCTAATTCATTTACTGCATACGCTAATACCGGAGTGGGAAGTGGGCGTGGCAATACAAATACTTTGAATCCAGCACCTGCCATTATTTCCGCGGTGTCTTTAGTAAAATCTTCCGAACCGTATCTGGCATCTCGGCCGATAACTATGGAATTCAAGCCTCTTGATTTCATGTATTCAACCAACCCAGCAGCTGTTTTTCCCACTACTGCACGGTTCATTCGACTCGGCCCGGGTCCGAGTGGGCCCCTGAGTCCGGCGGTTCCGAATTCGAGAAAACCCGAGAAACAGCTTTTTAACTCTGCTTCGTTTTCAGTATCTAAGTAATGTTGGAGGAGTTCAGCTGTTTTAATATCTGGATCATCCTCGATCCATGCAGTTACAGATGCTCGGAGCTCTTTAGAGATCACTATTACAACTTATGAATAAGTTTCGAAAGCAAAACTCCCATACGGCCTGCAGCCGCTTTCCCGGCAGCCATTACTTCCTCATGATTAAGTTTATTCCCCGTCATACCAGCTGCTGCATTTGTTACAAGTGAAATCCCAACAATTTCAGCGCCAAGAGCATGGGCTGCGATGGCTTCAGGAACTGTAGACATTCCAACCAAATCCGCGCCCATTGTTCTCATCATCCGTATTTCGGCAGGGGTTTCATATGTGGGTCCACGCCAATGCACGTACACCCCTTCTTCTAACGAAGGATCCTCGTTTTTAATTAATTTTCTAATTCTTGAGCTATACAAATCAGTTAAATCTACAAAAGTGGCACCCGATAGTGGGCTAACGCCGGTTAGCGATATGTGATCTTTAATAATTACAGGTTGGCCAACTTTGAAGTTGATATTAATACCACCGCAAGCGTTTGTCAGAATAATGGTTTTACAACCTGCCTTCACCGCTGTTCGCACACCGTGGACTACCGGTTCAATTCCTTTGCCCTCATATAAATGAGTTCTGCCAAGAAATACCAAGGCATGCATTACGCCGTTAATACCTTCAATGTCATACGAACGAACCAGTCCGCCATGACCAGCAACCGTAGGTGCCGGAAAACCTGGCAAATCAGTTACTAAGAATTCATGAGTTGGGGTGCCGAGTGCATCGGCAGCAGAAACCCATCCAGAACCCATGACTAACGCGACATCGTGAGAAAGCTTTCCAGTCTTATTTTTAAGGGCTAACGCTGCACTTTCTGCCATACCAATGGGGTCAGAGTAGAGATCTATCATGCTCAAACCTTACCTAACTAGAACTATTTCTTCCTTAATCCAGTCGGACATTTTGCGGTAATCCCGGTAATCTTTTTAATTTGTTTGCCCCTCAAAGGCAGAAGAGTTGAGTAAGGTGAAGAGATGGACTCGTTGTTGGAATATAACGAGCCATTTGAGAAGGGCTACTGGTTAAAGTAATGGTTCAACGACAGATATTCCCGGAAGAGCCAACTTGGACTCCAAAAGTTACCAGGATGAGAGCTGGTTGCGCTCGAAGAATCATTGATCCTCCAATAGGTACGCGGACAGAAAATTGGGGAGCATCGAAGGTTCATGTGACGACAGGTGTACACAATCACATCACTGCCACCGCAATGGCGATTCTTTCGGAAAATGGAGAGTCACATTTTATTGTTTCGATTGATTGGGGTTGGTGGCAGGGCATTAAAGATGACTTGCTAATAAGAGGTGTAATAATTCAAGAACTCGGAATAAACGAAAACCAACTGCTATTACATTTAACGCATACCCATGCTGGTCCAACGACTTCCTCTGATGTAGCGGAATTAGAGGGCGGGCAAAGTGCGATCGAATATCACGGCGTTGCAATCAAAGCAATTGTTTCGGCTTGTCGACAAGCATTAGCGGAGAGCGTTCTAGTAGATGTTACCTGGGGATACGGCAAGTGCGCCCTTGCAGTTAATCGCGATCTACCATGTGGATCAGAAGATATCGTGGCATTTAATCCAAACCAGCCAGCAGATGACACCCTTGCTGTTGCACGAATATCTGACTTAAACTCCAAAACTATCGGAATCATTATTAACTATGCATGTCATCCGACAACACTGGCTTGGGACAACTCCTTAGCATCTCCTGATTTCGTTGGGGCAGCAAGGGATTTAATTGAAAGCAAGCACGATGCACCAGTGCTTTTTTTGCAAGGCGCATCGGGAGACCTTGCACCTCGTGATGGATTCACGGGAGATACGCGAGTGGCGGATAAAAATGGAAGAGTTTTGGGATTTGCTACCTTGTCGGTAATCGAAAATATGCTCCCACCATCAACTCGGCTTAAGTTCTTGAAGACTGTTGAATCAGGAGCCCTTTTAGGCGAGTGGGGCGAAGAGAAGTTTATTCCAGAGACAAAAGATTCATTTCAGCGCATAGATCTGGCCGTACCGCTTAAAGTTATTCCTAGCATCGAGGAGCTTGAAGAACTTTGGAAGAATGTAGATCCGAATGCTCGAAGCGTCAGAATTAAGCGGGCAAAGAAATTGCGAGAGGGATATCTCCGCGAGGCTGGAACGACGCATCCAGTTTGGATTTGGAGATTTGATGAAGCGGTATTTGTCGCACATCCGGGTGAGGCATATTCAAAATTTCAAATTGAGCTCAGATCGCGTTTCCCTGACCGTGTAGTTTTTGTTCTCAACTGCACTAATGGCCCAGGCTATGTTTATGTACCAACGGCTGAGTCGTATGACCGAGGGCGATACCAAGTTTGGCAAACCTTGCTAGGCCCTGGAGCACTAGATGAATTAATTGAACGCGTCGGAGAAGCAATTGAATCTCTTCTTTAGCAATCCCCAGAGCTAAAAATTTCCTTAGTTGGATCGTATGAATCGCTTTGCTATTTTCCACTAAAGTGTAAGATTTAAATTATGCAATCTGTTGTAGTCATCACTGGTGCGGCCTCAGGCATAGGCAAAGGGATCGCAAAGAAAATGGCAAATGGTTACTCACTCGTACTTGTTGATGTGAATTCAATTTCTCTAAACGTGGTGGCTGAAGAAATACGCAAAGAAGGTGCGGTTGTATCGGTCGTGGTGGGAGATGTTTCATTACGCGAAACCCATAGAAAATCGGTAGCGGAAGCAGCAAAAATTGGGACACTAACTGGATGGGTAAATTGCGCTGGCATAGGTGGAGTTTTTCCATTGCATGCACTACCTGAAAACCAAACGGATGTGATGAAAGTTTTAGAGGTTAATCAAATTGGAACATTGTGGGGTTGTGCGGAAGCAGTTAAGTCGTTTACAGATTCGAAAGTGAGCGGATCAATAGTTAATATCTCCTCCATACATGGGAGGAGGGCCTATCTGGATCATGCGGTTTATGAAATGACAAAGGCCGCAATCGATGCGCTAAGTAGAAATGTCGCAGCCGTTTATGGCCCATATGGAATACGAGCTAATTCGGTTGCCCCAGGTGCGGTTATGAGCGAGGCTATGGAACAGAGTTTTGTTGACGCGCCTGATCCTTTGGGCAGACGTCAATGGCTTGAAATGACGACGCCATTAAAGAGAATTGCACAAACTTCGGAAATCGCGGAGGTCGTGGAGTTTCTAATTTCGCCACGTTCATCGTATTTGACTGGCCAAAGTATTTGCGTTGATGGAGGATGGAGTGCATCCTTAGGAATAAGCGAGCTTGATCAAAAGTTGGCCTTGAACTACGGCTTGAATGAAAAAACTGGATTACCAAACAAAAATGATTAACTCCCTGGCGATAAACCGACAAGGAAGATTAAACGGCCTTAATTGCTTTAATCCTGCCATTCCACTTACCCATAACTCTTTCCGCAGGACTTAATAAAACATCTTCAAGAATAGTTGAATAAATATCGCGGAAATCTGTGGTCACGGCCAAATCGCCATCAATTAATTTACTTAAAGAGGGTTGGTCACCGTAGAAACCACCGTTGACTCGGTCTCCAATTAAAAATACTGGCCCAGATGTTCCGTGGTCAGTACCATCCGAACCATTAGCTTTTACCCGCCGCCCAAATTCGCTGTAAACAAGTACGGTAATATCTTTGGAGCGACCAGATGCTTTCATCTGACTTAAAAACTTGGTGATACTTGTTGACACTGTTCCAAGCAAAGCCGCCTGCGCATTAGCTTCATTTGCGTGTGTATCAAATCCGCCAAGTGAAACAGACCAAACTTTCGTGGGGGCGCCAGCTGCAATTAATTTTCCGACAACATTTAATTGCTGAGTTAAGTTTGAATCACCACCAGCATTTCCTCCACTGATCGTGGGTAGGTCATCTGGCAGTGGTGCGGGTTGCAACAAAACCGGTGTGATGTTTCCAGAAATGCTAAATAGGTTGCGCATCGATAGCGCCGTGGCAGCCATCAATTTATTATCTGCTCGAGAAGGTTTGGAAATGCTGTCACAGGCTTTTGCAAATGAACCAGATGGAATTATCAAACCGCCTAAAGGAAGTGCAGAACCACTATTTTTTGATCCAACTAATAGTGGCGGCAAAATCGAACCTAAACTTATGGAAGTCATTGGATCTACCGGTTGAGTATCCAACCATCTTCCCAGCCAACCAGTATTTAAATGAGTTTTTGGTGAACCGGTTTGCCACTTAGACATTGAAGAAAAATGAGAATGATCTGGTTCTGGATAGCCAACTCCACGAACAATGGCTACTTTCTTGGCATCCCAAAGAGTTTTAATTCCGGTCATTGCTGGGTTTAATGCCAATCCATCTGATAACGGAAGAAGGTTCTCAGCTTTGTAATTTAAATCTGGGCGAGAGGTGTAATAGGTAGGATCTTGAAAAGGAATAACCGTATTTAATCCATCATTTCCACCGTAAAGAGTAACCACAACTAATATCGGAGTGCCCAGAGGTAGCGGTTTGGAAACAGCGGCTTGCACGATATCGGAGATACTTAAAACAGGTACTGTTGAAGCAATTACTGAAGCACCAGAATATTTTAAAAATTGTCGTCTGGTAAATTTACTCATACCTAATTGAGCTGCTGACATTATTGGTTTTTCTATCATTGGCTTACCACGTATTCTGGAGTGCAAATTGCTAGCGTAACTAGGCGTGGAAGATTTGCCCGAACATCGTAAAGAGCAGAAGATGTACGTGGTGTCCATTCAGGAACCGCCAAAAGATCAGCTAAATACGAAATTCTTTTTTCTGGGGTAACTGACTCGATATCAGATAAATCAGCTTGTTTGACGAGCCAAGTAGCAAAAGCGATGCGAAATTGTGCGCTTGCTGGGCTAAGCCACGCTTCATCAGTTGGCCACCCACCAACATTTGGCGGAGAAAAAGGAATTTGTGCCATTTTATCTAAATAATTGTTAAGTTTTGTAAACGAATCTAATTTCGAAGGTGTTAATTTAAGAGCCTTACAAACAGAGACGAACCATTCAACTGGGGATTTAACAATCGAATTATTTAGATTTAAGAGATCTTGGCTATTTATTAAAACTTTTAATCCTCGTGATATATCCCGATCCACCAACGCTCCAACAAGTGGATGATCCTTTGGCATATTCTCAGAGCTAGAAATAAATCGATACCAGAGCCGCTCTGCTAAAAAGCGTGCACAATCTGCTTGGTCAACGATATGGTCGATCGCATCAGGTGCGCCCATCACTGTGCTCTTACCCAAAATTGCTACTGAATTTTTGTCACGACGTCTCTGATTTAAAGTTACAACTCCGGTACTTCTTACCACCTGATATCCCGTCAGTGCCCGAGAAAGTTCTTTGACATCGTCTTCGCTGTAGCGATCAACCCCCAATATGAAAAGCTCCATAACCTCGCGAGCTAAATTTTCATTTGGAGCCTTTAAGGTGTTCTCGTTTCCGTCTAACCAAATCTGAAGTGCACCATCCAAAAGCATAACTTGTGATAAGTCTCTAAAGTTTCCAAGAGCATATTTTCGAAAAGTTTGATTTTGTTTCAACATTGGGAGTGAGTAATTAACTTTCCCGATAGAAGTTGCCCAATGGCCGTGCCAAAACCACACCATTTTTTCTTGTAAAGGTTTCTGGGTCAAAACCATTTGATTCAACCACCATATAGTTAACTCTTTACTTTGCGAACGGAGGCTTTGTGAAAATTCCTTTACAGCGAGGCTATTCGTAGCGGGGCGAGGACCCAGATCAGAAAAGATTGGCTCCTTTTGTGAACCTAGATCAACCAGTGGTGGATTTAGCAGTGAATCTTTAAAATTCGCTGGTCCTAGTTTTAAAGCAGCAGCAAATTCTCCAGGCCGCGGTCCAAAAGCGAAGCGATGAAAAAGCCGTGAAACCTCTAAGCGCTTTAAATCCATAGGGGGAAAATAACCCTATTACTTTAACCATGTAAAGACGCCACAAGAACTCACATGAACTTCCCCGAGAACAGATCATTAACGAGGGGGGCTCGAACCAACTGAGCTACTGCCCATTGCGGGCTCAACTCTAAAAGATATTTGAAGCAGATCGACCTCAACTCTGTGGTGGATCTGCACCTCTACTGATTTACTTAAGGAGTGAGTTTATGCTGTTCAATCGGATGTAAATCTGCAAGCGCTGGAGGTTAACTTTGAAATCACTTGCAGCCATGATTCGAGAAAGTGGTGCACCACTTCCTTACTCAATTTCGCGCCCTCTTGAAATTGTTGAAGTTGAATTAGCACCTCCTCGTCCAGACGAGGTTTTAATCAGGGTTGAATCGGCAGGCATCTGTCATTCTGATCTTTCGGTGGTAAATGGATCTCGTCCTAGACCGCTTCCACTTATTGCTGGACATGAATCTTCGGGTGTAGTCATGGCTTTTGGTACTGATGTTAAAAATTTTAAAGTTGGCGACCATGTCACCACCATATTTCTGCCAAGTTGTGGCAGTTGTCATGAATGCACATCTGGCAAGCCAGCCTTTTGTTCTATTGGTGCAGCAGCAAATGCGCGCGGCGAAATGTTAAGTGGAGGAACACGAATTACCAATGATTCAATTCCGATTTATCACTACAACGGTGTTTCTTGTTACAGCCAATATGCAGTTATTGATGAGCGCTCATTAATTAAAGTTCCGGAAGATATCCCATTTGATATTGCTGCACTTTTTGGTTGTGCCCTACTTACCGGAATTGGTGCGGTGAGGAATTCCGCTCAGGTAAAAGAAGGTCAATCAGTTGGTGTCTGGGGCCTTGGTGGCGTGGGGCTATCTGCACTGATTGGTGCAGTAATTTCTAAAGCATCACCTATTTTTGCAATAGATCCTGTTGCATCAAAGCGAAAGCTTGCACTTGAACTAGGTGCAGATGTTGCTTTAGATCCAAGTGAAAACCTACGCGACCACCTTCCTACTGGTGTCCATGTTGCAATTGAATGTGCAGGAAGAGCCGATACGCTTAAAGTAGCGTATGAGGCAACTGCTCGTGGAGGAACAACTGTCACAGTTGGACTTCCGCCAGCAGCAGAGATGTTTTCAATCTCAGCGCTTTCTTTAGTATCAGATATAAAAACAATTCGTGGCTCTTATCTGGGTTCGGCAAATCCCAGAGTAGATATTCCAGAGTTCGTTGACTTCTGGAGAGCTGGGAAACTCCCGGTGGAGAAATTACTAACCGCTGTTCTGCCAATGTCACGGGTAAATGAAGCAATGGATGCACTACACGGTGCGCAAGTAGTCAGGCAGGTAATTCACCCTCATTAATTTTGTAGACCGGGCGTGAAAAAAGTTGAGCCTGCCCTGAATTCTTTTTTTACGCCATCAACAAAAAGCCAAGCAGATTGTCTCCCGTACACTTCCCACTCCAAAGGTCCACCAACTACTGCAGTTTCTTCATCTATACCTAAAAGTGTGACTCCCTTTGGTGACTTGATAAATTTGCTCACAAAATCTGGCATCTTGGCAAAGAAACGATCAAAATGCGGTATCACTTTAAGGTGAGGTAAAAGTCCAACTCCTTGCACCGTCGGGAATCTAAGTGTTGGAACCGTGAACTGTTCGGTTAAGACCATTGCTCCAGCGCTACATCCAGCAAGTGCTGCACCATTTTCCCAAGCTTGTTTTATCTCATGCCACAATAAAGTTCCCCGCAATGTATTGGCTAGAAATGTGGGATTTCCGCCAGAAAGATAGATTAATCCGGCACCTCTTACCTGTTGGGCTATCTCTGGATTATCAGCATCTTCGCGATTATGCGCTATGACCGAAAGAGATTCGACGCCGATTCGATCTGCTTGTGCTTTGCCGAGACTCACCCAGTGCTTCAATGAAGTTTCACCCTCTGGCGCAGAGGCAATTGGTATCTGAACATACTTCGGGTTTCTCCCAGCAATCAATTTTGTTTCAAGAGGTTGCATCACTGGTAGATATTCACCAGAACCCACTAGCGCGATCGGCCCAACATTCATCAGATATCCATTTTCCATGTTGTCTCAGTTTTTGAGTCAGTAATTGTTATCTTCATCTCCAAGAGCCAATCTCTAATGGCATCAGCATCTGCCCATCTTTCAGATAGTCGAGCAGCGTCACGCAGCTGTAGTAAAACGGCAACAAATGGCGCAATCACCAAATTAAGATCTACTTGTGGACTAGCAGCAATTGTTCCTAATTTTGATACCAAAGAATGAACCACTGCACGAGTTTCGGCATTTCGATCTAATTCATCAAGATTTAAAATAGAAGCAACAGCCTTAGAAATTTCACCAGATGCTAACAGGTTTTCTATTTGAGCTGGGTCAACTTTTAATTTGTTAATTGAGGGCCCATTTGAAATTTTACTATTGGCATGCGAAACAATCTCCTCAAAAGTAGCGGTTTGACCATTTTTTACGATCCATGATTGTCCATGGTGTCGAATCGTCATCTGACCACGTCCAAAAACTTTAGCGATCCTCAGATCTAGATCAAAGGAGACGCCAGTATGTTCATCAACACCAATTATGAAGTTATCGTCAGGTAATAATTTCTCTAAAATTTGCAATCGACGTTCACCCATGTAGCAATATCGAGTGTCATGATTTGCACCTTCAGTATTATCAAAGTGCGGAATAATTGAGGCACGCATACCGGTATGGCGCTCCAACAAATTTAACCCATCAAGCCAATATGGCTCATGGCCAACTCGGTAAATTTCATAAATCGGAATTGTAAATGAGCCGACTGCGAGTGCACCTGCAGATGCAAAAACTAATGCCCCACGCGAAAGTATTTCATCAAAACTTGGTGTTATGCCCAGATTTTTCCACACCTTAAGCGCATAACTTGGGCTACCTGGTCCGGCAAATAGCCAATCTGAGTTACGAATACTATTTACAGCGATCCCAAGCTGATCGCCACTTGGGCTTGAATCTTTTAATGAAACTGTTCCGACTTTTGCCCCCACTGAATTTGCAAAATACTCTGTAATTTTTGCAGTAAGTAAATCTGCATTTTCTTGAAATCCAAAAGGGGTGTCCAAAACATTTAGTACCGGATTTGGGTTGCCCTTCAGAGTCGCGATAATTTGCTGATGCGGAGTCACCATAGTGGGACTTGTTTCACCCGATCCCATAATCACAATTTGTCTAGCCACCGGTAAATAATCGCATACTTTAATTTTTTTGCTACCCTTAGGTCGTGATCAGGGGATTTGTAACTTTGGCGGTTAAGTTTTCACTAATCTCGGTTATGGTTATAAATCTTCCACCCGCAAGTGCTGCCTGGCTTTATCAATTTCCAATCGCTGATTGCACGGTGAAATACGCACGGGCACATCATGATTATCCGGCCACTGATATTTTGGCCAAAAAAGGTTGCGCTTTTGTGGCACCAATCGATGGAGTAGTTGAAGATGTAAATTCGAAAGATATATGGAGCAGTAAAAATAATAGAGGTCAAGATCGTGGTGGATTATCAGTGTCAATTATTGGTATCGATGGTGTGCGTTATTACGGTTCACATCTAGTTAGTGTTGCAGATGGAATAGCGCCAGGTGTGAATGTATTAGCCGGAGATTTATTAGGGAAAGTCGGATCATCAGGTTCTGCTCGTGGCACAGCACCACATGTACATTTTGGAATTTCTTGGCCAACAAAAGCGGGGGATTGGAAGATTAGACGTGGAACTCTTTATCCGTGGCCTTATTTAGATGCTTGGAAAGTGGGAGAAAATTTATCTCCAG
>Ga0208942_1000075_pt1 | contig 45239 bp, 38 predicted proteins | sample GreLakmeSU08MSRF_FD_187704 | JGI IMG/M metagenome (GOLD analysis project Ga0208942, IMG submission 187704) | Freshwater lentic microbial communities from great Laurentian Lakes, MI, USA - Great Lakes metaG SU08MSRF (SPAdes) | ecosystem: Environmental > Aquatic > Freshwater > Lake | place: Great... | reverse complement strand
TGGAAAGGTAACGCCAAAGGGCGAAACCGAATTAACTCCAGAAGAACGTTTACTCCGTGCAATTTTCGGCGAGAAGGCTCGTGAAGTTCGCGATACCTCACTCAAAGTTCCACACGGTGAAGGCGGAAAAGTAATCGGTGTAAAACTTCAAGAACTTGAAGATGGTTACGATTTGCCAGCTGGTGTTAACCAAGTTGTTCGGGTTTACATTGCACAGAAGCGAAAGATTCAAGATGGTGACAAGCTTGCTGGTCGCCACGGTAACAAGGGTGTTATCTCCAAGATTTTGCCAGTTGAAGATATGCCATTCCTTGCAGATGGAACTCCAGTAGATGTTGTACTTAATCCGCTCGGTGTTCCTGGTCGTATGAACGTCGGTCAAGTTTTAGAAACTCACTTAGGTTGGGTTGCTAAGAGTGGCTGGCAAGTAAGCGGCGATAAGGAAGATTGGCAGAAGCGCATGCACACCATCGGCGCTGCATCAGCTGCACCAAATACCAACATCGCAACACCAGTATTCGACGGCGCTCGCGAAGATGAAATTCAAGGTCTACTTGGATCAACACTTCCAAATGCTGATGGAATGCAACTTGTTGGACCAAACGGAAAAGCAAAATTATTTGATGGCCGTACCGGTCAGCCATATAAAGAAGCAATCACAGTTGGTTACATGTATATCTTGAAGCTCCACCACTTGGTAGACGACAAGATTCACGCTCGTTCAACTGGTCCATACTCCATGATCACCCAACAACCACTCGGTGGAAAAGCACAATTCGGTGGTCAGCGCTTCGGCGAAATGGAAGTTTGGGCGCTGGAAGCTTATGGCGCTGCGTACACCTTGCAAGAATTGCTCACAATTAAATCTGATGACGTGCTTGGTCGCGTAAAGGTTTATGAAGCGATTGTTAAGGGCGAAAACATTCCAGAGCCAGGTATCCCAGAATCATTCAAGGTACTTGTTAAGGAAATGCAATCACTATGTCTCAATGTTGAAGTGCTTTCATCTGAAGGTGTCGCCATTGCGCTCCGTGATACTGACGAAGAAGTATTCCGAACCGCCGAAGAGTTAGGTATCAACTTGTCCCGAGTTGAACCAAGCTCTGTTGAAGAAGTTTGAGGAGATAAATAACTATGTTAGATGTCAACTTTTTCGATGAATTAAGAATCGGTCTCGCTTCGGCGCAAAATATTCGTGAGTGGTCTTTTGGTGAAGTTAAGAAGCCAGAGACCATCAACTACCGCACGCTCAAGCCAGAAAAAGATGGTCTCTTCGATGAGAAGATTTTCGGACCAACTCGTGACTGGGAATGTTATTGCGGTAAGTACAAGCGCGTACGTTTCAAAGGAATTATCTGCGAACGTTGTGGCGTTGAAGTAACTCGTGCAAAAGTCCGTCGTGAACGTATGGGTCACATCGAACTCGCAGCACCTGTAACTCACATCTGGTATTTCAAAGGCGTGCCATCCCGACTTGGTTACTTGCTTGATCTCGCACCAAAAGATCTAGAAAAGGTAATTTATTTCGCGGCCTACATGATCACTGAAGTTGATACCGAACTTCGTGAAGAAGATTTGCCAAAACTTGAGAAGAAGTTGAACTCAGATATCAAAAAGATTGAAACTCGTCGCGATGTTGAATTAGCTGGACGTCAACAGAAGTTCGAGATAGATCTAGCTGAACTAGAAGCTGAAGATGCAAAAGCTGATCAGAAGCGAAAAATCCGGGAAGGCGCCGAGCGTGAATTGAAGCAAATTCGCGAACGCGCACAACGCGAACTCGATCGTATCCAAGAAGTTTGGACTCGCTTCAAGAACCTTAAAGTTCAAGATCTCGAAGGTGACGAAAATCTTTATCGCGAAATGCGCGATCGTTTCGGAATGTACTTCAAGGGTGCAATGGGTGCAGCTGCAATTCAAGCTCGACTACGTACTTTTGATCTGCAATCAGAATTCGATAAGTTAAATGATTTGAGCCAGACCGGTAAGGGTCAGAAGAAGACTCGTGCGATCAAGCGTCTTAAAGTCGTTAACTCATTCCTAAACACATCAAACGCTCCAGAATCTATGGTGCTTGATTGTGTTCCAGTTATTCCACCTGATCTTCGCCCAATGGTGCAACTCGATGGCGGACGATTCGCAACTTCAGATCTAAACGATCTTTATCGTCGCGTAATCAACCGTAACAATCGTTTGAAGCGTTTGGTTGATCTTGGTGCACCAGAAATTATCGTTAATAACGAAAAGCGTATGTTGCAGGAAGCTGTTGATGCGCTATTTGATAACGGTCGTCGTGGTCGCCCAGTAACAGGTCCAGGAAACCGTCCCCTTAAATCACTTTCAGACATGCTTAAAGGTAAGCAAGGTCGTTTCCGTCAGAACTTGCTCGGAAAGCGCGTTGATTACTCTGGTCGTTCAGTAATCGTTGTTGGTCCACAACTTAAGTTGCACCAATGCGGTCTGCCTAAACAAATGGCGCTTGAATTATTCAAACCATTCGTGATGAAGCGTTTAGTTGATTTGAACCACGCACAAAATATTAAATCTGCAAAGCGCATGGTGGAACGTTCACGTGCAGTTGTATGGGATGTTTTGGAAGAAGTTATTGCCGAGCATCCAGTACTGCTAAACCGTGCACCTACCTTGCACCGCTTAGGTATCCAAGCTTTCGAACCGCAACTAATCGAAGGTAAAGCGATCCAAATTCACCCACTCGTATGTACTGCATTTAACGCAGACTTCGACGGGGACCAGATGGCGGTACACGTACCACTATCTGCAGAAGCGCAAGCCGAAGCCCGTATTTTGATGTTGTCTTCAAACAACATTCTTTCGCCAGCAAGCGGACGACCACTTACTGCTCCTACACAGGACATGGTGCTTGGTCTCTACTACTTAACTTCACTTCGCGAGAATGAATTAGGTGAAGGACGTATCTTCTCCTCAATCTCAGAAGCGTTAATGGCGCATGATCAAAATTCAGTATCTCTACAAGCGAAAGTAAAGATTCGTATTGCGGAGAACGGTGTAATCGCAACTCGCGAAACAACTCTTGGCCGCGCACTATTTAATGAAGTGTTGCCAGAAGGATTCCCATATGTTGATTATGACGTCACCAAGAAGTTACTTGGTTTAATCGTTGATAATCTTGCAGAAGGTTATCCAAAGGTTGTTGTTGCTAACGTTCTTGATGGACTTAAAGAACTTGGCTTCCACTGGGCTACTCGTGCCGGTGCCACAATTGGTATCGAAGACTTTGTAACTCCATCTCGTAAATTGGAAATCTTAGAAAGCTACGAAACTCGTGCGGACAAGGTGCAATCCCAATACGAAAAGGGACTTATTACCGATGACGAACGTCGTCAAGAGTTAATTGAAATCTGGACCCAAGCAACTAACGAAGTTGCAAAGGAAATGGAAGAAAACTTCCCACGGACTAACCCAGTTTGGATGATGGTTTACTCCGGTGCTCGTGGAAATATGATGCAAATCCGTCAGATCGCAGGTATGCGCGGACTTGTAGCTAACCCAAAGGGTGAAATTATTCCGCGTCCGATTAAATCTAACTTCCGCGAAGGTCTATCAGTACTTGAGTACTTCATTTCAACTCACGGTGCTCGAAAAGGTCTTGCTGATACTGCGTTACGTACTGCGGACTCGGGTTACTTAACTCGTCGTCTCTGCGACGTGGCCCAAGATGTCATCATCCGCGAAGAAGATTGCGGTACCGAACGTGGCTTAATGGCAGCAATTGCTACTAAGTCATCAACCGGTGCGCTAACTCGTGACGAACACGTTGAAACTTCAATCTACGGCCGCACCCTTGCTGAAGATATTTCAGTAGCTGGCAAAGTACTTGTTGCTGCTGGTACCGATCTTGGTGATCGGATCATCGATGTACTTGTTGCTGCTGGTGTTGCTGAAGTTAAAGTTCGCTCAGTTCTAACTTGCGATAGCAAAGTTGGCCAATGCGGTAAGTGCTACGGCCGATCAATGGCTACTGGCAAGATCGTTGATGTCGGCGAAGCTGTTGGAATTATCGCTGCGCAATCAATTGGTGAACCTGGAACTCAGCTCACAATGCGTACCTTCCATACTGGTGGTGCAATGCTTTCGGGTGAAACTCAAATCACTCATGGTTTGCCACGTATCGTTGAACTTTTCGAAGCTCGTACTCCTAAAGGTGTTGCGCCAATTGCAGAAACTGCTGGCGTAGTTAGCTTCTTGGAAGATGCAAAGGGTAAGAAGATCATTGTTACCCCAGACGATGGCAGCGAAGCGGTTGCTTATCCAATTACACGTCGTCAAAAACTTAAGGTCGAAGAAGGCCAACGAGTTACTGTCGGTGAAGTAATGGTGGTTGGCGCAATTGATCCGAAGCAAGTACTTCGTATCCTTGGCCCACGCCAAACTCAAATTCACTTAGTGAATGAAATCCAAGAGGTTTATCGATCTCAAGGTGTAAACATTCACGATAAGCACATTGAAATCATTGTGCGTCAAATGTTGAAGCGAATCACCGTTCTTGAACCAGGTGACGCCGATATGTTGCCAGGTGAATTAGTTGACCGGCTCCGATTCGAAGCCGAAAACCGTAAAGCGGTTGCAACTGGTGGCAAAGCTGCTTCAGGTCGCCCAGAACTTTTGGGTATCACTAAAGCATCGCTTGCAACTGAATCTTGGTTATCAGCTGCTTCGTTCCAAGAAACAACTCGCGTACTTACCGATGCAGCGTTGTCGGAGAAGAGCGATCCACTTCTTGGCCTCAAAGAGAACGTCATCATCGGAAAACTTATCCCTGCAGGTACAGGTCTTGCTCGTTATCGCAACGTGCGAGTTGAACCTACTGAGGAAGCAAAGGCCGCGGTTTACGCAGCTTACGATGAATATGACTTCACACCATTTGAACAATCAGGTTCAGGTGAAGCAATTCGTCTCGATGAGTTCGAATCGGATGCTCGCGGTAAGTAGTAATTAGAAATTAAGCCCGTCTCTTAATTGAGGCGGGCTTTATTACATGACTAAAATCTATGTGTCAGTCATAAAAATTCTTTATTAAAGTTACTGAAAAACGGGATCTATCTCGTGTATGTTTTATCCATAAAAATCTTTTAAATACTTTAATAAAGGAGTGAACGTGAAAGTGGACTTCTGGTTTGATGCAATGTGTCCTTGGGCCTGGATGACATCACGTTGGATTTTAGAAGTCGAAAAAGTGCGTAAAATAGATTTAGTTTTCCATGTTTTTTCCTTAGGGCATTTAAACCGCGAAACCACAGATAAAAAATATCAAACCCTACTGCCAAAATCTTGGCGTGCCAATCGAATTATTATGGCTGCAAAGGAAGCCTATGGTCAGTCCATAGTATTACCACTTTACACAGCCATTGGTAAAAACCTTCATATAAAAAAAATGGAAGTTGATGAGAATCTATTTAAGGAAGCATTATTAGAACTTGAGCTTCCAATTTCGCTCTTATCAGAGATAGATAATGAAGCTTGGGATTTGGCTATTATTGAGAGCCATGATCGAGGTCTCGCTTTAGTAGGAAGTGATTTGGGCGTTCCTATAATTTCTATCAATGGTGAAAAAAATAATAATGCTTTTTTTGGCCCGGTGCTATCGCCAGCACCCAAAGGTGAAGCAGCTGGCCGGCTTTGGGATGGATTAGTTATAGTTTCAAGTTTTCCAGGTTTCTTTGAACTTAAACGAAGCAGAATTGTTGGGCCAATCTTTGATTAATATAATAAACAATAATGCGATAAAACGTTATTAATAGTAATGCAAATTGAGGAATCCAGATCAAAACAATTTCTAACTCGTAAGGCATTTACTGCTGCAACTGGTTGTTTTGCCATGATGGGCTTTACTAGCACATGCTGGGGAGCGATAGTCCCTTACATTTCTGAAAAAAATAATTTTTCTATTTCACTTTCAGGCGTTATTTATGGCGTATTTATGTTTCACACCCTAGTTGGCACGGTGTTGATGCAAAGCTTAAGTCAAAAAATTGACTTGATTTGGTTTGCTAGGGGAGGAATTTTTTTGACAACCCTTGGATTTATGGGTGTTTTGTTATTTTCGAGCCAAGTAGCTGTTTTGTTGAGTGCTGCATTCGGAGGGGCCGGGTATGGAGCCACGGGTATTACATTTCTTCAAATGATAACTCGATCATCTAATTCAACTAATTTACGAATGAACATCGCTAGCGCGGTTACTGGTTTGGGAGCTCTCGCTGGCCCATTCTTTATAAGCATTCTAGGGGTAGTAAATATTCCATGGATTATCCTGACTTCTTTGAGCACAGCAATAGTAGCTACTCAATTAATAAAAGGAGTAAATTGGCGAGTTGAAAAGATACTTAACTTCAAAAGTTCCAGAATAGATAGAAGAAAATTTACCGGGTTAATTGCAGTTTTGTTGGGAATAGTTTTTTATTCTGGCCTTGAGAACTCTATTGGTGCTTGGCTACCCACGCTTTCAAAGAATAGTGGTGAGTCATTAGAACATGGCGCCTTGCTAACTTCATTATTTTATCTGTTTTTTACTACAGGAAGGTTTGCAGGAATTTGGCTTGCCAATCACTTTTCTGCTCAGAAAATTGTATTAAATATGATTTTGCTAACTTCACTTCCTTTAGTAGCAACAATTTTTGTGGAGACCACCCCATTTTTAGTTTTACCACTAGCTGGTTTATTTTTAGGTCCAATTTTTCCAAATACATCTAGCTGGATTGCTGAAAAAACTCCAGGTTTTCCTATGGCTACTACGATACTTATGATCTCAATAATGGGAGGGGGCTTTATTTTTCCACCTGCTATTGGGTTTATAATCGAAGGAGCAAGCATTAATTTTTTCGCTTTAGTTGTAACACCTTTATTATTTCTTTCTATAATTTTTTTTACGGTTGGCTATTTTCTATGGAAAAAACCGAAATTCACTTAAAATTTAACGAACTTGGCCGTTCCACTTCCATCCAGTTCTACGGGATACGCTACCAAGTGAAATTCGACCCGCGTACCAAAGTAATAATTTCCCCCATGAGTAATTTGAGAAGTATTGGCTTGGCAATTCCACGGTATCTAAAAACAATCGCCTAATTGCGAATTCGGATGGTTCATTTAGTGGGGTAAATTCAATTCCAAATCCAAGCGCTAAATCGTAAGTGTGTACACTCACTTCAACAACTCCCATAGCAGCAAAACCTTCAGGATCAGATTCACCATAGGAATGCCAAGCTCTATCATTTTTATCTGCTGTAATTACTAACCGGCTTAACATGTCCCCAGCAGTTTTAATCATAGGTAAATAATCAGCGGGAATTGCTTTATCTTTTTGATCAATCAAAATGGGATGATAGGTATCTTTTCGTTTCCCAACTACCTGATTTGAATACTCAAGACAAGCTCGCATTGTGTGAATTGCAGTTTGTGCTTGAGTCCAATCTAAATCAGGAGTCTTTAATTGCCAATTTAAATTGAGTGTTGGCTGCAGCACTTCTACCAACTTATCTACACATTTCACTATATTGCTAGCGGAATCAGTTAGATTAACCATGTCAATATTATATCTGAAAAAATCATGTATATAATAGAGTAATGACAAATCTATTTACTCCAATTAAAATTCGTGAGTTGGAGATTAGTAATAGAATTTGGCTTTCTCCGATGTGCCAATATTCAGCAGTCAATGGAGTACCCAATGAATGGCATTTCGCGCACCTTGCTCAATTTGCAATGCGCAAAGTAGGGTTACTAATGACTGAAGCGACCGCTATCTCACCTCTTGCGCGGTCAACTCGATTAGACACCGGCATTTGGAATGACGAACAAGTAAATAAGTGGCTAGAAATTGTTAAATTTGTTCATGGCCAAGGCTCAAAGATTGGAATTCAACTCTGGCATTCTGGGCAAAAAGCATCAACTACCACGCCATGGCAGGGTCAAGATTATGTAACAGAAAGTGATGGGGGATGGAGAGCAGTAGCTCCTTCAGAGATAGCTTTTGGAAAGTTACCTAAGCCTAAATCATTAACATCTGCAGAGATTGATTTAATTATTCTTGATTATCAAGAAGCGGCTAAAAGAGCGCAAGCTGCTGAATTTGATGTACTTGAGATTCATGGGGCGCATGGCTACCTAATTCATTCGTTTTTATCACCTATCTCAAATCATAGAAGTGATAAATATGGTGGCAGCTTCGAAAATCGCACCCGATTCGTCATTGCGGTAGTTGTTGCGATAAGAAAAATTTGGCCGAGGGCTAAACCATTATTTCTTCGGACGTCATCGCATGATTGGGTAGATGGTGGTTGGACAATGGAAGATAATCTTGAGTTGGCTAGAATTTTAGGACCTTTAGGAGTTGACCTCATTGATTGCTCATCCGGTGGAATAAGATCTGATATTTCTTACCCGGTTGGTCCCTCGTATCAAGTGGGATTCTCTGAAATAATCAAGAAACATAGTGCAATGCTTACATGCGCAGTAGGGATTATTACCTCAGCTAAACAGGCTAATGAAATAGTGGTAAGCGGGAAAGCAGATGCGGTAATGCTCGGTAGAGAATTCCTCCGAAACCCAAACTGGGTACTAGATGCAGCTGAAGAATTAAAAGATTTTTTGGACATTGAAATTAATTGGCCAGATCAATACAAATCCGCTCGGCAAAAAATAAATTTAAAATGGTAATTGTGCGCATCGCGAATAAAACTAAATAGTTACAACCCTTCCCATTTTCAAATTTTTTGAATAGCATCACGTAGCAATCAATAGTTGAGGAGAGTGACGTGAGTATAGATTCTGAAGTCATTCAACTGGGAGAAAAGTTTTGGTCGTGGCGAAGAACGCAACAACCACGCTCTCATGACGATATTACCAGAATTGCACGAAATCCAAAATGGATGCCAAGTTGGTCTGCATCTGATGTAGCTAAATATCGTGAGCAATACTTAGATTTTTTAGACTTGTATTCAAAAATAAATGTGGGAAAAATTAAAAATTTAAATTGTGACAAAGCAACATATGTTGATTATAGAATATTGGGAAGTGCAATCGCAAGAGTTAAATGGGAAATTGATATTTTAAAAATTTGGCAACAGCAGCCTAGATTTTATATTGATCAATCTATCGGCGTAATATTTGATCATCTACTTCCAGAAAAATTAAGTGCAAACGTTATATCTGAGGTAATTAATGCATTCAGTCAAACTCCTAGAGTTCTTTCGGAAGGCGTGGAAAATTTAAAAAACCACGCAGTAAAGTCATATGCTGAAGTAGCTATTGAGTTACTAGCCAACATCGATTCTCAAATCAGAGAATTAGTTTTGGCGCTCTCAAAAATTACTAATAGTGGAGAACTCGAAAGTTTAAATAAAGTAAGTGAATTAGCTATTCAAAGTTTTTTAATGTTCCGCGATTGGCTAACAAACAATCTAGAAAGCTTTGCAGAGATAAAGCCAGTAGGACGCGATAATTATGTTTGGTTTTTTAACAATGTTGCACTAGTTCCCTTTACTCCCGAATATATGCGTGAAGTGGGACAAATTGAATGGGATAGGGCTGTAACTTTAGAATCCATCACTAAGAACCGATATCGAAAAGTTCCTGTGCCACCTATTCCAAAAAGCGCTGTCGAGCAGTCTGAAAATGAACGAGTAGCAGAGAGTAGTGTCCGTAGTTTTTATGAAAGCGAAGGCCTGCTCACCCAACCCGAAACCTTAAAGCATTATTTGAATGCCCCAATGCCGGATTACTTAAGGCCAATTAGATGGCTTGGTGTTACCGATGATTTAACAGACTCTTCTAGGCTTAATATAAATGGAATATCCTATGTTCCAGATCCAAATCTGAACCTACCCTATTTCTATGCAGCTAATGCACGTGATCCTCGTGCAGGAATTGTTCACGAGGGGGCTCATTATCAGCAGCTGGCAATCTCTTGGCGGCATCCGCGATTACTTCGACAATTTTATTACGACTCTGGCGTGAATGAGGGGATTGCTTTTTATAACGAAGAGTTGATGCTGGCTGCTGGCTTATTTGTGGAATCACCCCATACCCAGATAGTTATGTACAACTTTATAAAGTTGCGAGCTATGCGAGTTATAGTTGACGTAAATCTTGCAATAGGAGAAATAGACATTGCTACCGCGACTAGTTATTTAGAGAAAAAAGTTCCAATGGATAATCAGACAGCACATGAAGAAGCAGTGTTTTTCTCTTCCTGCCCTGGCCAAGCCTTAACATATCAAATCGGCAAGACGCAGATTTTAAAAATGTACTCTGACTCAGTTTCAAAATTTGGAACAAGTTTTGAAATTAAGTCATTTCACGATTATTTATGGCTAAATGGCAATGTTCCGATATCTTTGTTGCGATTTGAGTACTTAGATGATATTTCAGAGTTAGAAATAATCGAAAATAAAAAGAGAGAAATGGAATAAAAGATAATGAATAAAGATCAGGAATATATCTGGAATGGCGTACTTACGATGTATCAAGGATTTATTGAAAAAAATCGACCAAAAATAGATCAGTTTATTCATGAAGATTGCACAGTATGGGATTCAACCGAACGAGATTTAGCATTTGGCTTGAAAGGTCTAAATGAAATAAGAAGTAGAAGGCCAAAAAATGATGATGCCCCAAAAGTGGAACGAATCAATGCTACTGATCCAGTTATCGATATCTACGGAGATTTTGCGATAGCAAGACATTATTTAAAAGTCGTTTATAAAGATAGTAAATTACCGACCAGAGAGGTAAGAAATACTGGAATCTGGAGACAATTTTCAAATGGATGGCAATTGGTTCATAATCATGAAGATGAATTGCCAGAACAACATGGAAATAGTTAAGGAGATAAGTCATGTTCGATTACCGCGAACGTCGTGAAAAATTTTTTGCGCTTATGGAAGCTGAAGGGATTGATCTTGTTTTTCTACCTAAACACTCAGCAGATTTAGATTATTTAACTGGCACTGAGCGACGGGTCGTTACATTTGGCAATGTGGCCTATACCCACCATTGGGTCGCTGGCGCTTTTTTGCATCCAAAACACGAACCGCACTTTGTACTCCCTCGAATGATTGTGGAGTTTGATTCACCAAACGGCGTAGATCCGCACACAACAACTATCTCTGAACTTGATGATGCTTTCGCAAAATTTAAAAAAGTTGCAACTAGTTTTGGTCAAATAAAAAAAATTGCAATCTCGTCTCGCACATGGGGTGAGAGTATGATAAATATAATGAAAATATTTCCAGACGCAACGATTGTTAATGCTGAAACTATTGTAAATAAATTACGTAGAATCAAGTCTGAGCAAGAAATTGGACTTATGACCCGAGCTTGTCATTTAGTAGATGGGGTTTTATCCAATGTAAAAGATAAGGTTAATGTGGGAGTTACAGAACTAGATTTAAAAACTGAAATTAATTTTCAGATGAACAATCTAGGTTCAAAGACTGAATCTTTTGACACAGCTGTTTGGTCGATGGGTCCAAAAAATAATCGTGATGCTTCGGATCGAAGAACTAGTAATCCTTTGACTAGCGACATGGGGGTATCATTTGATTTTGGCTCCGTAATTAACGGTTATTGCTCAGATTTTGGTCGGACTATTCATGTGGGAAATCCGGATAAAGATTATGAATTTGTGTACAACCTTGTAATGCAAGCTCAAGCTGCCGGAATTGCTGCAGTTAAGCCAGGAGTTCTGGCCTCAGAAGTTCATCGCGCCACCCGTAATGTGATAGTTGAGGGAGGCTATGGTGATTGGTTTAGGCATAGAACTGGGCATTGCATAGGAATGGACGTTCATGAGTTCCCGTTTATCTCCGAAGAGGATCACACCCCACTGGAAGTTGGGATGACATTTACTATCGAACCATCTGTCTTTTGGCCAGGGAAGGTTGGCGTGCGAGTTGAAGACGTCATCGTTGTGGAAGCAACTGGGGGCCGAAAACTTAATACGTACACAACGGATTTAATTGCCAATTAAAGACTCTAACTTTAAATTAGTTCACATTCCGCACATAAAAAGTTAAGTTTCTTCATTGACAAATTGTTGAATCTGGGAAGAATTTGAGTACTGACCCCAGGAATTTCCTTGGGATTCATTTATTAAATGAGCCATTTTAGCCTAACTTAACGAAAGGAAAATCTCTAATGAAGATGAAGTTCAAGGAAATAATTGGAATACTTTTTTCAATTGCTTTAATTTCTTCTGTTGTAGTTTCTGGCCCGGTTAATGCCGCGCCGAAAACACTCACAGTTGAAACTGTATTTCAATTAACTTCAACTGATCCAGCCCGCTCATTTGAGCAGACTGGAAACATGATCAATCGCGCCCTTTATGAAACTTTACTAACCTATAAAGGTGGAGATGCCTCAACCCCAATTGCAGGCGTAGCATCTAAATGGACCGTAAATGCTGATGCAACAGTCTTCACTTTTACGATAGATCCAAAAGCAAAGTTCTCTGATGGCACAAAGATAACTTCAGCAGACGCTCTTTTTTCGTTAAATCGTTTGAAGAATGTCAAGGGCAATCCATCATCTTTGATGAATGGAATTACTGTCTCTGCTCCTGATGCCGGAACTGTTGTGCTTACAACGGAAAAACCAACACCACAAGTTTTAGCTATTGTGACTTCACCAGCACTGGGTGTGCTTAATAGCAAACTAGTCAAGGCAAACGGTGGTAGTGATGCTGTGGATGCAAAAGATACTGATAAGGCACTTGATTTCCTGAAGAGCGCATCGGTAGGTAGTGGCCCATATACTTTAAAATCCTTCAATCTAACCACTGAGGTGGTTTTGATAAAGAATAAGAAGTACTGGGGAAAAACACAGGCAGGTTATGATCAGATCGTTGTGCGAAATGTTCCTGTTAACGTTCAAAGACTTAACGTAATTAAGGGTTCATCTTCCATTGCGGTAGATCTTTCACCTGACCAGGCATCAGATGTTGGCAAGCTTGTAAATGTGGTAAAAGGTCAAGCTTCAAACGTCTTTTTCCTATACCTCAGCCAACAGAAAGCATTTTCTGCTGCCACAGCCTTTACTTCAAATGCTAGTTGTATTGAAGCTGCGCGCTACGGAATTAACTACAAGAAAATTGTACGTTATGCCGGACTTGGCGCAATTCAGGCACCAGGAATCATTCCTAGCTTCTTCTCTGGAGCTCTAACCCAGAAAGACGTTATAAAACAAGATACCGCTCGTGCCAAAGCAGCCTTTGATGCATGTGGTATGAAAGACACTCCAGTACAAATTGGCTTCTGGGGAGACGGTGGCGCAGTTAACGGCCTTAACTTTGCTTCATTAGCTGCTCTTGTCGATGAAGATCTTCGTGCGGTTGGATTTAAAGTTAAGTTAAACGGTGCACCAATCGCCGTCTCGCTTCCACTTTATCGCGAAAATAAAGAAGAAATTGGACTTTGGCTCTGGGGTCCAGATTGGCCAGATTCAACTAACTACACCGAAAGTTTTAGTCCAGGAACAAAGGTTGGCCTTCGAATGGGCTGGCTTGCTGGCGCTGACTCGGTGATTGAAGGATTACGAGCAAAAGCTGCTACTGAAACAGATGCGAAAAAGCGCGCTGCGATTTTCCGCGAATGGCAGTTAGAAATGAATAAGCGAAGCCCGCTTATTCCACTCGTACAGCCAGCTGCTATCTTGGTTGCTAACAAATCGGTTAAAAACGTGCAAGATCACCCGATTTGGAAAGTTAACTTGACCGAACTTGGATAAGTGATTATTCGGGATAGGTAAATCGACAGAAGCAAAAAAGATAATAGGGATGAAGCTGAAGCATCGAGAAAGGTTTTCTGTGTTGAAAATCTTTACTGGTGGAGGCTTCATCCCTTTTATCTTGCGCAGAATTTTAACAAGCATTGTTTTGATATTTGGCATGACATTTATATCTTTCTCTATTACCCAATTAGTCCCAGGGGATCCAGTTGCTGCCAACCTAGGGCAGAGCGCCTACAGCGATCCTGAAATTGTTGCGGCTTTTGAAAAGGAATTTGGATTAGATCAACCAGTACCTATTCAATATTTGAGGTATATCCAGAAATTAAGTAAGGGTGACTTAGGTATTTCATTATCAAGTAAGCGTCCTGTGCTCACTGACCTCAAAGAATACTTTCCGGCAACTATGGAGATTGCTCTAGTAGCAGTATTTTTATCTTTAATTTTTGGATTATTATTCGGAATAATTTCAGCAGTAACGCGAGACCGGCTTCCAGATCAATTAATTAGAGTTTTTAGCTTAACTGGTGTTTCAATGCCAACTTTTTGGACAGCATTAACCGCGTTCTACATTTTCTTTTTTGTTTTAGGTTGGGCGCCAGGCACTGGACGACTTGATCCAGGTGCAGAGCCACCAAAAAAACAGACTGGTCTATTTACTATTGACGCACTAATTGAGGCAGATTTTTCAACATTCCGTCAGGCATTTTCTTATCTACTTCTCCCAGCAATCGTTTTGGCAATATATGCAGTGGGAATAATAACGAGGTTTACTCGTGCATCAGTATTGGAAATATTAGGAAATGATTACGTTCGCAGTGCAAGAGCAAAGGGTTTACCTGAATATATAGTTATAAAGCGCCATGTTCTAAGACCGGCTTTGCTTTCCATTATCACGGTAGCTGGTGTTTCATTTGCAAGCCTTATGGCTGGGTCGGTATTGGTAGAAAATGTTTTTTCTTGGCCCGGTCTTGGTCAATATGCATATCGTGCAGCAGTGGGACTTGATCTGCCAGGAATTATGGGTGTTAGCATGGTAGTTGCAACCGTGTATATAACCATGAATTTGATTGTAGATGTACTTTATAGAGTTATTGATCCACAATTGCGCAAGAGTAATTAAATGAAAATCAAAACTAAATTTAGTAAATCTATTAAAGTCAAGAATTCAAATTCAATTTGGCGTCAACCTTTAGCAATTGTCGGGGTAGTTACTATTTCAGCTTGGCTTTTTCTCGCAATTTTTGCACCACTTGTGGCACCTTTCAATCCTAATTCACAAGATGCAGATAAGTTCATCATGCCATCTGCGGCTCACTGGATGGGGACTGACGAATTAGGTAGAGATATCTGGAGTCGGACAATCTATGGTGCAAGAATTTCACTTCCGTATTCTGTTTTGCTAGTTTTCTTTTCTGCCATACTAGGGTCAGTTATAGGTGGAATCTCTGGATATTTTGGTGGTCGAACTGATGCAATTATTATGCGCATCACTGATATGTTTTTTGCCTTTCCAGCAATAGTGCTTGCTATGGCTGTTGCTGCTGCACTTGGTCCGCAAATAAGAAACGCTGTTATCGCTATAACTATTGTTGCTTGGCCAATTTATGCTCGGTTAGTTCGAGGCTTGATACTTAATGCCAAACAAAATGATTATGTAACGGCAGCCACATTATTGGGTTCTTCGGCAAGAAGGACACTAATTGTCGATCTACGACCAAATCTTGCTGGACCCGTTTTTGTTTTAGCAGCGCTAGAAGTAGGAAATGCGTTATTACTACTATCTGGTCTTTCATTTCTGGGTCTTGGAGCTCAACCACCAGCAGCTGAATGGGGCTCCATGGTATCTATTGGTGCAATTAATTTTGACCGGTGGTGGGTAGGTTTATTTCCAGGACTTGCGATACTTACTGCGGTATTGGCTTTTAACTTCATCGGCGATGCACTTCGTGATGCACTTGATCCACGTACAGCAAAAGCGTTGCGGGATTAAAATGTTACTAACTGTAAAAGATTTAACAATTAAACTAATGACTGCTTCTGGATCAGCAGAAGCGGTTCGCAATCTTTCATTTGAGTTAGAGCAAGGTGAAATTTTGGGGATTGCAGGTGAAAGTGGTAGTGGGAAAACCATGACTGCCTTAAGTATTCTCGGACTATTGCCATATAAAGGAAAGGCCTCAGGCTCAATAATCTTTAATAATCGCGAATTGATTAAATTTAATCAGAAACAGTACCGTGAGATTCGTGGAAAAGAAGTTGCAATGGTATTTCAGGATCCTATGACATCCCTCCACCCGATGCTAACTGTTCAGGTTCAACTAACCGAACACATGAGACATCATAATTCGATTTCAAAAGCTGGCGCACGAGAGCAAGCGCTCAAATTGTTAGATACAGTAAAAATTCCAGATCCAGTTAGTGCGCTAAATTCCTATCCAAGTCAATTTTCTGGCGGTATGAGACAGAGAATTGCTATTGCAATGGCCCTAGCGTGTGAACCTAAACTTCTGATTGCCGATGAACCAACTACAGCTCTAGATGTAACAGTTCAAGCAGGCATTCTTAAGTTGTTGGATCAGTTGCGAAAAGAGAAAAAATTATCTGTAATTGTGATTACACACGATCTTGGTGTTCTTTCCGCATTAACTGATCGCATTTTAATTATGTATGCTGGCTCCGAAGTTGAATCAGGTTTTACTAAAGAGGTACTCCAAAGCGCAAAGCATCCTTACACAAGAGGTCTAATCGAAGCCCTTCCAGATTCAGAGGGTGATGGAAAGCATTTGTTGGCAATCAGTGGAATGCCACCCGAGTTAGGAAAATTTCCTACTGGTTGCGCCTTTCATCCAAGATGTAATTTTGCAAAAAATCAATGCAAAGAAGTGGCATCCAAAGTTTTGGAAAGTGCTTCTAAGCAACGAATTTTTTGCGCAATTAATCCATTCTCCCTAATAAGTAAAGAGATTAATTAAATGAACGAACCAATAATCCAAGCGCGTGATGTTGTTGTTGAGTACGACGGAATCGCTAAAAAAGTCAGAGCCGTCGCAGGCGTCAATCTTTCGATATCTCAAGGTGAAATTTTAGGATTAGTGGGAGAGTCTGGTTGTGGTAAATCTAGTTTAGGCAAAGCACTTGTTGGAATACTGCCACTTTATGAAGGAGAAGTTTATTTTGCTGGCAAAAAAGTTGAAAAAATTACAAGAAAACAGCGAGCACCCTTTTTGAGAAACTTGCAAATGGTTTTTCAAGATCCTTATGGCTCTTTAAATCCACGTAGAAAAATTGGATCTCAAATAGGTGATGGACTTGTAATCGCAGGAGCCTCAAAAAAAGAGGCATTGGCTAGCGCAAAAGAACTCCTTGCTAGAGTGGGCTTACCAAAAGATGCGATAGAGCGATATCCTCACCAATTTTCAGGTGGACAACGCCAACGTATCGCAATCGCAAGAGCCTTAGCTAGTAATCCAACTTTAATAGTTGCAGATGAACCGATTTCTGCTTTAGATACTTCTTCTCAGGCATCTATTTCAAATTTACTAGTAACTCTAGTTGAAGAATTAAATATGGGAATGATTTTTATTTCACATGATTTATCAATTGTGAGGAGAATCTCTGACAGAGTAGCCGTAATGTACCTTGGAAAAATTGTGGAGGTAGGCACAACGGAACAGATTTGGAATAATCCGGCTCATCCTTATACAAAAGCTTTAATATCTGCTATTCCTCATGCAGATGGGCGCGCCACATTACCGCATGATTTACCAGGGGATGTACCGAATCCTGCATCACCGCCATCTGGATGTAGATTTCACCCACGTTGTCCAATTGCAGAGCCAAGTTGTTCTAAAATAGAACCAAATATTATTGAATTACGAGATGGCCGTAAAGTGGCATGCGTCTTTCAAAAAGAAGGCAATGACGTAATTGCCATAAATTTTAATAAAGTGAAGCAGTGATGCTAATTCAAAATGCCAATCTGGTTGATGTAATTTCGGGTGAGATAATACCTGACCAAGCAGTTCGTACTGACAAATCTGGAAAAATAAGTGAAATTGGCAAAACTTCGACTATCTCGAGAAGTAGTAAACCTGGAGAAGAAGTCTTGGATTTACAAGGTCACTATCTTTTTCCAGGACTTATTTCGTGCCACACACATTTATCAGTTGTTTTTCCATTTTCATTAACTGATCCAAATGAAGATGCAGCAGTTACTGCATATCGAGCTGCTCAGCGAGCACGAGAAGCGCTGGATTCAGGAATCACTACCATTCGTTCAGTTCACGAGCAGAATCAAGTGGATTTAGCGTTGCGCCAAGCGAACCTTGCGGGATGGTTTAACGGTCCAAGAATATTTGGTGCTGGAAGAGCCATTTCAACTCCTGAGGGACACGGCAAAGGATCTGCATGCAGTTATGCGGAAGGATTTGAAGGTTTTTATAAAGCAGCAAAAGAAGAACTTGCAGCTGGTGCTGATCATATAAAAATTTTTATTACAGGAGGCCTGGCTCGTGCTGGAGAAAGCCCAGAAAATCCTGAAATGACTGATGATGAAATAAGTGGGGCTGTAAAGGCAGCGGAGGAATCTAACACTTACGTAGTAGCTCATGCTGGAGAATCGGTTGCGATACTGCAAGCTCTTCGATTAGGTGTCAGATCATTTGAACATGGATATGTTATGAACCAAGAAACTGTTGATGCAATGGCTGCAAAAAATGTTTTTTATTCACCAACTCTTTGTGTCACTCGCTCAGAATCCTGGATGAGAGAAAAAGGTTTTGAAGAATCTTCAATTCAGAACTGTCTAGCTGTAAGTGACCGTCATTTAAAAAGTGTAAAACTGGCAATAAAAGCCGGCCTTAGAATGACAAATGGAACTGACTATCCACCCGGTGACATGGTTGATGGAGTGAGCGCAGCACTGCACGAGCTTTTTTTAATGCATGGCGCTGGATTAAGTACTTTAAAATCTTTGCAATCCATAACATCAACAGCTGCAAGTTTACTGGGGCAATCTCAACAACTAGGGCAAGTCAAAAAAGGATTTTATGGTGACTTTATTGCGCTCCCAGAAAATCCACTTTATAGTCCAGATAGTTTGCGTACTATTGAACTAGTAATTCAATCAGGAAAAGTAGTAAGAAATGATTTAAAGTAAATTAGGTTCAGCTTAATTCAATTAACAATTGATTCAAATCAACCATCAGTTTGGTTATTTTCTTAACTCTGTCAGAGCCTTCTTCGCCTAATTCTGAAAAAGTAGTTATTGGTGGTCTGACGTCCCCAACCGGGTAACCGCGAACTGCAGCAAGTGCTTTGGAGTAGCATTGATGGCCATACATGGGGTGGCCTTCTGCGATTATGTGGTCAATTCGATCTATATATTGAGAGATTTTCTCTGCCTTTACTATCTCTCCTGCAGCTAAGTAGTCACAAAGAATTGTAGAAGCCTCTGGTATGTAGTTTGCATAAGGATTCACATAACCTATAGCTCCTAATAAATAGGACTCAATTACTCGTTCTCCTGCAAAAACATTCATAAGTCCATCTGATTCTCTGATTACATCACGAACCCTAGCAACATCTTTACTAGCTTCTTTAATGTACCGTATTTGTTCAAAATCTTTTGTTAGTTTTCCAATTAGACTTGCTGGTATATCAACATTGGAAGTAAAAGGATTATTATAAATCATAACTGGAATATTAATTACTTTACAAATTGCTTTATAGTAATTATAAATCTCCTCATGTGTTGGACTGTAGTAATACGGAGGCAATATCATCAAACCATCTGCACCTAAGTCTTCTGCTTGCTTGCTATATTTAACAGCACGTGGAGTATGTGCATTCATTGTCCCCACAAGTACATTTATTCGTTTTTTTACGTGCCTAACAGCAGTATCTACGAGGGCTTCACGTTCGTCATCAGAAACCGTTAAGAATTCACCAGTTGAACCTAAAAGAATTATGCCAGGAGATCCACTTTCAATTTGCCATTCAATCAAATTCTTTAGTGCTAAGAGATCTACGTTTGTACCATCTTCTGTAAAGGGCGTGACGAGTACTCCGTAACTGCCCCTGAATAGTGACTGACCCAATGCGGTACCTCATTTCACATCTGAGATTGTTGAGTTATCATAGCCAAATGTTCTTAGAAATTGAAGAAACTCTAGACAACACTAATAAAAGCTATGACTACATAGTCATAGGTGGTGGTGCAATTGGCGCAGCAACAACTTATTATTTAGCCAAATCATGTGCGAATGTCGCACTATTAGAGGAACACGATTTAAATACAGCAGCATCTGGACGTAATGCTGGAAGCCTACATGGGCAAATTCAGTACGAACCTTTTGAGGAGTTAGGACTAGTGTGGGCTAAAAATTTCTTACCGGGACTAGCCATACTGGCAGATTCACAAAAAATATGGCAGAGCTTATCTAAGGAACTCGATTGCGATCTTGAAGTATCTAGAAATGGTGGGCTAATGATTGCCCAAACATCATTAAACATGAAACATTTAGCGGAAAAAGTTGCTCTAGAAAATTCTATTGGAATTGAATCAGTTTTACTGACCCAGTCAGAACTTCATGAAAAAGCTCGGTATATATCAGCAAAAATGGTGGGTGCATCTTTCTGTCCAATTGAAGGAAAAGCAAACCCATTACTTGTTGCTCCCGCTTTTGTAAGAAAAGCAAGAAATCTTGGCGCTACAATTCAAACTAAAACTAAAGTAATAGAAATAAGAAAAAAAAATACTTTCTACGAGATTGTGACTCCAACGTCAATTTTTACTTGTAATAAATTAATTATCACAGCAAATGCAGGAATTCCAGCACTTGCTAGATTTTTAAATAAAAAAATTCCAATATCTGATGTTCCAGTACAAGTATCAGTCACAGAACAAATAGAAAAATTTGTGCATCATTTAATCTACTTTACAACTGAGAAACTAACTTTAAAACAAGCAAATTCTGGTTCGTTATTGATTGGTGGTGGTTGGCCAGCACGAACAGATGATTCAGGCAAAATTTCTTTAAATCCTGATTCGCTGCGCGCAAATTTAAGAGTTGCTTTAAAAGTTGTTCCTTCGATTGCTGATATTAAGGTAATTAGGACATGGGTAGGAGTCGGTAATGGTACGCCAGACCATAATCCAATCATTGATGAGTTAGACGAATATCCTGGTGTTTATATTGGCATGTATCCATATATGGGATTTACTGCCGCGCCACTCATGGGGGAGTTATTGTCTGAATTAGCTATGACTGGTAAAACTATGCGTGATATTTCTATGTTTTCTATGGATAGATTTAATTAGTAACTCAAATTATTGTGGAGATTTACGAGGGCCAATTCTACGAGCGCGTTCTAATTGCACTGACCAATCGATTTTTTCACCAAGTTCCTCCGCTACACTGATCGCGAATCTAGGGTTTCGGAGCATCTGGCGGCCAACCATCACGGCATCAGATTTTCCTGACCCAACAATATCTTCTGCTTGTTCTGCCTCAACAATAATTCCAACAGCTGCGGTTAGTATTGCTGCATTAGTTTTAATCGCTTCAGAAAATGGCACTTGATATCCTGGGGCAGGTTGAATTTTTGCATCATGGACAATTCCGCCAGAAGAAACATCTATTAAATCTACCCCTACCTCTTTAAGCTCTTTGCATAATTCAATTGCATCTTTTAGGTCCCAACCACCACTAACCCAATCAGTTGCTGAAATTCTCACAAATAGCGGCATATCTTCTGGAATTGAATTGCGGATTGCGGCCGCGGTATTCAATAAAAATTTGAACCGATTGGTAAGAGCTCCACCATATTGGTCAGTTCGCTTATTAGTGAGGGGCGATAGAAATTGATGAAAGAGATATCCGTGAGCCGCATGAATTTCAATAACATCAAAACCTACTGAAACTGCACGCTTCGCAGCTGCCACAAAAGCTTCTATCAATGAATCAATTTCGGAAATACTCAATTCATGGGGGATTGGAAAGTCTTTAAAGGGGATGCTGCTTGCGCTTACTGTTTTCCAACCGCCTTCAACTGATGAGGCAATCTCGTGATCATCCCAAGGTTTCATTGTTGAACCTTTACGCCCAGCATGTGCAAGTTGGATTCCAATCAAGGTTCTTTGACTATGAACAAATTCTATGGATGGACGGAATGCTTCAGCTTGGATTGCATTCCAAATACCAGTACAACCAAGTGATATGCGGGCTTCAGGTGTGACTGCTGTTGCTTCAACCATAATTAAACCAGCTCCACCGGTTGCAAATGCACCTAGATGGACTAGATGCCATGTTCCAACGACACCAGAATCGGCGGAATATTGACACATTGGGCTAACCCAAATTCGATTTTTGAATTCACATCCTCTTATTCTTAGAGGAGTGAGCAATTTTGGAATCATATTGCAAATCTTATCTTAAGTTGGGAGACTATGTTCATGTCAGAGCATGCATTCCGCCTTGAAGCAAATAGTGAAATAAAACGGGGAGCTTCGATCGAAATATCAATAAATGGAGAAAAAATAAAAGCACATGAAGGTGAGAGCGTTGCTGCAGTTATGATGGTCGAAGGTTATGGCGCAATGCGCACAACTTTAGTTGGTGATAAGCGTGGAATTTTTTGTGGCATGGGAGTATGTTTTGATTGTTTAGTTGTAGTCAATAAAACTCCCAACACCAGAGCTTGCATGACATGGGCGGAAGAAGGAATGGTCATATCAACACAGAACGGGTTCATGCCTGACGTGAATTGAGAAAAAAATAATTTAGTATGAATTTTCTGTTAGGCAGACATATTGATTATCAGGGTCCTTAAAATAAACGTATTTAAATTCTGAAACTCCTACATCAAGAACTTGAATATCGCTGTGCATTTCAATTCCTAAGCGATTCAATTCCATCACGGCTTTTTTTATGTTCTGGACTCCGACGCCAAAGTCCATTGGCCCTACATGTCCCCATTCGCCGCGACAATCTTCCCCGAGGGGCGTTAATCGCACTGGTTCAATTCCGGCACCCTGTCCAGAAAGCCAGAGTGTCATATGGTGTCCGGGGAGTGATCTTCCTACCTGATACCAAGGAGCCATAGGTTCAAAGAATTCGGTTGATTCAAATATTTGATCTTTGAAACCAAGCTGTTTGTAAAAATCAGTAGTTACTTTCATATCGTGCACACCAAACGCAACGTGATTTACACCTTCGATCCGTGGCGCAGCTGGTCTTGAGGTCCATAAGCCTTTCCAGTCAATAAGTTCAACTTTTCCCATCCAAGGGTCTGCAATGTAAGCAATATCAAGTTCTATTTTATGCTCACCAACAGCAGCACTCAATGGCTCCATGAGTGATTTGCAGCCACGCTTATCCACCAGATCCCTAAAAATCTTTTCTGTATGCAAGGTATGAAGGCAAACTTCAGCAAGTCCAACTTCACCATATCCGATTGCTGGAGGATATACAGGGGCACCTAATCCATCTAGGCGTTGCACTAATTTAACTTTTCCAGGTCCTAATCTGGTTGTAAATTTATTTCCTAGCATAACAATTCGTGCTTTGGTATTTTTATTTTTTGTTATTTCTTCAAGCCCTGGCACTGGTCCGGTATAGTCAAAGAAAACTTCAGTGAATCCGAGTTTGTCCATCCAGAAAGTGAATGCTTTATCCATATCACCAACACCAATTCCTGCATGATCAACTCCTAGAAATTCACTCATTTGCTCATCCGCCTTTCTTGGTTCATTTAAATAGTAGGAATTTAAGATTAATTTATTACTACATCTGACTGTCTTAGGATTTTTTCAATCTCAGCAAGCGCAGCTGGATCACTTATCTCTAACCTAGGTGGTCGCACTTCACCGCCAGGCACACCCATAATTTTCATGATTGCCTTTAATTGACTTTGATATGCGCCATATTTACCGGCCCAACCACCGGGTGCCCAGAGCGCTTCCAAGAGCCTTTGATTTCTTTTTGCATGCTCTACGACTGGTTCCATATTGCCACTCCAAAAATTATTCCAAAACTGAGGATCTGCGTGTCCAAAAATACTTCCACCACCGATTGTGCCATCTCCACCATGATCCATCATAAACTCTAGATTTTCAGGCACCATAAAATTGCCAAATATTCGTACCTGGTCAACTAGATTTTTTGTAGTTTCTCTAAATTGATTCACATTTGGAGTACTGTCTTTAAATGCCACTACATTTTCAATGTCAGCAATTCTTTTGGCTAAATCTCCTTGAATTTCAATATTTGTGCCATGCGGCCAGTTATAGATCATTAATGGTGCATTCACTGACTTTGAAATTTCAGAGAAGAAAGCAATAGTTTCGTCTGGTAAAGTTTTTGAATATGCTGGAGCCGAGCTGCAGACACCCGATAGTCCAACTTCCATAGCATGTTCTGCTAACTGTATAGACTCTCTAGCTGTAAATGTAGTAACCCCAATAACAACTGGTATTCTATTTTTTATCTTCTCGCTGACAAAAATTGCCAATTCTTTGCGTTCTGAATGTGTTTGTGAAAACCACTCACCGGTAGTCCCATTTATAAAAATGCCATGCATGCCACATTCCATATACCAGTCAAGCAGCGCCTCGAATGCTTCGTAATCAATATCTCCATTTTTTTTAAAAGGAGTAGGAGATGCTGGCCAGTAACCCTTCCAGTCGATTGAATTTCTATCCATTTACTTCTCCCAACTTTGTCGGTGATTTCACTTGATTAATCGATCTACTTTAAATTCTTCCGAGATTAAATTCTTACCAGTAGCAATATATTCGGCTAACATATTTGCAACTAAAGGCCCTAGGGTAAAACCAGTTGGCACCATGGCAACGTGGTACCCAGGTACTTTTTTAGATTCCCCAACTATAGGTTTAAAATCGTTGGTGAATGCCCAGACACCACTCCATACTCTTATAAGTTTTACATCATGCAACATGGGTAATACCCTGAGGGCGATTGCAAGATTTCCGGAAGTGCTGCTCCAATAGTTTGAGTATCTTTCTGGATATTTTTCTGGACGCGAAGGCCAACCCCCTCCTATGATAAAAGTATTATTAGTTGTCTGTTTTAAAGTGAGCCGGCGTCCAATATGTTGCACCATTGATTTAAGTACATATTCTCTTGGCTCAGTCACATTCACATGAAGGCCAGCTAAGCCAATTGGTAACGGCACACCCATGGCCTCAGATATTGCACCAGCCCAAGCACCTGCCGCATTCACCACACGATTACATAGTATGTCGCCTTTATTTGTAATAATTTTAAATCGGTGTCCAGTATTTGTACCAGTTTTGCTAATTGCTTCAATACGCAAAACTTCACAACCAGTTCTAATTTTTGTGCCATTTTGATGTGCGCGAAAAGCGTAAGTTGGGCCAACTATAAGTGGATTTGCATGCCCTTCCCGTGGACAAAATGCGATTCCAGCAAGGTCGGGTGCCAATAGCGGAGCAAAATCTCTCATCTCGTTGCCAGTAAGAATAAAACTTTCCAAACCAGCTTCTCGTTCAATCTTATCTTTTTCGTAAAGAACTTTAAGCTCTTCAGGAGTTTCTGCAACCATAAATCCACCATTAAAGTGAATATCAAGATCAGCATTCAGCTCATTTTCTAATTCGTCCCAAAGTTTTGCTGCTTCTACTTGAAGTTTTACTTCAGAAGTTAATCTTGTTTTTTGCGCTTCGCTCATATTCGGCGTTAATTGATGAAGTGCAATTTGAAAGTGAAAGCTACCAGCATTAGTTCCAGACGCTTCACGATTAATTTCTGTTCGTTCTATTAGGGTGGTTTCAATACCGTATTTGGATAGATAGTAAGAGAGGGAAGTACCTAATAATCCACCTCCAATAATTACTACATCACTTTCGCGAGGTGGTGCTAAGGTATTTTCAGCATTATTGAGAAACCCCTCTAAAAAAGATTTTTTATTCGTGCTACGAAGTTCAGAATCACTCATTTATAAAATATTTCTCTTCACGAACTGTTGAATCTGCAATTTGGCTTATCGCAACTGGCTTAAGGGGGATTCTGGGCGTGGTCCATTCCACTTCATGAATCTTCAAATTATGTGCTTGTGCAATACTTGCAGCAATTTGGCGCTGACAATTTCTTCCCTGGCAAAGCCCCATTCCCGCCCTTGAGTAGGCCTTCACAACTGACAAATCAGTAGTTGATTCAATTACGGGATCTAATTGATATTTCTTTATACTTTCGCAGCGGCATATAACTGTATTACCATCAGCAAGATCATAGATTCCCATACCAACATTAAAAATTTTGTTAAGCACAGTTTGAAATTTTACTCTTTGATTTAATTCTTTAAAAATTGACTTAGCATCAAATTCTAAATCCGAAACCTCTACTTTTCCAAGCTCTTGTAAAATTTTTAGACCAGCGAGCGTTCCTTGTAATTTTGCAATATACGATCCAGATATTCCAGTGCCATCACCTACAGCAAAAACATTCTCAATTGGAGTTCTTCCCCATGAATCTTTATCTACAGTAAAGCCACCTCTATTCTCATCGTATGACATTGGACAACCCAACAGTCTAAAGACCTCTGAAGATGGAAAAAATCCATATCCAATACATAAAGTATCAGCCAAAATCGTCTCTTCCGTGCCGGGTATTTTCCGCCAGTGCTTATCAACTTTTGCATGCGTAACTGATTCGACCCTGCCATCTCCTTGCGCGCTAATAATTATCCTTTGATATCGGATGGGGATACGCTTTAGCGACAGATGTAAACGATAGTTAATCGCATCTTTTAGCAAATCCAGATTACCAGGTGTGGCTTTAAGCAATTTAAAAATATAAGACATTTTTGGAAACGGAGCAGCTTCCAGAACCTCAATTATAGGAGCTCCCATTTTCGATAGTTGCGCTGGAAATGCAAGTGCCAGCGGGCCACTTCCCGCAAATACAATGCGTCTGCCTGGAGAAATTTGTTGAGTTTTCACCAAAGTTTGTGTTGCTCCAGCAGTAATGACTCCAGGTAATGTCCAACCAGGAAAAGCTACTGGTCGATCGTATGCTCCGGGAGCTAAAATTAATTTCTTAAAAGATATTACTAATTGTCCTAAGTTTGGCCTACTAGCAATTACTGCTTTATTTTCGATGGAAAGAACTGTCGTTTCTAAAAAATAAGTAATACATGAATCCACTGCTTTATCAATAAGTTTTTGTCCAGACTCATAGTCTTTGCCTAGAGCTTTTGGATTTTCAATAGAAAATCCGGTTCCAAGTCTTTTATATATTTGCCCTCCAAGAGAAACTCGTTCATCGAGTAGGGCAACTTTGATATTTTGATTAGCTAATGTCAATGCAGCAGATAGACCTGCCGGACCACCACCTACTATGACTACATCATAGGTTAATTCATTCTTTGGCACTTAATTTCCTTTATTAATTTTTCTAGAATTATAATACCAAATAATAAATAAAATCACTACGGATGAAAATTTCATCCGTAGTGATTCCCCTCGTAATTAGTACCTAGTAATTAATTGATAGAATCAATCAACATTTAGGTAAAGCTGGTTGTTTGTATCCCATTTGTTGTTGGAAAACAGCTTTTAAGAGTCCACTTTCTTGCTTGTCACATAGCCAGTCAGCAAGCCTTAATTTTAGAGAGTCATTTCCTAATTGGACTGTCCAATGACCATAATAATCACGAATATTTTTCGCAAGTTTTACTTGTGTTAATAGCCCTGGGTTGTTTTTATTGAAGAACCCATAGAGATTTGCTTCTGCAATAATCGCATCGGCTCGACCTGAAACAACCTCAAGAAATGCAGCATCTTGTTGTGGAAATTCAACTAGGGTTGCTTTTGGCATATTAGTTTTGACAGCAGTTGCAGCCAACGATCCCTGTAACGCGGTGATTTTCTTACCGGCCACATTCCAAGCATCAATTGTCGCTCCTGTTTTATCACCTTTTCTAGAAATCAAAATGGTGCTATACGGCATGTATTCACGGACATAGAGGATTGACTTTTCTCGATCGGGGTTCTTTCCCAGTCCAACTGAAACTAAGTCGAATTGCTTCGCTACCAAACCTGGAATCAAGCCAGAAAAATCCATATTCTTGATTTCAAGTTTGAGCCCAAGATCCCTGGCCGCGCGCTTTAATAGTTCGTAGTCATAGCCTGCAGGTTCGCCGCGGCTATTCAAGTACATTTGTGGTGGAAATTGCAAAGTCATCCCAACAACTAGAGATCCTGGTTTGACTAATCCTAGTTTTGAGGTGTCTTCTTTGGCAGACGCTGAACCTATGAGGATCAGCGAAAGAGACAATACTGTAGAGAGTAAGACGGGTAATCTTTTTCGCATGTCGCCCTTTCAAGTTGTAAGTTTGGTTTTTCCTCAGCAATAAGAATACTCAAGAATTTTTTATAATCAACTCCCGCACTTGAGCGTGTTTCTTCTTGCTGAGAAACTTAGTTATTTTTCCTTGATTAGGGAAAGAAAAATTGCCTTCGAAAATTCTGAATAGGTAATCCACTAGGAACGCAATTGCCACATAAAGTCCTGCAGCCGCAGTATAGAGAACAAACGGCTGGAAATATTGTGAATTAATAGTTTGCGTAACTCTTACAACTTCAGCAAGTCCAATAACCGTGAAAGTTGAGGTATCTTTTATCATTCCTATATACATACTTCCAATGTTAGGAATTGCAATTTTTAGAGCTTGTGGCATCACTATCGAAATGAAAATACGAATACGACCCATTCCAAGAGCTAGACCTGCTTCTCGTTGGCCTTTATGTATTGCTGACAATGCAGACCGAAAAATTTCTGAAAAAAAAGCGGAATAAAGCAATGTAAGAGCGATTACGCCGGCTTGGTATACCGTAAAGTTGTGACCAAATAGTAAAGACCAACCAAAATAAACCCAGATTACACTTACCAAAGCCGGTATTCCTCTAAATATATTGACATAAACACCGGATATTGTGCGCAATATAGAATATTTGCTCATTTTAAAAAGTGCAAAAATTAATCCTAAAATTAAAGATAATATGAGTGAGGTAATAGATACGCTTACCGCAGTCCATAAACCTTTTAAAAGATCTACTCGGTAATCCCACACCAAATGCCACATAAAATTCAATGTAGGTTTTTCTTCCATTTAGAGTACCGATCCAATAAATTGTTGAGCACGAGTGTTAGTACAGGTATCAAAAAAGTCACTGCCGCCAGTTGCTGCTATATACCCAGCTTCCATAAAAATACATTGATCACCAATTTCACGCGCAAAATTCATTTCATGAGTAACAACAACCATTGTCATACCACTATCGGCTAAATCACGCATTGTTGCTAACACCTCACCAACAAGCTCTGGATCAAGAGCAGAAGTGGGCTCATCAAATAACATTAATTTTGGATCTAAGCTAAGCGCTCGCGCAATTGCTACTCGTTGCTGTTGACCACCAGAAAGCTCTCCAGGAAAATTTAGCGCCCACTTTATCAAACCGACTTTTTTTAACTCAGAAGCGGCGCGTTCTCTGGCATCTACTTTTGATTTTCCAGTGACAGAATGAACAGCAAGTGCAATATTATCGATTGCGGTAAGGTGAGGAAAAAGATTAAACTGCTGAAAAACCATGCCAACTTGACGCCTAAGGTTAACGGCTTTTCCTCTGGGAGTATTATCTTCGTCTACGCCCAATCCATATTCAATTCCTTGAAAAATGACCGAACCTTCATTAGGTTCTTCTAAAAGATTCATAATCCGAAGGATTGTTGATTTTCCAGATCCAGATGGTCCAAATATAACAGTGTGACTTCCAGATTTTATTGTTAAATCAACACCATGAAGTACTTCAGCAGTCCCAAAAGATTTTCGGACTTTACTTAATTTTAATAATTGATCAGACAAGGTGATAAAAGACTATTAGAATTAATTTTTTTTTGGTATATTTCATCTGACAGTCAGAACCTTTCGCTATGTGCCACTTTCCCATGGTATTAGACTAGAGCGAGAATTGTAAGATTTTACCTTTTATTTTGGAAAAATATATTTGTTCATATTGCGCACAATTTGAAGAGTATGCTTTTTATCTATGCTAAATCATCAGAGTACAGTTCTCTAAAGTTGGGGCAGTATCGAAGGGCGCTATGAAAAACAATAGTTTTAATGTTTTTGAAATAGAAGATTTTACAAATATAGAAAATGTAATCAAGCGCTACTGCTTATATTTTGATTCCAAGAAGCCAGAATTATTAATTGAATTATTTACCGAAGATGCCACTATAGATTATGGACCCGAAGTTCCAATTATTGTTGGCAAAGATAAATTGTTTAAAATGCTCGAAAATGGAATTGATAATTTTTTTCTTGATACTAGTCATTATGTTAGTAATTTTATTGTAGAAAGTTATAATTCTAATTCTGCAAAAACTATCTGCTATCTATATGCCTGGCACAAATATAAGAACAAGACCGAAGTAGGGCATCTTTGGGGTGGCTATCGCCATGAATTTGTCAAAATTGATAATTGCTGGAAAATATCTAAATTATTACTATTTGCAACTGGATTAGATAATTTTCATCGAAATAAAATGCATTCTATTAATAATCAATTAAACTAAATATAGATTATTTTTGGCTACCTGATGTAGGTTGCACCATTAATATCAATGGTAGAACCAGTAAGGTGGCGAGATTTATCAGAGGCTAGAAATACTGCCAAATCTCCAATTTCACTTGGTGGAACTAATTCTCCCATTACAAGAGCAGCCTTCATTTTTTCTTCTCCACCACGTGCAATAGCAGCAAAATCTGACATTCTAGTTTTTACAATCCCGGGAGAAATGCAAAAAGCAAATATATTTTCTTTTGCGTAATTCTGTGCCACAGTTTGAGTCACAGCTTTTACTGCAGCCTTAGATGCAGCGTAAGCAGAGAGAGTAGGTAATGCGGAACCCCTTTGACCAGACCAACTGGACATCGAAATGATCTTGCCACCACCAATTTTTAGGAAATGATTTACCGACTCCCTAATAAGATCACAAGATTCAAGCAGATTAACATTAAGTGTTTCTTTCCAGCCATTATCCCATTCGTCATCGCTACCAACAAAAGGCGTTTCAATATTAACTGCGGCATTATTAATAAATATATCAATATTACGACCGTCTGAAATTAATTTTCGAAAGAATTCTCTACCTGCAAACCTAATCGATAGGTCTGCTTGCACAAAAGTTTTTTTAGTAGAAGCGATATGTTTAAGATTATCCTCAGCACCTTTTCGGTAGGATCCATATTGTGCTATAACGTCGGCACCAGCTTCGGCAAGGGCAAGTGCGACTGCAGCTCCAATTCCACGAGATGCACCTGTGACTAATGCAGTCTTATTTTTTAAGATCACAGAATTCCTCCATCTATGGGAAGCAAATGTCCATTAGTAGATGCTGATTGTTCCGACGCTAAAAAGAGTGCACCATTTACCACATCATTAATTGTTGCTATACGGCCGAGTGTAGTTTGCTTTCCTAAGTTTTCAAGAAATTCATCTAACAACTCAACTGAATTAAGATCTGGATTTCTAGATTTTATTCTAGACAAAAGTGCATCTGTAGCAATTGGTCCTGGAGCAATACCATTTACTCTAATTCCACTTTTTCCTAATTCTAAAGCTGCAGATTTAACAATTCCATACACAGCATGCTTACTAGCTACATATGGAGCTAAATTTGCATCTCCTTTCCACGAGTTAATGGAACCGGTTACAACAACTGTTCCACCTGGTTTTTTTAAGCATGCAATCCCATATTTTAAGGTTAATGCAGCACCCTTCACATTAACTGCCAAAACTTTGTCCCAGATTGCGGCAACTGTATTTTGAGAAGAGCTCCACTCCGGTACGATCCCAGCATTTATGAACAAGAAGTCTATTTTAGAATCCTGTGAGCATATTGATTTAAAAGTTTGAGACAGCGAAAGCTCATCTGTTACATCGCCTTCAAAAAATGTTAGCAATGTATCGGTTTTTTTTAATTTATTTATATCGATAGCAAATACTTTAACTTGAAGTTCTAACAATTTATAGAGAATTGCTGCGCCAATACCAGAACTGGCACCGGTAATAATGGCAACTTTGCCTGCAAATTTTTGGTTCGTCATGCGAACATACCTATAAAAAAATTTCCATGTCTAAATCTAGAGCATTTTTCTTAAATTCAGTAGCAAGGCATTACAAATTATTGAATTAAAGGTTATGATTTAGCGTATAGAGGAAAATTTTAAGGTTTAGGAATAGGTAATTATGAAAATTAGCCAGCCAAATAATGAGTAAAAATCTTTCTAAATTTAAATCACTAAAAGACGCCATATCAGAATATGTCTCTGATGGGGATATGATTGCAATCGAGGGTTTCACCCATCTCATTCCATTTGCCGCTGCTCATGAAATTATCCGACAAGGCAAAACCAACTTGACTGCTGTAAGACTGACCCCTGATTTAGTCTATGACCAACTTATTGGATCTGGATGTGTATCAAAAGTAATTTTTTCTTTTGTAGGAAATCCTGGCGTTGGTTCGTTACATCGCTTTAAAGATGCTTATCTAAATGATTGGCCTAAGCCGCTAGAAATTGAGGAACATACCCACGCTGGTTTAACCAACCGGTATATAGCTGGGGCTTCTGGGTTACCTTTTGCAATACTGCGAGGTTATTCTGGTTCGGATTTAATTAAAGAGACAAAAAATATTGCTTTTATCAACTCTCCATTTTCTGATGAACAAATACTAGCGGTGGCAGCAATTAATCCTGACATAACGATTATTCATGCACAGCAAGCAGATATGAATGGAAATGTAATGCTCTGGGGGATTGTTGGCTCTTCAAAAGAGGCCATTTTTGCTGCAAAAAAAGTGATCGTGACTGTTGAGGAAATTGTTGATAAATTTCAACCTCAATTTAATTCGATAATAATACCAGCCGTTCTGATTAATTGCGTTGTTCTTCAACCTAATGGTGCTTGGCCGTCGTACGCTTCTGGATATTACGAGCGGGATAATGATCAATATATAAAATGGGATATCATCAGTAAAGATCGAGAAAGTTTTCAAGAATGGCTACAAAGTGAAATTTTTGCAAAGGTATCGCTATGACTTTAACAGGACTTACTCATCCAGATATGAGTTGGAATAGTAATGAAATAATGACAATAGCTGCTGCAAGATCCTTAAAAAATGGGATGATCTGCTTTGTAGGTATTGGAATACCGAGCACCGCAGCAATTCTTGCTAAGTCGATGCACGCACCAGATATCTTCTTAATTTATGAGTCAGGCACCATAGATACAAACCCAAAAAAACTACCCTTATCAATTGGCGATGGGGAGCTGGCAAACAACTCGTTATCAGTGGTAGGAATGCCCGAAATCTTTAATTATTGGTTGCAGCCAGGACGGGTAGATATAGGGTTTCTTGGTGCTGCACAGATAGATAAGTTTGGAAATATAAATACTACTTTTATAGGGAATCATTATCGAGAACCTAAGGTAAGACTGCCTGGCGCAGGAGGTGCGACAGAAATAGCTGGAGCATGTAAAGAAGTAGTAATTATTTTGAAGCACTCAGAACGTGCATTTGTGGAAAAATTAGATTTTATTACATCAATTGGGCATGGAGATGGTCCACAATCGCGTCATCGTTTAGGCTTGATTGGTAATGGTCCATCAGCAGTGATTACAGATCTAGGGATTTTGCAGCCAGATCCAGAGACATTAGAACTCACCTTGGTGCAATTGCATCCAGGCATTACGGTTGACCAAGTAAAAAGAAATACAGGCTGGAAATTAAAAGTAGCAGAAAAATTAACTACTACTCCAAATCCAAAAAAAATTGAACTAGAAAATGTTCGAGCTTTAATAGCTACATCAAGTCTAAAACCTAAAGAATAAGGTCTGGGTCTTCTTTTAGATTTCTTAATATTTTCATGAGCGCAATATCCCTGCTGAGATTATTACTTTCCCAATCTTCATTTGGGAATTTTTTTTCAATGTCTGTGGCCACTTTTTTTATAAGGTCAACATCCCAAGGATCATTCTGACCTCGCTCTTGTCCCATTCTCAAATAACTTGCACCCATGCGGGCGGTATGAGCGGTAATTCCACCACGGACATTAAGCGCAGATGTTGCAAAAGGACCAATCACGCTCCAGCGTCTCCCAAGACCATGCGTCATCAAGACATCCAAATCCCGTGGCGAGATAACACCATCTCGTATTAGAGAGTATGCCTCACGAAGTACTGCACCTTGGAGACGGTTGAAAACGAAACCTTCTGGTTCACCCTGAATAATTATTGGAAACATTTTAAGGTCATTCAATAAGGAAACGGTACGACTAATTACGTTTTTACAAGTATCGGGCCCCGGAACCACCTCTGCTATTGGTAAAAGGTATGGTGGATTTGCTGGGTGCACAACTAAAAGTTGCTTTGGTCGCATTAGACCCTCTGCCATCTCCGATGGCTTTAAAGCAGAGGAAGAACTTGCAAAAATAGTATTTTCTGAAGAAATTTTTTCTGCTCTTTTGAAAATAGTTCTTTTAGCCTCAAGATTTTCTGGACCACATTCTTGAATAAAAGTTACATTTTTGCATGTCTTGTCAAAGGAATCTGATGGCAAAATTCTCGAAACTACAGATTCAACACTTTCATTGATAAGACCAAAGCCGCGTAACAATTTTAAGCGGCTCGAAACTTGAGGAAGAAATCTTAAAATTTGTGCTGGATCTGTATCAAATACCCGGACTTTATAACCGTTTGACGCAAATACAATTGCCCATCCGATACCAATACTGCCAGCACCTATAATCCCAATAGATTCGGCATGATGAACCGATTCAGAACTAGATTTTGCACTCATTTAGCAGGTTTATATTTACGCTGATAAGCGCGCCAAGTTGTAGCCCACCTTGTTGGGTCATTGAGATTAATTGATCCTTGTCGATGGACTACTTGATTATGTGGAGAACTCTTAACTAGTTCTGGATTGGTTCTAGCTTCAGTGCAAACAATTTCGAGCACGTCTATCCAGTAATCTATATCTTCAATAGACCATAACTCGCCAGCTTCCGGAGTAAACGGTTCTGGAATAAACCATGGTTCATGACTTAACCAATAAGCGTCGACTCCAAAGTCAGTCATTCTATTTTGAATATCTATACATGTGACGCCGGTTTTTGCAGCCAATTCTCCCAAACTGTACCTAGTCATTTCCAGGCGCCGTTTTTTAAGAGAAGGTAAACCTTTCGTGACACCAGGTATGGCTAATAGACGCTTCTCCATGTAGTTATTAGCTAGTACTGAAATATTGGCAGCATCTCTGAGACCTTCGATACCCATAAATCTAGTCCATGAATATGCACGAAGAACAACCGGAACATTGCCAAAGAATTCTCGGACTCTACCGACACTCTTCTCACCTTCATTCTTTAAGTAGTAATTACCAGCAGAATTTTTTTCAACAGTCGGGCCAGGAAGGAAAGGAATTAGTTTTTCGGAGCATCCATAAGCACCCACAGCAGGCCCGCCACCACCTTTTGAGCCACCAAAGGTTTTGTGAAGCATGAACATGCATGCATCGAACCCAAGATCCGCGGCGCGCACTCGAGTCATTACTCCATTAAAATTTGCATGGTCATAAAAACATAGACCACCGGCGCTATGAACTATTTTTACCCATTCATGAATATGTGGATTGTAGATACCAATATCATCTGGGTTATTAACCATGAGAGCTGCGGTTTTATTGGAGACAACTGCCTTAAGTGCTTCTATTGAAGGGTAGCCGTCTTCTTCTAAGGGCAGAGTTATAATCTTGAAACCAGCCGCAGCAGCGGTCGCTGGGTTGCATGGATGCGCCTGTGCAGTTGTTATGATTTCATTTCGTTGGGACAGCTCTCCTCTAGATGCGTGGTAAGCGCGGGTAATAGTTGCTTGTATATAGGCCGCATCAGCTCCGCCTCCTGCTTGAAATACGAATTTAGATAGACCTGATAGTTCTCGTAAGAGTGAATCGAAACGGTAAAGAATCTCAAGAATACCTTGCATAGTTTCAGTATCTTGATGCGGATGCATTTCAGTCACAAAAGGTTGATAGGCAATTCGTTCATTTACACGCGGGTTATATTTCATAGTGCATGTACCAAAGAGACTAATTCCCATCATGCCTAAGGTTTGTTGAGAGAGATGCAAGTAATGGCGTTGCACCTCAAACTCCGACATCTCTGGTAAATCTATTGGTTTGATTCGCCGCAATACTTTTGGAATTAGATCTTCCACATCACCTACAAGAGATTTAATTCCAGATTCAGTAACAGGTGGATATGCACCACGCCTTCCACTTTGTGACAATTGCATGACCAGTGGCTCATCCCATACAGCAGCATGGTACTTACGTATTTTTGATTTAATCATTGAGTTACCTCTCTAATTGCAGTTACTAGCAAATCAATATCTTCCTGAGAGTGAATTTCTGTTATGCAGTAGAGAGCAGACTCTCCTAAATCAGGAAAATCAATAGATAAATCCTTACCACCAAAAATCTTGTAATCTAACAACTTCTTGTTGATTTCGGCAACCTTCATTTTAGTTTCAGCAAAATTCACAACAAATTCTTTAAAAAATCCGCTAGGCCATCGAATTGATACACCTGGAATCTCCCCAATTTTTTTTGCTGCGTAATGACTTCGCTCAATAATAGTTTTTCCAATTTCTTTAAAACCTTCGGGCCCCATAAGTGACATATATGTAGCGTTTGCTACTGCCCATAAGTAAACTGAATTCCCAGTCCAATCTTTTCCATGCTCACGTGATCCGTAAGAAGATTGCTCAAAGAGTGTCAGTCCAAAAGCCATTTCTCCAGGAATTGTTGTTTCCGTCAAACTGACTTGAAGCGTTGGATACTCTTTTGCATACTTTTCATCATCACGAGTAGCAATAAAACCGCCAACACCTCCGCCAGCATTCATGTGAACACCAAGAGGTTGAGTAGTTCCAACAATAATATCTGCACCGTAATCAGATGGCGCACTGATAATGCCAAGAGAAATGGGGTCAACGCCTACAATAACTTCAGCACCATACTCATGAGCTAATTCAGAAATTTTTTGTGAGTTTTCCTCTAGGAGTCCGATATAGCTGGGATTTTCAAAGTAAATAGCGGTAACAGATGAATCTAATTTTTTATTTAGATCAACTAAGTCAATACCACCAGTAATTGCGTCCATCTCAACAATCACAATTTCAATGTACCCGCTTAATTCTTTATAACCACAGTAAGTCTTTATTACTTTAGCTCTCTCAGGATCTAAGGAAGCCGGAATTAAAACTTTAGAACGACCATTAATGCGCGCAGCCATACGAATAGCATGTCCAGCGGCAGCTCCGTAGCTATAGAGTGGAAGCCCAACAAACTCCATTCCTACTAATTCACCGAGCTGGCTGCAGAATTCAAACCAGACTTGATTTCTACCGTGGTCCGAAGAGGGAGTTCCCCAAACTGGCGTGGCAAACTCAGTCCTAGTAACCATTTCATCACAAATTGCAGGAACATAATGTTGCCAACAGCCAGCACCTAGAAAACTAAGATAGTCCTCAGCTGAAATATTTTTCCGCAAGATATCTTTTAAATGCCTGTAAATGCTTGCTTCAGAGGAAAGTTGAGGTTCAAAGTTCCAGGTGCCTGTGAATTTGTGCTCATTTGGAATCTGTTCAAATAAATCTTCAATATTCTCAACTTCTGCCACACGGAGCATTTCTTTAAAACTTTCTGGGGCAGTATTAGCCATGAAAGGGTGTGGTTTTGGCAACCATGCTGAGTTACTCGACATTAAAGTGCGACCTTTCTACCTGAATCTTTTATTTCAACTTTACACATACCCACGATCTCTTCACCTAGTATTTTATGCATTTATTCTCTGTCGAACTCTACAGACAATTTCTTTATTTGGAGCCGTCCGTACTCGAATAAAAGATGGCATGGCTGGCCAAGGATTTTGACCCAAATCTGCAAGTAATTCAACAGGGAATAAATTCAGTATTTTTGACTCAGAAGCAATAATTTTGATATTTTCAAGACCAATTTTATTAAGAACTCTCCCGCTTATTTGTTGGTTGCCACGACCGAAGAGAAATCCTTGTCCGCCAATAACTCCAATCAAAAGTGATGACTTTGGAAATAATTCAATCAAGTCAGATAATTGTGCTTCAGACAAATCCTTACCATAAATTTTTCCGGAGACTATTGCATCCACGCCTTTTGGGCTCCCAACAATTCCTAACGAATCTTTAATTTCCTGCATTGAGCTTCCCGGGCCAATCAAAAAAAGCCTATTGGCATCGGCACGCATTTCGGCCGCGATTACGGTGGCTAATTCTTTGATTGCAGCAAGAGATGTTCCATCACTTCTTGCTTTTGGATGGCTCATATAAGCACTAGATTTAAGCGTAGTTGCAACACCATAAAAATTTGAATTTGAGTAGCTTACACCTTCTCCTAATGAGCCTTCACTTATGTCTAAAATTTCACTACTAGTGATCTTAAAGTGTGGCTTTCCTTCATTAAGGTTTTTTTCAATTTCAATAAGCATAGATGAAATATCTTCGGGGAATCGAGTAAAAATACCACTTCGCATTTTTACCCCTGCTGGAATTCCAATTAAAGGAATCTTATCTGAAGTCACGCTATAGATATCCCGTGCAGTTCCATCCCCACCAACAAAAAGAATAATATTTACAATTTTTACAAACTCATTAGCAATTAAAATTGTATCAGCAGCATTTGTTGTTTTTGAATGAAAAGTTGCAATAGATTTATATTCAATTCCGAGAATTGAAAGTAAGTTACCTCCTAAAATCCCATCTTCGGCAAAAAATTCTATTTTTTTATCGTGCTGTTCTCTCTGACGAGCATACCGAGATAGTGCACTTTCTGCTCTTAGGCTTGCACTAGCAATTGCGCCAAGTTTGATAGCAGTGCGCAAATTTTTTCCATCTGTACCGTGTACTCCTACTTGCCCACCAATCCCAGCAATAGGATTTAGCACAAATCCAATTCGCACTATTTCATTTTTCACTTGTTACAAGCGTCCAATTTCTTTTGAAATTTCGTCAAGTGCCTTTCTTACGGTGAATACCATTATCTCAATTTCTTTTTCAGTTACAATGAAAGGAGGGGAGAATGAAAGAGTATCTGCTGCAGGAAGCGCTCTCGTAATAACACCGAGCTCCATAGAGCGTTTTGCAACTCGAGGCCCGATTTTTTCAGATGTATCGAATGGTTTTATGGGATTTTTTTCAGACACTAATTCAATGGCGCCAATTAATCCTTTACCACGAATTTCCCCAACTAAAGGGTGATCTTCAAAGTGATACTTAAGAGCGCTATGTAAAATTTCACCTGATTTTATATTTGCAGCTACCATATTTTCACGTTCTAATATCTCGAGTGCTTTTATGGCACACGATGTTGCAACTGGATGTGCAGAATAGGTGTATCCATGGCCAAAAGCACCATATTTTTCACTGCCATCACGTAAAACACACCAGATTTTTTCAGAAATAATTGAGCCAGATAGTGGGATGTAAGCAGAAGTCAATCCTTTAGCCACAGTGATAATGTCTGGTTTCATATCAAAAACTTCACTACCAAACATAGCGCCGAGTCGACCAAATCCAGTAACAACTTCATCTGCGATTAGCAATACATCATATTTAGTTAAAACTTTTTGTATTTCAGCAAAGTAGGTAGCTGGTGGAACTATGACTCCACCGGCTGCCATTATTGGTTCTGCAATAAAAGCAGCAACTGTATCTGGTCCTTCAAGAAGAATCAGATCTTCTAATTCTTGGGCTAATTTTATTGCAAAACTAGAATCAGTCATTCCCTGTTCTCGCTCCCAGAGTTGATGTGGAGCTCTAACATGTCGAATCATATTCAGTGGTAAGTCAAAACCCTCATGTAAATTTTTTAATCCAGTTAGTCCAGCAGACAAAACTGTTACTCCATGGTAACCGCGATTTCTTGAAATTATTTTCTTTTTATTTGGCTTGCCGATAGCGTTGTTATAGAACCACACAATTTTTGCATTAGTGTCATTAGCATCCGATCCGCTATTACCAAAAAATACTTTGGACATAGGCACTGGAGTAAGACTGATAATTTTTTCAGAGAGAATTTCAGATAGATCATTACCCATGCCAGAAAAGGAATGGTAATAAGAAAGTTTTTTAATCTGGTGCGATATTGTGTCTGCTAACTCGGCATTTCCGTAACCTAGATTTACGCACCATAAACCTGCCATTGCATCTAAAAATTTTTTACCAGATTCATCTGTGAGTGTTGATTTTTCTCCGGATACAAAAATTTTTCCACCATTACTTTCATGAGCTTTGAGCGCAGTAAAAGGGTGAAAGAAAAAATTTTTATCTTTAATGGTAGCTGACGGTACATTTGGCCGGGTCATAACAACTCCACATAATGTTCGGATGGCGTATTTCTTATAACAAGAATCTACAGATAAGGTTATGTTCTGTCCACACAGATAATAGTTTTGCACTAAGCGCAGGGAGCACTACGATAGAAGCATGACGAACAATTTAGTCTTACTGCCTTTGAAAGATCAATCTTTACTTAAGCAAGATCTCTTTATAAATGGCGAGTGGTGTGTTGGGAATAATGGCTCACGAAAGTCAATTATTAATCCAGCAACTCAGATCGAGATAGCCCAGGTTTCGCTTGCTAGCCTAGGCGATGTTAAGTTTGCAATTGACTCAGCTCAATCCGCCTTCTTGCTTTGGTCAAAAAAGACTGCGGTGGAAAGAGGAAAAATTCTGCGTAACTGGTTTAATCTAATAATCGACAATAGCGATGATCTAGCTGTAATACTTACATCTGAACAAGGAAAACCCTTAGTTGAGGCTAAAGCTGAAATTATCTATGGCGCTGGATTTATTGAATGGTACGCGGAAGAAGGAAAACGATTATACGGCGAAACTATTCCGACCAATGTTGCATCCCGACGGCTCTTAACTATTAGGCAGCCAATTGGTGTAACAGCGGCAATCACACCGTGGAATTTTCCTATGGCTATGATTGCTCGAAAAGCGGGACCTGCTTTAGCTGCAGGATGCTCGATGATTATCAAGCCAGCAAGTGACACTCCTTTATCTGCACTTGCTATGGCAGAACTGGCACTGCGCGCTGGCGTGCCAGCGGGCGTTCTAAGCGTAATTGTAGGAGACCCTCGCTTGATTGCCAATGAGATAACTTCAAATCCTATTGTTAGAGCTCTTAGTTTTACCGGATCTACTGAAGTTGGAAAAGAGTTAATGGCAGCATCTGCTGCAACAGTTAAAAAAGTAGCAATGGAGCTTGGTGGCAACGCACCACTTATTGTATTTGATGATGCAGATTTAAATGTTGCGGTATCAGGAGTAATTGCTTCAAAATTCAGAAATAGCGGTCAAACTTGTGTGTGCGCTAATAGAATTCTTGTGCAAGAAAATATTTACAATAGTTTTATTACTGCTTTGCAAAAAGAGGTTGCCAACTTAGTAGTTGGCAACGGCTTAAATCCTGACACAAAGCAAGGCCCACTGATTAACGAAAAAGCTGTGTTAAAAGTCGAGTCTCACATAAAAGACGCAATTTCCAAGGGGGCAAAATTAATACAAGGCGGAAATCGAGTGTCTCAGACTGGAACCTTTTTTGAACCAACTATCCTTTCTGATGTAACAGAAAAAATGTTACTTTGTCATGAGGAGACTTTTGGTCCGATTGCTGGAATTATTAAATTCAAAACTGAAGCTGAAGCGATAAAAATCGCAAACAATACGCCATTTGGCTTAGCCGCATATTTTTTTACAATGGATAATGCTAGAACTTGGCGGGTGGGAGAAGCTCTAGAGGCAGGTGTAATTGGTATTAACACTGGTCTTATTTCCTATGAAGGCGCTCCTTTCGGTGGCGTTAAAGAATCGGGAATTGGGCGAGAAGGCTCGCTTCATGGAATTGAAGAATTCCTGGAAATAAAGTATCTCTGCATAGATCAAATTTGATCACAGTCATCACTTTTGCAGCTGAAGAATTAATTCTATCTCTTTTACATGGTCTCTCAGTAAAGGTAAAAATTTAGAAACAAGGTCCTCTTTGCTAGTGCGACCAGCGTGCGCACTAACATTTGCGGCAGCAATAACCAATCCATTTTTACCATGAATTGGAATAGAAACTGATTGGACACCATATTCTAATTCTTCGATAGTTATTGCAAATCCATTTTTCTTTATCTCAACAAGTGCTGCTCGCAACAATTTTTCATCAGTGATTGTTTTTGGAGTAAGTTTCTCAAGTTTTACTGTTTTGAAATAATCTTCGATTTCGAAAACTGATAAAGAAGCCAGTAATACTCTCCCCATAGAGGTTGCATATGCAGGCAGTTGAGCACCAACCCCTAAATTAATTGTCATAATTCGCTTGGAAGCTGCTCGACAAATATAAATCACGTTGTGACCTTGAAGCACAGAGACTGAGCATGATTCATGCAATTTATTTGTTAACTCTTCTAAATGAGTTTGTGCAATTGACACTAAGTTAAACGAACTCAGGTAGGCATATCCAAGCTCTAAGACTCGCGGCTTTAGGTAAAAGTGCCGTCCCGTGCTCCCTACATAGTTCAACTCTTCTAAGGTTAATAGAAACCTCCGAGCGGTAGCCCGAGTAAATCCGGTTAACTCTGCTACTTCAGAGAGTGTAAGTTCGGGATTTTTCTCGTTAAAAACTTTTATAATTGAAAGTCCACGATCTACTGATTGAACAAAATCCTTTGACTTTTTACCAGCATCACTATTCATCTATCAATTATCTTTTCTATTTGGGAAATGAGTCATAAAAACTCAGAATCGTCAGAGTGAGCTATATCTCCTATAGTAACGGGCTTTATTGGAACCTGTACTTTAAAACTAGAGAACTCATTTACCATTTCGCCACTATGTTTTGCCACAAGGTGCTGGACGATAACCGAGCAATAGCGGCCTTGACACTTTCCCATACCAGCCCGCGTAATTCGTTTTACTGCATCTGCCGTAAAAACGTCTGAAGATATCTGAGATTTTATATCTTTGTGGGTGAGGTTCATGCATCGACAAACAATTGTCTCATCACTTGCTAGTTCATCTAGAAAAGTTGGCGCATCAAAGATCCGCCAAAGCAAATTTTGAAATAATAAATGCCGGTTTAAATTCAAAATTGTAAGTGCTATTAAAGGTAGTTCTAAAAGTTCTTTAAAAATTATTTTAGTACTTTTATTTACAAGCTGATTTTTTATCTTAAAAGCCATTAGCTTTCCCCGACTTTTAGCTACTTGTGCACCATTGATTCCAGCGCTATCTCCAACCACCCAGACATGTGGCTTGCTACTTCTGCCAAATAAAGTTGTTATTGTTTTAAGCCCAAGATTAGGGTCAATTTTATGATTACAGCCTAGATTTTGGGCTATTTCATTTGCTGAATAAAATCCAAATCCAAGAGTGAGCGCATCAACATTAAATTGATGGACTCGATTTTTATCTACAATTTTATTTTTGCTTACTTTTGCGATTTTTACGGCTTCAATCTGCCCTTCACCGACAATATTAGTAGGAATGTGCGAAGTAAAAACTGGGATGGATTTTCGCTTTAACGTTAGAAAGTAACCTAAACCTCTGACCCCTATGCGAGGAGCTAGAATTCCCAAAATTATACTTAGTAAAATTCTTTTCAAAGTGAAAAGATTTGCCGACTCCGCGTACCCTACAACGTCTGTTCCTGATTTGGTTAATTCAGCAGCAATCTGAAGATTCAGTGGACCATTTCCAGCAACAAAAACTTTTTTTCCTGGTGCAACTTGATAACTTCGAAGTAACGTCTGGGCGGCACCAGTAGTCATCACACCAGGCAATGTCCAGCCCGCAAGTAATAAACCTTTTTCGTAAGCACCTGTTGCTAAAACAAGTTCTTTTTGATTAAATACAAATCGATTCTTTTCATCACTACCCAGCAGATAGTCATAGCCAAATACTCCCCAAACACTAACTCCAGAATAAATTTTTACCTGAGAACGCCGAATTTTATCGATTAGTACGCGCCCTTCATGAAATTGAGAATCAAGGGATTCAAAATTCAGATCAAATTCGGGAGCAGGTTGCTTAAAATATTGACCACCTGGGTTTTTGCGTTCGTCGACAATCGCAACCGACAACCCTGATTTAGATAACTTCTTTGCAAGAGATAGTCCGGCAGGTCCAGCACCAATAATTAGCACATCAGAGTGAACTTTTAGTTCTTTTTTTTGTAACACGTTAACAGATGTATTTATTTTACGATGTTGTTTCTGGATAGCCACATTCATTCCATGGCTCATTTGTTGCATACAAGCAAGTACTCCAGAAGCCTCATCAACCTCAACTTGACATTCGTGGCAGACACCCATTCCACAATAAATACCACGATTTGTGTTTGACTCCGTACTTCTAAAAATCTTTATATTATTACTAGTCAGTGCTGCCGCAATCGAATCACCTTTTTTAGCTTCATAAGAGTTACCTTCGAAGGTAAAGTCAATCTTTTTGAAACCTTTATGCTCTTTCATAAGTTCCGAATCCAACCTTCTCTTTAATAAATTTAGCAGTAAGCCTAGTTTTGACAACTTTGCCTATTGTTTCATAAAACTCGCCTGGGATAGAGTTTGAGATTAGGTTTGTTTAACTTGCGGCTAAATTATTGAACATAGGGAGAATATTGGCTACCGAAAATGAACTATCTGAAAAAGTAATTCTTGTAACAGGGGCATCCAAAGGTATAGGCGCAGCAATAGTTACTGCGCTCGGCGAACAAGGAGCTTTCATAATTGCACATTATGGGAGTGATCGGGATGGTGTCGAAAAAGCTCTACAGGGAATTGATTTGAGTAAAAAGTTGATTATTCAATCAGATTTGGCCACTGATAATGGATTTAAGAAATTATGGGATGAAGCGCTTGCATGGAAGGGGCGAGTTCATGTTCTGGTCGCAAATGCTGGTGTCATGCCAGAAGCGGCAATCACAGATTCCGACGAAATCTGGAACTCTGCTTGGGAAAGCGCTTTTGCTGTAAATGTTCGCTCGAATGCTTTCTTAATTCGTGAAGCAACTTTGCATTTTTTAAACACTGGTGGTGGAGTGATTATTGGAATTACTAGCTGGGCAGCACAGCGCGGTTCCGGAAACCCAAAACTTGCGGGGTATGCGGCATCAAAAGCACCGATAGCTGCTCTATTAAAAACTATTGCAAAGAATTACGCAAAACAAAATATTTATGCTTATTTAATAGCACCAGGAATAGTCCGCACTGCAATGTCAGAAACATCAGCTAAAAGCATGGGCGGTGAAGAAGTACTCACTTCAACATTAGCAATGGGT
>Ga0208942_1000071_pt1 | contig 46029 bp, 49 predicted proteins | sample GreLakmeSU08MSRF_FD_187704 | JGI IMG/M metagenome (GOLD analysis project Ga0208942, IMG submission 187704) | Freshwater lentic microbial communities from great Laurentian Lakes, MI, USA - Great Lakes metaG SU08MSRF (SPAdes) | ecosystem: Environmental > Aquatic > Freshwater > Lake | place: Great... | reverse complement strand
TGACGGATCGTTTCCTATATGGAACAATGTCCCATGCTTAGAATACGCGAACTCAGGGAACGAAAGGGGGTGAGCCTGCGAGAGTTAGCGCGCCGTGCCCATATCGGGGCAGCCACACTGTCTCGGATTGAATCGGGCAAGGCGAATCCACGATTGAGCACCTTGCTCCACCTGGCGGGCGCGCTCGGCGTATTCGTAGGGCACTTATTCGAGAAACAAGCCCGACGACAAGGAGGCAACTGAGATGGGACTTACGAAACGGAAGGACAGTTATTATGTGCAATTTCCCGTGTTGGATGACGGGACCACGCTGACGTTGGCGCGGGGTATTCCTGGGGCGAAATTGAAGCGGTGGAAGGTCGGTTGCCGAAATAAAGAGGAAGCCGTTAAGCAAGAGGGGCTCATCAAGACGAAGCTCTTGGAGGGGTTGCGCCTAGCTCCCGAACCGCAGGTGGCTTCCGTTACTGTGCGTGAGTTTGCGCTGCAATGGCTAGAGAATGCCAAATACACGTTGGCCGTGAAGACGTATGCAAATTATAACCAAATCCTCACGCTGTATATTTTGCCGTCTTTGGGGGATCAAAGCCTACCGAGTCTCACCTGGGCCGACGTGAAAGGGCTGTTAAATAAGAAGCAGCAAGCAGGGCTGTCGGGCAATACGGTTCGCCTCATTCGGGCCGTCATTTCAACGATCCTCACGGATGCCTCTGAGGACAAGGTGATCACGGGAAACCCCTTACTAGGGCAACGAAGGAAGCGACGGGCGAGCCAGATCACAAACCCAGACGTGTGTCCCTTGAGTTGGGAGCAGAAGCAGGTGTTTGAACAGAAGCTGGATGCAATGGAACAAGACGAGACACTGACGCCATCCTACACCATGCTGCTACGGATGTACCTCAAGACAGGGCTTCGACCTAGCGAGGGGCGAGCCTTGAAGCTGGGGGACATTGATTTTCACGGACGACGGGTACGGGTGGAACGGGCCGCGACCCTCTATGGAGCGATTAAGAACACCAAGACAGGGGAAACACGGTGGGTTGATCTCAGCGATGGGCTACTCGCCCAACTGAAAACCTATGTGACGCTTCTGCAAGCCGAGGATGTGGCTCGTGGGAAAGAATCGGCATGGCTCTTCCCTTCTCTGACAGGGACACTGTTAGACGAGCGGCATGTCGTGCGGGCGTTTCACAGGGTACTAGAGGGAGCAGGGTTACCGAGGTTCCGTGTATACGATCTTCGGCACACCTTCGCGTCGTTGTTGCTCTCGTCGAATATCCCGTTGCCCTATGTCAGCCAGCAATTAGGGCACTCGAAACCCATGATCACGCTCAAATTCTATACGCGATGGATTCCGAGCGGACAGGTCCACCGAGTCAACGTTTTGGATATTGCTGACACGGTAATGACACTAGCCACCACTTCCCGCGAAGCGGCGGCGTCTCTGCCTGCCTAAGTGGTTGATTGTTTTGGTGGGCCGTGTAGGGATTGAACCTACGGCCCGCTGATTAAGAGTCAGCTGCTCTACCAACTGAGCTAACGGCCCACCGGGGATGTCTCTGGCAGATATCGACGTGCGGCTACTGTTCCTTGTCTGTTTGCTGGTGCGCCTGACAGGATTTGAACCTGTGGCCCTCAGCTTCGGAGGCTGATGCTCTATCCAGCTGAGCTACAGGCGCTCTGGCAACCAACATTTTCGACAGTAGCACAGGATTTTATCCTCTGTCTAGCCTGCAAATTCATGCGCGGGATGGACAGGAGGGGCTGGCTCAGCACGCGATGAAGTCCCGAACAGCTTAATTTTCCTGCCCCGTCTCGCTTTTCTCGCAGGTGTCTCGGCGCAAGAATCCATAAGGCAGAAATACTTCTTCCCCAGCGGACCCGGTAGCCAGCCGCAACGCCTCTAGGGCGGCTGATTCCTCCTGGAGCAAGCGGGCCTCTTCCTCTCGGAATGACGAGGACAGCCGCAGGATTGGAATGAAGATTTGAACCTCGCAGGCGCCCTGGGCCAATCCGTCCCGTTCTGTTGGGATCCCCATCGATCGGCAGACCAGGGGGCGGTGCTCGTAGAGGCCGCAGCTGCCGTTAGCCTCTAATGCCGGGCAGGGATGCTGGTGGAACGCTGTGGCCAATCGGTCGATTTCCTGATCGGACCATTCGTCGAGCAGCGCGGTCGTGGTCAGTTGCGGGAAGGCGGTTTCCATTGCAGCGGTTTGCTCGATGGCGCGCTGTTCAATGCGCGTGCGTTGGGTTGCCGGGAGGCCGGCGAGTCCCTCCTGGAGGGTCTGGACGTCGAGGATGGTGATGGGGAAGGGGCCGATGCAGCAGCTGGTGCAGCCGAGTCGGCAGGGCACTTCCCCCAGCAGCGCAGCGGAGGCCCGCTGGAACCAGCGATCAGTCTTTTGCGCGAGGGGGGCCGGGCGTGGGTGCGTGGGACCTGCCACGGTTGTTCATTCCACTTTGACGGAAAGGTCGACGATGAGATCGCCCTTGGGGGAGTAGAAACCCTGGTTATCAATCTGGACGATCCCGTTACACTGTTCCTGGTAGAACTCCAGGATCCATCCGTTGAAATCGTACCCCTCGTCGGTCATGTCGTTTAAGGAAAGCCGCGTCGTGAGCACAAAGCGCGCGCGCTCGACATATTCGCGCACCAGCTCGGCTTCGATATCGTCGTGAGCGGAGAGCAGATCGAGAAATTGCGCTTTTTCTTTCTCAAACACGTCTTGATAGGTACCTCGATCCCGGACGCAGAATATTTGAATCGGCTTCCGGTCACGATCGTATCCAAGCGTGACCTGGACCCAGGCCCATTCGTCCAACATGGTATCGTCCATGTCCGGCGGGGCAATCGGCGTTTGGCTACGGGACTTGAGGAACTCCAACAGCAGACGGAGCGGGGGGGAGTTTTCTTTTTGGCAAAACACGCGAGAATAGAGGAAGGCCTCTTCTGGCGCCGCCTCGGCCGGTTGGGCGGTCGAGGGCAGAATCGGTAATTCTTTTCCCATGCTAGCGACTCCGAGGGTCCGGCAACATTGCCCATACAAGCTCTACAGGCGGGTACCTTACGCTGGCGGATCTAGGAACTGCAAGAGTCGGCGCAGACGCGTCCTGACGCCGGGCCTGTATTTTGGGGTTGACAGCCTGTATTGTCCGGCATAGACTTCCGCTGAATTTTAAAGCGGCCCTCCATTGTTTCGGTAGGCAAGTGAATGAAGCTGGCGCCGGAGTAAAGGCAGGATAGTTTTTTTAACATTTAGGAGGTGTCTTGCAATGGGTAAATCGATGACGAAGTCGCAGGTTGCAGAACATATGGCCGCGAAGACGGGCTTAACCAAAAAAGCCACGATCCAGATGATCGAGGATTTCGCCGCCTTAGCCTACAAAGAAGCGAAGAATGTTTTCGTGGTGCCCGGGATCGGGAAGCTCGTCTTGGCGAACCGCAAGGCGCGCATGGGACGGAATCCGCAGACCGGTGAACCGATCAAGATCCCAGCCAAGCGTGTCGTCAAGTTCCGCGTGGCCAAAGCCGCCAAAGACGCGATTCTCGGCAAGAAGTAAGCGAACTCGTCCGGCGCAAGATCGGACGCGCTTCGCGGTAGAATGCACGACAGGGCCGGCTCTCCAACAGGGGCGCCGGCCCTGTCCGTTTACGGACTGACTACAGTGAAGGGCCGAGTCCGCTGCCCCCCATCCCGTCGTGCCCGACCAGCCTGATTGCATCACCGTCCTGAACCAGGGAGTCGTCGCTGGCGATCTTTTTATTGATGGTCACCAGCACTTTCTTCTCGCGGATGAGCTGAAGGAGGTGGCGCAGCTGAATGCCCTGCCGCTGGATCACCTCGCGGACCGACATGGGGGAGGGCACGTCACAGGCGAGATCCCGCTCGCCATCGGCGGTTTGCAGCTGACCCATTAGTGAAATGGTAATCATGGTCGGATGCTCCTTCTCGGCAGTCGTGACCGCTGTCTGTGGGGCGGGCCCTGGCCGTTGACTCCAGGCTGGTGGCCATCGATAATGCCCGCTATGCCCTCGTTGAATATTCAGAACCCTGGGATGCCGGATTTGCAATTCGTCCTGTTCGTGTCGGCCCTCTGCACGGCTGATCTGACGACGTTGAATGTGCCGGCGGAGCTGCGCACGGCCCTCTTCGACCGGTGCTGGGCGCTCATTCATACCGAAGCGCCGCCGACTGACTCCAAAGCGCGGGTGCTCGATCTTCGCGAAGGCACAGAGCTGACCCTGGAAGCGTGTCAGTCTACCATCCGCTCCCTGCTGACAGAAGCGGGTATTCGCGTTCTGGTCTGGGACCATCCGGTGAGCGGGCCGACCCGCGACAGCACGCCTGCCGCGAAGCCCTTGATCGATCGGCTGGGGCGATTGTACCCCGAGTCACCTGAGATCGTCGATCCGGGAAAACCGGCCGCATAAGCGCGAGACAAGCGGACGAAGAGGAGCCCCGTGCTGGTCACGACAACCGATATCCCGGGCCTGTTATTGATCGAACCGGACCTGTTCCGAGATCCGCGCGGGCTCTTTCTCGAAACCTATCATGCGCGCCGGTACGCCGAGGCCGGTATTTCCGGTCCCTTTGTTCAGGACAACTATTCGCAGTCGATGCAGGGCACCTTGCGCGGGCTCCACTATCAAGAGCCGCATGCGCAGGGGAAGCTCGTGATGGTAACAGAAGGGGCCGTTTACGATGTCGTGGTAGATATCCGAAAGGGGTCGCCCAGCTTTGGCAGCTGGTATGGGGTCGAGCTTTCAGCGGAGAACCGGCGCCAACTCTATGTGCCGCTAGGCTGCGCCCATGGATTCTGCGTGCTCAGCGACCAGGCCTCGTTCCTTTATAAATGCACAGACTATTATGTGCCGGACGACGAGCATGGCATTATCTGGAACGATCCGGCCCTGGCCATCCCCTGGCCGGTGGCGACGCCGATTCTGTCCGCCAAGGACCAAGCCTACACCACCTTAGCCGAGATGGAACCCTTGTTGCCGCACTATCGGCCGGTTGGCTAAGGGGGCGCGGCCTCCGTTGAGCTTGCGAGGATAGCCCTGTTATTCAGCGAGGAGACAGTGGTACGATTGCGGGGACGGTAGCCGGATGATTTCATCGTATATGGAGGAGGATATAATGGGGAAGAGTTTGAAGGGGACAAAGAGCCACGACAATCTCAAGGGCGCCTTTGCCGGGGAGTCCCAGGCCAATCGACGGTATCTCTATTTCGCACGTCGGGCTGATATCGAAGGCTTTCCCGATATCGGCGGCCTGTTCCGGGACACCTCCGAGGCGGAAACGGGCCATGCCTTTGGGCATCTGGACTTCCTCAAGGAAGTCGGGGATCCCGCGACCGGGGTGCCGATCGGCAATACCGAAGCCAATCTGAAGTCGGCGATCGAGGGAGAAACCTACGAGTACACGCAGATGTATCCCGGGATGGCCAAGACGGCTCGGGACGAGGGATTCCCTGAACTGGCCGAATGGTTCGAGACGCTCGCCAAGGCCGAGCGGTCCCATGCGAATCGTTTCACCAAGGGGCTTGAGAGCCTGAAGCAGCTCTAGTTCTGTGTGTTGTCTGCTAGTGCAAGGGTGGGCTGGGATGACTCGGCCCACCCTTTGCGTTTAGCCCATCTTGTATTGCGGGCCCTCACAGGAGACAATAGATCCCGTGAACAATTTGATTCTGATCAATCCCATCGACCCCGCGCAGCTCCACAAAGACACGCAGCGCATTTACGAAGTCTGCGATGGCTGCCGGCGGTGCTTCAATCTTTGTCCCTCGTTCAACACGCTGCTGGACGGGATCGATCAGTATGAGGGCGACGTTGCCAAGCTGACGCCGACTGACCACCAGAAAGTCGTCGACGAATGTTATTACTGCAAGCTCTGCTACAACCATTGTCCCTATACGCCACCGCATCAGTATGGCCTCGACTTTCCCCGTTTGATGATCGCCTGGAAGAAGCACCTGGCTGCCACGCGCGGGGTAGGCTGGCGCGATTGGTTCTTGATCAAGACGGATGTAATCGGCAGCCTCGGGAGTGTGATGGCGCCGGTGGCCAATTGGCTATTGCGCCTTCGGTCTCTTCGAGGTCTGATGGAGTCCTGGGTCGGGGTACATCGTGAGCGGCAGATCCTGCCCTTTGCCCCTGAGACCTTTACCCGTTGGTGGAAGAGGCGCGGGACGGCGCAGGTGCCTGCGTCCGCAAAGCGGAAGGTCGCGCTCTTCGGGAGCTGTCTGATTAACTATCAGGCAACCGATGTCGGGAAAGCGACGATCCAAGTCCTCGAAAAGAACGGCGTGCATGTGGTCATTCCCGCGCAGCAATGTTGCGGCATGCCCTCGTTCGATATCGGGGATACGGCGGCGATTCAGAAGGCCGCCAAGTCGAATCTCGCAGCCTTTCTGCCTTGGGTGGAGGCGGGGTATGAGATCGTCGTCCCGGTGCCGAGTTGCAGCTTGATGTGGAAGCGGGAATATCCGGAGCTCATCGGGGGTGCTGAGACCCAGCGGGTGGCGGAACGGACCTTCGATGTCTGTGAATATCTCATGCGGCTGAAGAAGGAGGGGGCCCTGGCCACCGACTTTACGCAGAAGCCAGGGCGTGTGGCGTACCAGATGCCCTGCCATTTGCGAGACCAGAACATCGGATTCAAGTCCAAAGAATTGATGGAATGTGCCGGAGCCCAGGTTGAGCTGATTGAGAAATGTGCCGGGCACGACGGATCCTGGTCTGCCAAGACGGAGTTTTTCCCGTTGTCGATGTTGATTGCGAAAAAAGCCATGCGTGCGATTGAAGAGGTCCCCGCCGATCTGGTTGCGTCCGATTGCCCATTGGCGGGATTGCAGCTAGACCAGGCCGGCGCGATGGCCCATGCCGGTGGCCGATCAACGAAGCATCCGATTCAAATCGTGCGTGACGCCTATGGGTTGCCATCATGAACGTTCTGACTTCTCACGATATTTTACCCATAGCGGAGTATGAACAGCAGCGGGAGCAGGTCCGCGCTCAAATTATTGCGTTGAAGCAGCGGCGCAGAATTTCCCTGGGCCCACTGATTACCCTCGTGTTTGAAAATCGTGAGACGCTGCGGTTTCAGACTCAAGAAATGATCCGGGTCGAGCAGATCCTCAGCCCCCATAAAATCCAGGAAGAATTGGACGGCTATAATGCCCTCATGCCAGGGCCTGGTGAGTTGAGCGCGACCTTGCTGATTGAGATTACGGAGCCGGAGCGGATGAAGGAGTGGCTGGACGTCTTTATGGGACTCGACCATGGAGAAACGGTTGCGATTGGCGCCGGGGGTGAGCAGGCCGTTGGGCTATTCGAAGGGGGCCACAGTCATGAAACGAAGATCAGCGCGGTGCATTTCGTGCGATTCGCCCCGACCGCAGCGATGACGGCTGCCTTTGCCGATTTGCATCAGCCGGTGACGTTGACGGTCCATCATCGTGCATACCACGCGGAGGCTCCTGTTCCCGGAAGCCTGCGTGAAGAGTGGCTGAAAGATCTGAGGTAACATGGCCTCGGCTTTACTGACGAAACGAATCGAATTTGCGGCGGCGCATCGCTATATCAAGCCTGACTGGGATGAGGCGAAGAACCGCGCCGTGTTCGGTCCGTGCTACAACCCGCCGGCCCATGGCCATAACTACATGGTCGAGGTGACGGTGGGCGGCGAGGTGGATGCCAAGACCGGCATGGTCGTGAACCTGTTCGATTTGAAACGGATCCTGCTCGACGTCCTGGAGGAGTTTGACCATAAGAATCTGAACCTGGATACGGTCTATTTCACGGACCGGATTCCCACGTCGGAAAATCTGGCGCGCCTCCTATGGACTAAGCTGGAGGTGCAGAAAGACGTCGGCAGGCTCCACACGATTCGTTTATATGAAGATGAAGATCTCTATGCGGAGATTACGGCAGAAGGTGGGCTCGACGTCGCCAGCGTGACGAGGCGGTATTCCTTTACGGCGGTGCAGGAGAACAATCAAGGCCGCGAGTGGGATTGTTTCGTCACAGTCCATGGAGCCATTGATCCTGTCATCGGGATGGTGACCGACATCGGGTCTCTCAACCGGCTGGTCCAGGCGAAGGTGTTATCGGCCTTGGACCGTCGCGATCTATGCCAGGTTTTCGGAGCGCAGACTGTGACCGGGGAGCAATTGGTCGAGCATATTTGGAAGCAGCTAGTCTCGTCGCTGGCGACTGGACGGCTATCGAAGGTGCGGCTGGTTCAATCCCGAGACCTATCCTTTGAATACGCAGGCTGACATTTTTGTCTCCCCCCGGTCCGATCGTCCCATGAATAAACGTTGTCTGTATGTCTTGCTACTCCTCTTCTCTTCGACGGGGCTGGCGTGGTCTGCCGAGGTGGGGGAGGCGATTGAGCAGACCATCAAGGCCGCAGCTATGGCCGCAGCCACCTTTTCAGAAACCAGAGATAAGCAAGCGGTCTTGGCGCTGTACAGTAAGGACTATGTCGGGATTCAGGATGGCGAGACGGAGACGAGAGACTCCGTCGAGAAGTGGCTATCGGACTATGAGTCTGAGCTTGCGAAGGGCAGCCCCCTGCGTTTTATCGGTGCAGTCTCGAATGTGAATGTCCGGATGACAGGCCTCACGGCCTGGGCGACCTACGAATATGTGTTTCAGGCAGTGAGACATGGCGAGCTGGAAGCGCAGGACCGTGGACAATGTACCGCGCTCCTGCGTAAGGAAAGTTCCGCCTGGTTGATCTTCCACGAACATTGTTCGAGGCCCAGACGGCCGTAACCATTCCCTGCGTCATCGCCAGGCAGGGGGTAACTCAAAGGCCCGAAAGTCTGAAAGCCTCGACGTAAGGACTTTCGACTTTCGGACTTTGTGACTGAGTGTTAGCTCAATTTCGCGAGGGCCTCGAGAATATCTTTATCTTCCCGTGCGACTTTGATTTCCTGCACCTTCGCGTAGGCGACCTTGCCGTTCTTGTCCACGATGACGGTCGCCCGCTTGGAGCAGTTCAACGGCTCGAAGTAGAGGCCGTAGGCCTTTGCCGTTTTCCGATGCACGTCCGACAACAGCTGATGCTTGAGTTTCAGGGAGTCAGCCCAGGCCTTGTGCGAGAAGAAGCTGTCGCAGCTGATGCCGAACAATTCTGAATTGGCCGATTGAAACTTAGGGAAGTCGTTCGTCAAGCAGGCATTTTCTCCCTGACAGACCGGGCTCCAATCCAAGGGATAGAAACAGAGCACCACGTTCTTCTTGCCGCGGTAATCGCTTAGCTTCACGTCCTTCTGATCCTGGTCCTTTAAGTCAAAATCGGGTGCCGTATCGCCAACCTTAATTTCTGCTGCTACGTCGCTCATCTAGATGCCTCCTTCTGCTGGGTTTAGTCCGGTCTCTGACACAGTCGTCTGCATTTTTGTACCGTGTGGCTGGAAACCTTGTCAACGGGCCGGAAGGCCTAGAGACGGCCGTGCGGGCCTAGAAGTGCTGAATAACGAAGGAAAACTATGGAAAATATTTAATTTCGCGAAAGCTCAGCATGCGGCCGGCCGGCGAAGCGGTGCGGTGGTTGGTGATCGCAATGTTCTGGCCCAGCAGTCCGAGGCGGAGCGTGCTCCTGACTTTGGGAGACTGTCCTGTCCTGGCCAACTCGTCTGCCGTTTCCCTCAGGAGATCGCGGATAGGCTGGTCCGGGAGACCGGGGGAGAGAAACATTTCAAGTTCATCCACCCCGAATTTACTGAGGCCGAGGGTGTAGCACCAGGTTCGGTGTTGTTGCGGATCCTCGCCCTGCATGATCGGGATATGATCGCCGACGATGAAATGGGTGAGGGGGCGATCGCGCCAGTCCGAGGGGTTCACATACTGGTTGGTGGTGATGTCGTAGGCCGTGCCTTGCGTGAGGAGCGTGAGGCCCCTGGCGAGTCGCGCCGCAAATAGGATCGTGTCCGGCATGTCACGCGGCGGCACAAGAGAGGGGGTCACGGCCCCCATATGCTCATGTTCCCAGGCCAACTGTTCTTTCAAGCTTGCCACATGGGTGGCAGGGAGCGGCATCACGATATGAGCCGTCCAGGGCCCATGGGCCGCATGCCAGGACTCTGTGGTCTGCTCCTCGGCGCGCAGCGTCAGGGGCCCGCCGTACTCGTGGTCATACCAGGTCTTGAGCTCGTGGGGAGCCGGTGCGGTCCCGCGATAGCCGACAAAGTAGAGCGGGGGGCGGCGCGCGGAAGGTTTGGGGCTTTTCTTCCTGATCCTCATCGCCGCCGGAGCTATTTGCTGGATTTCTTGGCTCGGCGACGCTCATCCGAGTTGAGGATCTTTTTGCGGATCCGCAAACTCTTCGGTGTCACCTCGATCAGTTCGTCCGGGCCGATATATTCAAGCGCGAACTCCAAGCCCATTTCCCGCGGTGGCGTGAGGACCAAGGCCTCGTCGGTGCCGGATGCCCGCATGTTGGAGAGCTGCTTTTCCTTACAGACGTTCACGTCCATATCTTCGTCCCGGCTGTTCTCGCCGACGACCATCCCGCGATAGACGTCCACCACCGGCCCGATGAACATGGTCCCGCGGTCCTGGGTCATGAAGATGGCATAGCCTGAGCTGGTGCCGTCTTCGCACGCGACGAGCGACCCGTGCGTCGCCACCGCGAGGTCTCGCTGCTCCAGCAGCTCATAAGCGGCAAAGACATGGTGCATGATGATGGTGCCGCGCGTCTTGGAGACCAGGAGGTTTTTGAGTCCCATGATGCCGCGGGTGGGGATATGGTACTCCAGGTGCATTTCGCTTGTTCCGACGTCGGAATGGATGAGCCGCATATGGCGCAACTCGCCACGGCGCTTACCCAACTCTTCAATCACGGCGCCCTGATAGGTTTCCGGCACCTGGATGGTCAGCTCCTCATAGGGCTCGAGGACCTTGTCCCCGTCACGGTGGACAATGACTTCCGGTTGCGAAACTTGCAGTTCGTAGCCTTCCCGGCGCATCGCTTCGATTAGGACGCCGAGATGCAGTTCGCCGCGGCCTGCCACGAGGAACTTGTCCGCACTGTCCGTTTCTTGTACGCGCAACGACACGTTGGTCTCGAGTTCCCTGAAGAGACGATCGCGCAAATGTCGGGAGGTTAGGTACTTACCTTCCCGTCCGGCGAACGGGCTATTGTTCACGGAGAAGGTCATTTGGACGGTCGGCTCGTCGACCGTGACTCTAGTCAAGGCGACCGGGTTTTCCGCGTCTGCGATCGTATCGCCGATGCTGACCTCGTCCAGGCCTGCCACTGCGACGATTTCCCCTGCCTCTGCCTGCTCCACATCCGTCCGTTCAAGCCCGGAGTAGACTGCGAGGTCTGATACTTTCCCGGGGAACTTGGCGCCATCCTTCCCGACGACGACGACGTTCTGTCTGCGGGCGATCGAGCCGGATTGAATCTTCCCGACTCCCATCTTGCCTTTGTAGAGGTCTTGAATCAGGGAGAGGATCAGGATTTGAAGCGGCGCGTCGGCATTAATGGCTGGTGCGGGAATCTTTTCTAGGACGGTGTCGAGGAGTGGCGTAATGTCGGTGCCGGGCTTTGCGAGGTCGTTCGTTGCGGTGCCCTTGATGGCGGCGGTGTAGACGATGGGGAAATCCAGTTGCTCGTCTGTCGCGCCGAGATGGACGAACAGGTCAAAGGTCCGGTTCACTACATCGTCGATGACGGCGTCAGGCCGGTCGATCTTGTTGATGACCACGATGGCCTTGTGGCCGAGCGCGAGGGCCTTCCGCAAGACGAAGGTCGTTTGCGGCATGGGGCCTTCTTTGGCATCGATCAGGATGAGGACTCCGTCCACCATGCGCAGGGTCCGTTCGACTTCGCCGCCGAAGTCGGCGTGGCCCGGCGTGTCGACGATGTTGATTTTCACGCCCTTGTAGATGACGCTGGCGTTCTTGGCTCGAATCGTGATGCCGCGTTCGCGCTCCTGGTCCATCGAGTCCATGATGCGCTCGCCCATATCTTCGATCTTGCGATGGACGTGGGTCTGGCGGAGCACGGCGTCAACCAGCGTCGTTTTGCCATGGTCAACGTGAGCGATGATGGCGATATTGCGAATGTCGCTACGACGCCCCGCGGGGGCGATCTGATCTGCGACGGGAGATTCGGTGGTGGTGATTGGGTCCATAGACATTGCGGTATGCTCCAAAAAAAAACGCCCGGAAATCCAGGCGCCGTGGGTTAGTATACCCGAAGCATGGTGCCCGGCACAAGCGATGCAGCGGGAAGGTGCCGGCAGGGGATTCGCTGCTGCAGGCTTGAGTTTTAAGGGTCTGCAGGGTATGGTGGCGTCCCTGTATCGTGCCAGGGACACAACCTACACTCGAATGTAACCCCTCGTAATTATGGCGTATCGTAAGATCTATCGACAATATCGGCGTCGTCAGCCTCCGCGTAGCCGGTCGTGGCGCGGGTGGCAGGTCGCGCTCCTGAGCCTCGCTGTGGCGTTCCTGGGCGGGATGTTGGGCCTGGGTGGATTGGTCTGGCACCTGGCGAACGACCTTCCTCCCTTAGATCAGTTGGAGACGTACCAGCCGAGCCTGGTGACGCAGGTCTATTCCAGCGATCAGCAGCGCATCGGTCAGTTTTTCATTGAGCGTCGTATCCAGACTCCTTTGGCGGAAATTCCCGAACGGTTCCGCCGAGCCGTCATCGCGGTCGAGGATGTCCGTTTTTTTGAACATCCGGGACTCGATTACATCGGCATGCTCCGTGCGGCTTGGACAAATATCCGCCGAGGGGGGAAGGTCGAGGGGGCCAGCACGATTACCCAGCAGTTGGCGCGATCGTTGTTCCTTTCGTCAGAACGGACTTTCGATCGCAAGGTCCGCGAGCTGATCCTGGCCTATCAGATGGAGCGGGTGCTGACGAAGGATAAAATTCTCGAACTGTATTTGAACCAGATCTATTTCGGGCAGGGCGCCTATGGGGTCGCCTCGGCCTCGCAGACCTATTTCGGGAAAGACCTCTCGGACCTCACGACGGCGGAGGCGGCGTTTCTCGCAGGCCTCCCCAAGTCCCCCAATAATTATTCGCCGTTTAAAGCCTATGACCGAGCTAAGAAACGACAAGAGCATGTGCTGACCCGGATGGAAGAGGCGGGATTTCTGACCGCGGCAGAGCGTGCAGAAGCGGCAGCGGAAACGTTGAATTTCAGGCGGCCAGGCGGGGAGCAGGCGGCGCCCTATTTTGTGGAGCATGTCCGGCAGTTGTTGGTAGCCAAGTACGGCGAGGCCCTGGTCTATAAGGGCGGACTTAAGGTCTTTACGACCTTGAACATGGAGATGCAGAAGGCTGCTGAAACCTCATTTGCAGTCGGTTTGCGTGAATTGGATAAACGCCAAGGGTGGCGGGGTCCTGTTCGAACGGTCGATCCGGCTGCGCTGGGTTCGTCCGTAGTGGCGGCGACGGCGGGCCAAGGGCTCAAGGCGGGAGACTACCGGGAAGCGGTCATTACGAAAGTAGCGAAGGACCATTTCCTGGCGCAGGTCGGCCCTGTGGCCGGCCGGCTTGCCTTTGAAGACATGGCCTGGGCGAAGCGGCGTTTGACCGGGCCGGACACTATGAAGGACGCGTTCGTTAATTCGAATCTCAAGCAGGTGCTGAAGCCCGGCGATGTGGTTGAGGTGCGGGTCAAGAGGCTCGATCGTGACGGCGTGCATGTTCAGCTGGAACAGACACCCCTCGTCGAGGGGGGGTTGATTGCGCTGGAGCCGGGCCAGGGCGCCATCAGGGCCATGATCGGTGGCTACGATTTCGGGCGCAGTGAATATAACCGCGCGGTCCAGGCTCATCGTCAGCCTGGCTCCGCCTTCAAGCCGATCATCTATGCGGCGGCCCTCAATCAAGGCATGAGTCCCGCGTCGATGATTCTCGATGCCCCGGTCGTCTATGAGCAGGAGCTAGAGGAGAAAACCTGGAAGCCAGAAAACTATGGCCACAAGTTCCATGGCATGGTGAGTTTGCGGGAGGCGCTGGCTCATTCCTACAACCTTGCGGCTGTCAGGCTATTGGATAAGGTGGGAGTCAGAAATGTGATCGAGTTTGCCAAAATGGTCGGGATCACCAGTCCGTTGGCTTCGGATTTGTCGTTGGGGCTCGGTTCGTCTTCTGTGGGGTTGCTGGAATTGACCGCTGCCTATGCGGTGCTGCTCAACGAGGGGAGCCGGGTCGAGCCCTACGCGATCGTGTCTGTGGAGAATAACGCGGGCCAGGTGCTGGAGTTGGTGGACGTGCAGGCCCTGCCAGTGATTTCCAAAGAGACCGCCTATGGGATCACCAATATGATGGAAGATGTGATTCAGAAGGGGACTGGCCAGGCAGCCAAATCGATTGGCCGGCCGATTGCCGGGAAGACCGGCACGACGAACGATTTCATGAATGCCTGGTTCATCGGAGGGGCGCCGAATTTGGTCACGGGTGTCTACGTGGGGTTCGACGATCGCCGTTCGCTCGGCGAAACGGAATCGGGGGCCCATGCCGCGTTGCCGATCTGGATCAATTTCATGAAGGAGTCGCTCAAGCAGCTCCCGGTCCTGCCCTTCCCCGTTCCGGAAGGCGTCACGTTCGTGAACGTCGATCCTGCGACAGGGTTGCTCGATGGCGAACAGGAAGGCCAGGCTGGCATACTCGAACTCTTTATTAAGGGCAGTGAGCCCACCAAAGCGCCTCAGCGCCGGTTGGATCCGACGGATTTTTATAAGTTCGACCAAATCCCTGAGGGGACGCCGGAGCAGGCTGCTGAAAAAGTTCGCTAGGCGGCAGCGTTCTTGGGTTGCTCAGGGGATTAAGCTTTGGAGTCCTGATATTCCTCGTGCCACGCCATCTGAATCGCTTCGAGAATCTTCTCGTTCGACTTCTTGCTATCGTCTTTGAAATCGGGGAGCGCCACGACCCAGGCATGCAGGTCGGTGAAGCGAACCGTGAGAGGGTCCGTCTCCGGATGCTCTTCCACCAAGCGAATGGCAATATCTTCTGTGTTGTTCCATTTCAGATCCATCTGCACTCCTTCGTCGGTCGTGAAGCGCGGCAAAACAGGCTTCCCGAAGCCGCGTTACGTGAGGTCTGAGACCTTCTTGCCCTGAAGCCCTCGTGTGAGCGAATCGTTCAGCATGGCGACGGTCAGGCGCTCTGCCGATCGTTCAAGGTCGGCCATGCGCGCGCGGATGGCGCGGGGGTCGTTGCCGTCCTTTGCGGTGGCCAGGGCCGAGAGGGCCGCGCGAATAGCCGTGATCTCTTCTGGGACGACAAGCTGGCCCCCTTCACTCAGGGACTTCTCCATCGTTGTGCTTAAGGCACCGGCCTCGAGCCTCGTTTCGATCAATTTGCGGGCGTTGACGTCCTCTGCCGCAAACTTGAACGAATCCTCGATCATCTGCTCCACTTCTTGATCGGATAAACCGTACGAGGGTTTCACCTCGATGGACTGGCTCTGTCCTGTTCGCATGTCGCTGGCATTCACATTCAAGATTCCATTGGCGTCGATCAGGAACGTGACTTCGATGCGCGGCACGCCGGCCGGGAGCGGAGGTACGTTCAGTCGGAATTTTGCGAGGCTACGATTATCGTTCGCCAGTTCTCGCTCGCCCTGGAGGATGTGGATATCCACGCCGGTCTGCCCATCGACATAGGTGGTGAACATTTCTTTCGCGCTTGCGGGGATGGTCGTGTTCCGGCGAATCAAGCTGCTCATCACGCCCCCCATGGTTTCAATGCCGAGCGAGAGGGGTGTGACGTCGAGCAAGAGCATGTCCGTCGTGCCGCCACTGAGAATGTCCGCTTGCACGGCTGCGCCGAGGGCTACGACTTCGTCAGGATTGATCTCACAATGGGGGGTCTTCCTGAAGAGCTCCTGCACCCGTTGTCGCACGAGCGGCATGCGGGTGGAGCCCCCGACCAGCACGATTTCGTCGATGGCATCAGGGGTGAGCCCCGCGTCTTTCAAGGCCATCCGGCAGGGAACCAGAGTCCGCTCGATGATTCCCATGGTCAGGGATTCGAGTTGGTCCCGCGTCAGCTTGCGCGTGAAGCGTCCCTTGTTGCCCGGCAGCTCGATCGACACCTGTGTGTTTAGTTCGTCGGACAGTTCGATTTTGGCTTGTTCCGCCGCGAGCCGGATCGTTTGCATATGGTCCGGGTAGGCGCTGAGATCAATCTCATGCTGGCTAAGAATGTCCGCCAGGAAGAGATTCGCAATCTCACGGTCTAGATCGTCTCCGCCCAGGTGGGTGTCGCCGTTCGTCGCCAACACTTCGAAGATGCCATTTTTGAGTTTGAGGATGGAGATGTCGAACGTGCCCCCGCCAAAGTCGTAGACGGCGATGGTGCCCTGCGTCTTTTCTTGCAGCCCGTAGGCAAGCGAGGCGGCAGTCGGTTCGTTGATAATTCTGAGCACGTCTAGCCCGGCGATCATACCGGCGTCTTTCGTGGCTTGCCGTTGGCTATCGTTGAAGTAGGCGGGGACCGTGATGACGGCTTTCGTGATGCTTTCGCCGAGATGCTCCTCCGCCCGGTGCTTTAGCTCTTTCAAGATCATCGCCGAAATTTGTGGGGGCGAATAGGATTTTTCGCCGAGCTTGATGCGGATGACGCCGCCTTGTTCGGTGAGTGAGTAGGGGAAGTAGGCCAGTTCGCCCTGCACGTCCTCAAGGGCCTTTCCCATGAAGCGCTTCACGGAGTAGACCGTTCGCTCAGGCGTACGGGTCAGATGCTCCTTCGCTGGATCGCCGACGATCAGGCCATTGTCGGTCATGGCTACGACGGAGGGTACCATCGTGCGTTCGTTCCGGCCTGGAATGACGCAGGGGTGGCCCTCTTTCATATAGGCGACGAGCGAATTGGTGGTGCCGAGATCGATGCCGACGATGCGTGACATGGTGGTTATCCGATGGTTGCGACGAGGTCGTTGACGATGCTCTTGACGTAGGTGCGGTTGGAGAGGATTTCCCTCATCCGCATCAACAGAGGGTCCTGTTCGGTACGGGCTTGGCTGGTCGAGTCACCCCGATCCTGAAGCGCATCCCAGTCGGTGAAGAGTTGCTGGAGGCTGGCCTCCATATCCTGTTTGCGCTGCTCCAGGGTGAGTTGTTCGGCTTGGAGCTTGGCACGAAGCTGTTGCCAAATTGCCGATGTGCGGTCGGCGCCTCGATATTCGTTCAGCGTGTCTTGGAGCTCGAGAATTTCCTCGAAGAGGTCGGCCGGAGGAGAATTCCGGATCTCCTTTATGGCTCCCGCGTCTAAGTCGAGCAGATATTCGGCCCGCTGAATTGGATCGCGGAGGGTGCGATAGGCCGAATTGAGCGTGGCAGAGTTACCCAGGCTGATGGTCTGTTCCCTTTCGCTTTTGCTCTGATAGAAGTCAGGATGGAAGGCGCGGCTGAGCTCGTAAAACTTGGCTTCCAGCTTGCTTTGGTCGATGGTCAGACGGCGAGGAAAGCCGAAGCAGGTGAAGTAGTCGGTTTCTTTCGACACAGGCTGGACTTTGGCGCAACGGTCGCAGAAATATTCTCCGGACACCTCGGATTGACAGTGCCAGCACAGGCGCCTAGCCATCTGCAGTTCGCGCGGATTCTGGCTATGGGTATGGTCCACCCGTTACCTTTGGCCGTTCATTATGCGGAGAAGGACTCTCCGCAACCACACGTTTTGTCGGCGTTCGGATTGACGAACTTGAAATTGCCGCTCAGCAGGTCTTTTTGGAAGTCCAGCTGTGTGCCTTGCAGATAAATGGCGCTCTTGGCGTCGACAATAACTTTGATGCCGTCGATGGCCTGGACCTGGTCATGTGGTCCGATCTTTTCGTCGAAGTTGATCGTGTAGCTGAGGCCTGAGCAGCCGCCGCCCTTCACGCCGAGCCGGAGCCCGCCTTCCGTAAGGCCTTGCACATTAATGAGGCGTTTGACTTCCTTTAGGGCGGACTCGCTGAGCGTAATCACCGGAGCCTGGGTTTCTGCGTTGGTGGTGTCCATGGCGCGCTCTCTTTCTGACGTTACTTTGCGTCGGTCGCGGGTCCGTCGGCTTTCTTCTGGTAGTCTGCGAGGGCGGCTTTGATCGCATCCTCGGCGAGTACGGAGCAATGGATCTTCACCGGCGGCAGGTTCAACTCCTGCACGATGTCGGTATTCTTGATCTTCTGGGCTTCTTGGATGGTCTTGCCCTTCAGCCACTCGGTGGCGAGGCTGGAGCTGGCAATGGCAGATCCGCAGCCGAAGGTCTTGAACTTCGCGTCCACGATCATATCGTTCTGCACTTTGATCTGAAGCTTCATCACGTCGCCGCACTCCGGGGCTCCGACCATGCCGGTGCCGATCCCCTCCTCGTCCTTCTTGAAACTCCCCATGTTGCGGGGGTTATTGAAATGATCGACGACTTTTTCACTGTAGGCCATGATTCCCTCCGAAATTTACAAGTGTAAATTTTTAATTGTTGCTAGTGGGCAGCCCATTGGACCGATTTTAAATCGACGCCTTCTTTTGCCATCTCGTACAGCGGGGACATTTCGCGCAACTTGGTGACGATCTCAATCACTTTCTTGATCGTATAGTCGATTTCGTCGTCCGTGTTGAAACGGCCTAAACCGAAGCGGATCGAGGAATGCGCCAGTTCCGTTCCAACTCCCAGGGCGCGGAGCACGTAGGAGGGCTCCAAGGTCGCGGAGGTACAGGCCGAGCCGGACGAGAGGGCGATATCTTTCATGCCCATCAGCAACGACTCCCCTTCCACATAAGCGAAAGAGATATTGAGATTGCCGGGGAGCCGGCTGGTCGGATGGCCGTTCAGATAGGTTTCCTCGAGAGCCTTCATGATGCTGGCTTCCAGCCGGTCGCGCATCGCAATCAACCGTGCTGTTTCCTGGACCATCTCCTGCTCGCAGAGTTCGCAGGCCTTGCCGAACCCCACGATCAAGGGCACGGGCAGGGTGCCAGAGCGCATACCACGTTCATGTCCGCCTCCGTCCATTTGCGCGATGATGCGCACGCGTGGATTTTTCTTTCTTACGTAGAGAGCCCCAATCCCTTTGGGCCCGTAGAGCTTGTGGGCGGTGAAGGCCATCAGATCGATACCCATCTCCTGCACATCGACCGGGATCTTGCCGACAGCCTGTGTGGCGTCGCAATGAAAAAGGACGCCCTTCTCTTTGGCGATTTTTCCGATTTCTTTGACGGGATTGATCGTGCCGATTTCATTGTTTGCCAGCATAACGGAGATGAGGATCGTTTTTTCGGTGATCGCATTGCGCACATCTTCGGGGTTCACCATGCCGAATTTATCGACGGGGAGATAGGTGACGGTGGCTTTGCCTTTGCCCTCTAACGCTTTGACTGTGTCGAGCACGGCGCGATGTTCGGTGGAGGAGGTAATGATATGGGTGCCCTTCTCCCCGTACATTTCCAGCACGCCCTTGATCGCGAGGTTGTCCGATTCGGTGCCGCCGCTGGTGAAGACGATTTCTTTTGGGTCGGCCTTGATCAGCTTCGCGATCTGCTTCCGAGCGTTTTCGACGGCTTCTTCCGCAGCCCACCCGAAGGCGTGGTTGCGGCTGGCCGCATTCCCAAACTTCTCAACGAAGTAGGGGAGCATGGTCTCCAGGACGCGGGGATCCATCGGGTTGGTGGAGTGGTTGTCTAAGAAAATCGGCAGTTTCATCGTGCAACTCCTTGGGCCGCGGAAGACTGAATCGTAATCAGGGGTGTGCCACCCATCATATCTTGCAGGGTCATGTTATTGAGCAATTGAGCGATACTGTCCTGGACCTTCAACAGCGGCGTGCGGATATTGCAATTATCCCGCTGCATGCAGAACTCTCCATCTTTCTCGTGCGAACAATCGGTGATGCCCAACGGCCCTTCGATGCTTTCGAGAATTTGCGCGATCGTAATTTCGTCTGCGCGCCGCGCCAGCACGTAGCCGCCTTTCGGGCCATTGTGGCTTTCGATCAGCGCGTTCCTGGACAGGGTCTGGAGCACCTTGGCCAGGAGTTCGAGGGGGATGTTATATTCCTCCGCGATTTCCTTTGTATTCACGACGCGCCCCGGTATGACGTCGCCGAGCTGGGCAGCAGCGATGTGTTGAAGCGCCATGAGGGCGTAGTCTGCTTTTTTTGAAATCTTCAACATTGCTATTGCCGATCTCCAGAGTCGGAGACTATAATGGTCTCCGATCAATAAGGTCGGACTAAGGATAGCACGCAGGTTTCGGCCCTGTCAACAATAGCAAGGAATGCTGAATTTGGCTTCGAAAGGAACGGTATATGGGCGGAACCAATCCCTATATTAAAAAAACTGCCTATGAGCTGCCTCAGCGAGCCTATAGCGTTACTTTTGTCGCCCCCACTGGAGTGACGACCAAGGTGTTGGTCGATCCAGCCAAGATTCCTTACGGCCCAACTGGGCTTCCGGGAAGTCTCCTGGATGTGGCAATGGGTAGTGGGGTGGCGTTAGAGCATGTCTGCGGAGGGGTCTGCGCCTGTTCGACCTGTCATGTGATCGTGAGGCAGGGGCTGGAGAGTTGTAGCGAAGGGACGGACGATGAGTTCGACCAGTTAGAGAAGGCGCCGCTCACTACGTTGCAGTCGCGGCTCGGCTGTCAATGTGTGCCGAACGGGACGCAAGATATCGTGGTTGAGATCCCAGCTGTGAACAAGAATCTCGTGAAGGAGGGGCACTAATCGTAAGTTTCAGTTTTGACTTCTTTCCGCTCGTATCCCGCTTCCATAAGATAGGCCCGCAATGGCCGCACGAACCCTTTCACTCCGCTAAGCAATGGCGTCGTTTTCTGTTTGCCTGCGATGAAAGGGCGGAGCACGGTCAGCGTCGTTTCGACCACTTCTTCGTCTGTCCCCTTCGCCACTATCGGTAGATAGCGGAATGAGGGTTGTTGCGCAGCTAAGGTTTGCAGTTCATCGTGATAGAGCCATTCACTCTCTGCCGGACCGACCGCAATCAGGGTGATCGGCGGCAGGGGGCCTGAAGCTGCCAACTGTTTCAACATGCAGTGGATCGGTACAATGCCGGTGTAGCGACTGACGAAGAGCAGTGCGCGATCGAGCGAAGGTGGTACGGAGAAGCTCCCATAGGGGCCGGACAACAGCAGCTCATCGCTCGGCTTGAGTCCGTAGAGATAGTTCGATCCAGTTCCATCAGGGGCTCGATCGAAGACCAGGACCAGTTGTCCTGTCTGGGAAGGGGGCTCCGCCAGCGAATAGGCGCGGTTAAGGGGAGGTTTGATGCCGACTGGGAGTTGGAGCGAGATCCATTGGCCTGGCAGGAAGAGGACCTTCTGCGCTTTGGGGAGCAGAACTAATTGACGCACATGGGGCGTGAGATCTTTGACCGAGAGGACCGTTGCCGATTGTGTGGGTTCCGCCATGGCGATCTCCTGCTTGCTCTCTTATCAGATTACCGTTCCGGGTGAAAGGGCGCGTCGCGCGCGATTCTGTACAAGACTTTTGACCCCATGCTATAGATACCGACCGTTCCGCAACCATAATAGGATCAGTTGATGAGCCAAGTTAGAGTCAGATTTGCCCCCAGCCCCACAGGCTTTCTCCACATCGGTGGGGTCCGCACGGCATTGTTTAATTGGCTCTTTGCCCGCCAGCAGAAGGGCGTGTTTGTCCTTCGTATCGAAGACACGGACCAGGACCGCTCGACCGATGAGTCGATCCAGGCCATTCTTGAGGGGCTGAAGTGGGCGGGGCTAGATTGGGACGAGGGGCCGTTTCGTCAGACTGAGCGCATCGACCTCTATCGTAGTTATGCGATGCAGCTTCTAGAGAAGGGGCAGGCGTATTGGTGCTCCTGCAAAGCGGAAGAACTCGAAGCCAGGAGGAAGGACGCAGAGGCCAAGGGCCTGTCTCCGAAATACGATAGCCGTTGCCGGGATCGTGGCCTAGCCAATCCAGCCGGTGACGCGGCGTTGCGTTTCAAGGCCCCGTTAGAGGGGGAGACGGTGATCGATGACCTCATCAAAGGCAAGATTGTCTTCGACAATAGTATGCAGGACGATCTGATCATTCTTCGATCGAACGGCTACCCGACGTATAATTTCTCAGTGGTGGTCGATGATGCGCTGATGAATATTACCCATGTGGTGCGGGGAGACGATCACCTGACCAATACGCCGCGGCAGGTCCCGATCTTCCAGGCCCTCGGGTTTCCCGTTCCTCAGTTCGGGCATCTGCCGATGATTCTAGGGTCGGATAAATCCCGCCTGTCGAAACGGCATGGGGCCACGTCGATTATGGCCTATAGAGACATGGGTTATCTGCCGGATGCCATGGTGAATTATCTCGTTAGGCTTGGGTGGTCTCACGGGGATCAGGAGCTCTTCACCAGGCACGAGCTGATCGAGAAATTTTCCTGGAAGAACGTGCAGCCCTCTCCCGCCATGTTCAATCCTGAGAAGCTGCTTTGGGTGAACGCGGAATATATCAAGATCAGCCAGCCGGGTCAGGTCGCGCAGGCTTTGGTGCCTTTGCTGGAAGCAGCGGGACTCACAGACGAAGTCCGGGCGGTTTCGCCCGATTGTCTCGCAAAACTGGTCGTCCTCGTGAAAGAGCGGGCGAAGACATTGGTGGAGATGGTTGAGTGGGTGAGGCCCTATTTCTGGGAGGCTGTGACCTTCGATGAGGAAGCAGCGAAGACGTTATTGACGCCGGCCATCGCGCCGGTCCTTGGCAAATTGCTCGTTCGCTTCGAATCCTTCCCTGTATTCTCCAAGCAGCAATGGGAGGAGGCCTTCAAACAGCTGGTCGAAGCCGAGGGGCTGAAGATGGGCCAGCTGGCTCAGCCGGTCCGTGTGGCCTTGACCGGCCGGACTGCCAGCCCTGGCCTTTTCGAGGTGATGGAGGTGCTGGGGCGAGATAGGACCCTCTTTCGGCTTCGCCAGGGGTTGGACCGAGCCTCGCAGACCTGAGAAAGTTCTGTTTTAATCAGCATCGATCTTGACGAAGCTAAGAGCCGTATATTATTGTGGCTCTAGGTTGGGGGATCGTCTAGCGGTAGGACGTCAGTTTCTGGATCTGACTACCTAGGTTCGATTCCTAGTCCCCCAGCCAAATAATCTTTCCCACCCCGTATTTTGAGACCCATGCCTCGATTCCGTACCGCGCTGGGGGATCGTCTAGCGGTAGGACGCCGGCCTTTGGAGCCGGCTACCTAGGTTCGATTCCTAGTCCCCCAGCCAAATCTCACTTTTCCCCGAAATCGCCGCGGTAGTCGCATGAGAGTGTCTTTTTGCAGGAGCAGAAACGCTGTCAGCTCGGGACAAGAGCCTTATGGTATCGATCCGAGATCGATGACGAATCGAAAGCGCACATCGCCGCGGAGAACCCGTTCGTAGGCTTCGTTAACCTGTTGAATGGGAATCACTTCAACATCGGACTCGATCTGGTGCGTTGCGCAAAAGTCGAGCATCTCTTGGGTTTCACGGATGCCGCCGATGACGGAGCCAGCAATGCGGCGGCGATGCAGGATGAGGGGAAAAGGTTCCAGGAGTGTGGGTTTATCCGGCACGCCGACGAGAATCATCGTGCCGTCGGTTTTCAATAAATTCAGGTAGTCGTTGTAGTTGTGCGGCGCGGAGACCGTATCAAGAATGAAGTCAAACCGCCGCTGCAGTTTGACAAAGGTCTCGGGCTGGGAGGTGAGGGCGAAATTCGATGCGCCGAGCCGCTCCGCATCTTTCCGTTTCCGTTCGGAGGTGCTCAAGACGGTGACCTGGGCTCCGAGCGCCTTACCAATCTTCACCGCCATATGGCCCAATCCACCCAATCCTACGACCGCCAGCTTGTGATACTTGCCGACGCCCCAATGGCGTAGCGGGGAGTAGGTCGTGATTCCTGCACATAAAAGCGGGGCTGCTCCGGCAGCCGACAAGGCTGAGGGAATGCGCAGCACGTACTGTTCGTCTACGACGATCTGAGTAGAGTAGCCGCCTTGCGTTGGCTGGCCGTCTTTATCGCGGCCGCTGTAGGTGAGGAGCATGCCGGCTTCACAATATTGTTCCAGCCCTTCACGGCAGGCGAGGCAGGTTCGGCAGGAATCCACGAAACAGCCGACACCGGCCGTCTCCCCCACACGGAATTGTTTGACGGCATTGCCAACTTGCGTGACCGTGCCGACAATTTCATGGCCCGGCACCATGGGGAAAATCGACCCGCCCCATTCGTCGCGGGCTTGATGGATATCAGAATGGCAGATGCCGCAATGGGTGATCGCGATGAGCACGTCATGGGGACCCACGTCCCGTCGCACAAAAGAGAAGGGTTGCAGGGCGGCCTTAGCGGTCATCGCGGCATAGCCGTTCGTCGGCAGCATGGCTCGTGCTCCTCGTGAGGGGTTTAAGTTGACCGTCACCATAGCAAGATGCCAGGGGCTTGCCAACTATGAAACGTGCGAGCGGGCTTGCGTTATCGGGGGTTGTGATCGCCGTCGTCTTCCAATGAGTCGGAGAACGAGGTGTCGATTGTGAGTGGGGGGCCTGGCATGCGGTAGCGGTCTGCGGCCCAGGCGCCGAGGTCAGTCACTTGGCATCGTTCCGAGCAGAAGGGGCGCCAAGGATTGCCGTCCCACGTGGCGGGTTGGCGGCAGAGGGGGCAAGTCATGCTCGGCATTATATCATGCTGAATTGAAGAGTCGATGAGGGGGGACAGCGCTGCCCCTTACTTGGAGGGTTGAGCTTTTTCGATCTTGGCCCAGGCGTCTTTGAGCGGCACGGTGCGGTTGAAGACCAACGCTTCAGCTGTTGAATCGATGTCGGTACAGAAGTAGCCCAGCCGTTCGAATTGGTACCGGGCACCTGCTGTTGTGTGCCGTAAACTGGGCTCGACGAAGCAGCCTGTAATTTGCTCCAGCGACGCGGGGTTGAGATAGGTTGTCCAATCCTGGTCCTGCGGCACCTTCGTCAGGTCAGTCGTCAGTAACGGATTATAGAGACGGACTTCGGCTTTCACGGCATGGCCTGCGGAGACCCAATGGATCGTGGCTTTGACTTTGCGTTGCTCCTGAGATGCGCCGCTCATGGTATCGGGATCGTAGGTGCAATGGAGCTCGATGATCTCACCGGTCTGCGGATCTTTTGTCACGCTGACGCATTTGATGATGTAGGCGTAACGGAGCCGCACTTCGCGGCCAGGGGCAAGGCGGAAAAATTGTTTGGGCGGATCTTCGCGGAAATCGTCCTGCTCGATATAGAGGACGCGGGAGAAGGGGATCTGCCGGCTCCCTGCCGCAGGATCTTCCGGGTTATTGATGGCTCCCAATTGCTCGGACTGGCCTTCGGGATAGTTGTCGAGGATAACCTTGAGTGGCCGTAAGACTGCCATGACGCGAGGCGCTCGTTTATTCAGGTCCTCGCGAATGAAGTGTTCGAGTAGTTGCGTCTCGACGGTGGCCTCGCGCTTGGCAACCCCGATATGGTCGCAGAATGCCCGAATCGCTTCCGGTGTATAGCCGCGGCGGCGCAGGCCCTTGATCGTCGGCAGGCGCGGATCGTCCCATCCGGTCACCAATTTCTTGCTGACCAGCTCAAGTAGCTTCCGTTTACTCATCACGGTATATGTCAGGTTCAGACGGGCAAATTCGATCTGTTGCGGTCGGTGCGGCGCATCGGCCTGTTCGGTTACCCAGTCGTAGAGGGGCCGGTGATCTTCGAATTCCAAGGTGCAGATCGAGTGCGTGATGCCTTCAAGCGCATCCGAGAGGGGATGTGCATAGTCGTAGGACGGGTAGAGGCACCAGGCGCTGCCGGTTCGATAATGGGTCGCATGTTTGATGCGGTAGAGGACCGGGTCGCGTAGGTTGATATTGGGCGAGGCCATGTCGATTTTGGCTCGGAGGGTGTGGGTGCCGTCGGCGAATTCGCCAGCCTTCATACGTCGGAAGAGGTCCAGATTGTCGTCGATGGAGCGGCGGCGCGAGGGGCTGTTCTTCCCAGGTTCCGTGAGGGTGCCACGGTAGGTCCGCATCTCGTCTGCCGTCAAGGTGTCGACGTAGGCGAGACCTTTTTGGATCAAGTGTACTGCAAATTCGTGGAGCCGCTCGAAATAATCCGAGGCGAAAAACATCTTCCCCTGCCAGTCGAATCCCAGCCAGCGGACGTCCTCCTGAATGGCTTGGACATATTCCGGGTTTTCGGTGGTCGGGTTGGTATCGTCGAATCGCAAGTGGCAGACGCCGCCAGGAGTGCCGTTTGCCAGGCCAAAATTCAGGCAGATGGATTTCGCATGGCCGATATGAATATAGCCGTTGGGCTCAGGCGGAAAGCGTGTGGCGACTCGGCCGCCATGTTTGCCGGCTGCGTGGTCAGCAGCCACGATGTCGCGAATAAAATTTGACGCACTGGACGGTTCAGACATGTGCGGCTGTTCTACCATAAGAACGGCACAGGGGAGAAGTCCTCATGGCAAGCGGGCGAAGGGAGGGCGCCAGGCGTCAGGATGTCCGATCCATCCCTGTTGTGTGAGAGTTCTGTCACTTGCCAGAAGGATGGGTGGGGCAGCGGGAGACTGCAGAAGAGGCCGATTAGCCGATGGATGCAGCGTCGCCGCGGTTTTCGGTTACATCGCCAAAGAGGGTGAGGCCTGTGCCGATGCGGCAGTCGTACGGGCTGCTAGTGACCAATTCGTCGTGGTGGGCAATAGAAGTGTCCGACGATGATGCGAACTTTGCTTCTCTGGATGAGGCAGGCTTCGAACGCCGTGCCGGCGCTTGCCTGGTCAGCCAAGGTGACGGGATGAGAGTCGTCCTGTGATGCCAGTGGTTTTTTTGGAGCGCATTGTTCATATTTTCGGATGGGTTTACTGATGGGGAGCGGGCCTGCCAGCGGGATAAGGCTCCGAGCACCGTACCGCCCCATCAGGAATTGAAAAGTGAAAAGCCCCTGTGCTACTGTGCCGACTCGATCACACGTCATGGATGTCTGGTCCCATCGTCTAGCCTGGCCTAGGACGGAGCCCTCTCAAGGCTTAAACACGGGTTCAAATCCCGTTGGGACCACCACACCATGCTCGTCACGCTCTTAATTCACATCAGAACAATCTCTTCGCTGCAGGCGTTTCCCGCTGGCGCTTCTCCTCACGTCTTGCGCGGCAACTTCGTTGACGCCTCTATTGTTGGTTGTGTATGTTGTGCGTCATGAATGTGCCGTGCTGCTGTTCACTTCTAGGGTAGGTAGACTCTTCTATGGCTGCACGTGAATTCCGCGATGGGGCGCAAGATGGGCTCGAGGCGCTTGAGCCTCTCGATCCAGACCAGATCGCGTCGTTCGATGGTCTGTTGACCGCCATGCGAAAAACCGCGTTCGGAGGCCGCCGCTTGGGCGAGGCTTACGAAGTGCTGTGGGCGATGATCGAGGATCCGGATTGCTTTGTCGTGTTGACTTTGTCCGGGGCGATGACCATTGCCAAGATGGGCAAGATCATCAGCTCGATGATCGACCATGGGATGGTGCAAGCGGTCGTCTCGACCGGTGCCTTGATTGCGCATGGGCTCAGCGAGTCGGTCGGCAAGACCCATTATCGGCATCATCCCTCTATGTCCGATGAAGAGCTCTTTAAGAAGGGCTATAACCGGGTCTACGACACCTTGGAGATGGAATCCAACTTGAACTATGTGGAACAGGTCGTCTCCCAGACGATGAAGCGGGTCAAGTCTGATCAGACCCTTTCCTCCGAGATTCTGACCCGTGAATTGGGGCAGACGCTTGCGGAAGAATATGAGGGGGCGGGTATTCTCAAAAGCGCCTACCTGAAGAAAGTCCCAGTCTTCATTCCTGCCTTTACTGATTCCGAGATGGGGTTGGATGTCGGAACCTGGGCGATGGGGCGGGAGCTCGATCGGGCCCGTGCACAGCTTGCAGGGGGGAGCGACCTTGATGTGTTGCGGGCGATTCATGGCGCCTATCCCTCATTCAATCCCTATCTCGATCTCAATAGTTATGCGAGCCACGTCGTGTCGGCCAAGAAGCTGGGGATCTTTACGATCGGCGGGGGCGTGCCGCGCAATTGGGCGCAACAAGTCGGCCCCTATATCGAGATCAGCAATGCACGGCTCGGTCTCAATGTGCAGCCGCCTCGCTTCCAGTACGGCGTGCGGATCTGCCCGGAACCGGATTATTGGGGCGGATTGAGCGGCTGTACCTACCAGGAAGGTATTTCGTGGGGAAAGTTTGTGCCGCCTGAAGAAGGCGGGCGCTTTGCGGAAGTCTTGAGCGATGCCACGGTTGTCTGGCCTCTTCTCATGGTCGGATTGCTGGAGCGTGCCAAAGCGAAGCGCGCGGCCCGCCCATGATGATGGCGCGCCTGTTTCGCACAATGGCGGCGTTGGTGCTGGCCCTCGTGCCATTGACGCAGGCCAGCGCCGGATCGATCATAGACGACGGCCGCATCAGGGGACGGGTAGATGCGCCGCTGACCCTAATCGAATATTCCGATTTTACGTGTGGGTACTGCGTCAAGTTTTTCAAAGAGACGTTGCCCCGGTTGCAGGCTAAATATATCGAGACGGGCAAAGTGCGGTTTGTGTATCGAGATTATCCCAGGGCGGACCAGGGAGTTGCTGTTGAAGCGGCAGTGGCGGCACGTTGCGCCGGCGCGCAAGGCCGGTATTGGCCGATGCATGATCGGCTCTTCAGCGGCGGCGGTCGGTTAGATCCTGGATCGTTCAAGGGTTATGCGAAGTCGATGGGCTTGGATCAGGCGGCCTTTGCCAAGTGTTTCGACGGGCGCCAACATCTGGACGCTATTTTTCAGGATCGTCAAGAAGCAAACCGGTGGGGGTTTCATGGTACCCCCGGCTTTATTCTGATCCGGACGGTCGGGGGACCAACGGCGAAAGAGCCGGCCATCGCGATTCCAGGCGCATTTCCGTTCGAAGAGTTTGCCGAAGAGATTGATCGTATGTTGGCCTCGGCTCCGCGTTCCCAGGGAACTCCCACGGAGCCGTCCGGGCCAACGGCGGTGGCGCAGAATAGTCCGTCTACCATTCATTAAGGATCACCCTATGTCTGCCACACAATCGTTCTGGTCCGTTTCGCAGCGCGCAGGGGAGCCTGCCTACCGGGTTTGCATGTCCTGTCTGTCGGAAGTGTTCTATCTCAAGGTGCCTATGCCGGATTGTCCGACCTGCCACGGTGTCTCGACCTATGAGGCCTTCACGCTCGAAGCGATTCGTGACTGGGGCACAGAGGACTTGATTGCCAAGGCTGGTATCGCTCAGCAAGAGGCCAGCCTTGAGCCGGGCCCTGCAGCATCGGTCAAGTCCGTCGACTAAGGCTTCATCATCTGCGGGGCGTCTCTCGTGCAAGACCCACGTCCATTTTTAATTGGAGGCCTGTGGCGGCAGGGGGAAACCTCTGTCCCTGTGAATAATCCGTTTACGGGGGAGCGGCTTGCTACGGTCTCCTACGCCAGTTCTTCCGACGCAGAGGCTGCGACCCAATCGACGGTTGCTGCCGCTGCCGTGATGGGAGCCCTGCCGTCCCATGCCCGCTATCAGCTGTTACAGAAAATTGCCAGTGCCATCCATGACCGGCGCGAGGGATTCGCTCGTCTGATAGTGGCAGAAGCCGGCAAGCCGATCGCCGATGCAAAGCGGGAAGTCAGCCGGGCCGTCCAGACCTTTACCATTGCGGCAGAGGAAGCGAAGCGCATTCCCGGCGAGGTCATTCCTCTCGATTGGACGCCGGGGACTGACTCCCATCTTGGGATTCTCCGGCGGGTTCCGATCGGGTCGGTGCTCGGGATCACACCCTTTAACTTTCCGCTCAATCTTGTTGCGCATAAGGTCGCTCCGGCCCTGGCTGCGGGCAATGCCATCCTCATCAAGCCTGCGCCACAGGCGCCGCTGACCGCGCTTCTCCTGGGCGAAGTGGCGCTAGAGGCAGGGCTCCCGCCAGGCGCGCTCAATATCCTCCCCTGCGACAATACAGTGGCGGAGCAGCTCGTCGTCGACCCCCGCTTTAAGCTTCTGAGCTTTACCGGCAGCGCTTCTGTCGGATGGAGGTTGAAGGCCAAGTGCGGAAAGAAAAAAGTGGTGCTGGAGCTGGGTGGGAATGCCGGTGTGATCGTGGAGCCTGATGCCGATCTGGAGTTTGCGGCACAGCGCTGCGCCGCGGGCGGGTTCGGCTATGCGGGTCAGACCTGCATTTCCGTGCAGCGAATTTTCGTCCATCATTCTATCGCAGCCCTTTTTACCGAGAAATTGCTAGCGCAGGTCGCGCGGCTCAAGGCCGGGGATCCCAGCGATGAGGCGACGGTCGTTGGCCCCTTGATCGATCAGGCCGCTGCGCAGCGTGTGGAGGCCTGGATCGGGGAAGCGGTCTCGCAGGGGGCGTCGGTCCTCCTGGGGGGCAAGCGCAGGGGCTCGGTCATGGAGGCCACGGTGCTCGCGCAGGTCACGCCGGCGATGAAGGTCTCGTGCCAGGAAGTATTCGGGCCGGTGGTGACGGTGACGCCCTATCGCCATTTCAACGAAGCGATTGCGGCGTTGAACCAGTCCGACTACGGGCTGCAAGCCGGGGTCTTTACGCAGGATGTGAATGCCATTTTCCATGCCTTTCGGCAGCTTGAGGTCGGGGCGGTGCTAGCCAACGAGATTCCGACCTTTCGGGCGGACCACATGCCTTATGGGGGCGTGAAGGACTCGGGGATTGGGCGCGAAGGGGTTCAGGCGGCGATGGCGGATATGACGGAGCCTCGCATGCTGGTATTGAACCTAAAGCCTCCGGGAGGGGCTAAATAAAAACTACCTCGGGATATTGCGAAGCGGCATCAATTTTTGGTAAAACAGCTCCCTGCATGTGCAGGAAGGTTTGAGAGCCGTATGCGAGCTAACAAGGCGTCCACCTCACCGGTTGGTTGCACGAAGTAAGGAGAAGAAACGATGGTACCTACGCAGATGTTTCTAGCGCGAGGCGTTGGAGTCCACAAAGAAAAGTTGGCCTCTTTCGAGGAAGCCTTGCGCAGCGCCGGCGTCGCGTATTGCAACCTGGTCACGGTGTCGTCGATTCTTCCACCGAATTGTAAAATCATTCCGCGCGCGCGCGGCGAGAAGTTATTGAATCCCGGTGAGATTACGTTCTGTGTGATGGCGCGTTCGGAAACGAATGAACGCAATCGCTTGATCTCCGCTTCAATCGGGGTGGCGGTTCCCACGGATCGCCGCACCTACGGCTATCTGTCCGAGCACCATGCGCATGGTGAAACCGATGCAGAGACGGGTGAATATACGGAAGACTTGGCGGCACAGATGCTGGCCACGACGCTCGGCGTCGAGTTTGATCCAAATATCGCGTGGAAAGAACGGGAACAGGTCTTCAAGATGGCTGGTAAGATCGTTCGGACCCAAAACATCACTCAGTCTGCGGTCGGGAAGCCCAATCGCTGGACGACAGTCGTGGCGTTTGCCGTGTTTATCCCGGAAGAAAATATCCCGAAACGGCGTCGGTAGGCCTGCCACGTGAGCACACGCCCATGACACTTCCCGCCGGATGGGAAGGCATCGACCAGAACTTTCTTGGGCTTGAAGAGCCCTGGTGCCACCCAGACCACGCGGGCGTCTACGTCCTGCCCGCGCCCTACGAACATACCTCCAGCTACGTGCAGGGCTCAGATCGGGGCCCCTCAGCCATCATCGAGGCGTCGCAGCAAGTTGAGTTGTACGACGAAACGCTTGGCTGTGAGCCCTATCGGGAGTGGGGGGGCGTGGCGACGATCCGTCCGCTCGACCTCGCCGGCAAAGTCGATAAGCAGGCGGTGGATGCGATTGAATCGTTCGTCGCCCCCCATGTCGGGACCGGGCGGTTTGCCGTCACCTTGACCGGTGAACATACAGGCGCGTTGGGGGCGATTCGGGCCCATGCCAAACGCTACCCCGATCTCTGCGTGGTGCAAATCGATGCGCATGGGGACTTGCGGAAGGCCTACCAAGGGAATCCCTATAGTCATGCCAGCGTGATGGCCCGCGTGGTCGACGACGGGTTGCCGCTAGTCCAAGTCGGCGTTCGTTCTATCTCCCCTGAAGAAGTGGAGTTGCTGAAGAGCACCGATCGCATCGCCACCTTCTTTGCCGCCAACATTCTCGACCCCTCCGGTCCTTACGAGGGCAAGGCCTCTCGCTGGATCCCTGAGGTGGTGAAGGCCTGCCGCGGACCGGTTTACCTGACGTTCGATTGTGACGGGCTCGATGCCTCCCTGGTTCCGGCGCTGGGCACTCCCGAGCCTGGCGGGTTGGGGTGGTACGACACGCTGAACCTCATCAGGGCCTTGGCCAATGGGCCCGGCATCCTCGGGATGGATATCAGCGAGATCGCTCCAATCGAAGGGTTTGTCGCGCCCCAGTTTTGCATCGCCCGGCTGATCTACCGTATGCTGGGGCGGATCAAAGCGGGTCGGCGTGTCCATTAGGCGGCCAGTTCGTGATCATTGGGCGCACTGTCCACGCGGCCACGCTAGATACGGAGCGGGACGATCATGCCAGTGAGACATCTAAAGAAAATTCCGGCAGACTCTCCGATTCATCGCGGGCTAATCATTTTCGGGAGGAAGCTACGCGACTCCTCTGAGCCGCAGGAGACGGAGACCTCTCCGCTACGTGTAGATCGCCTCTGTGACTGACAAACTACGCATCAATAAGTTTTTTACCCATCATGGCATCTGCTCTCGGCGAGAGGCCGATCGTCTGGTCGAGTCCGGGCGCGTGACCATCAATCAGCGGGTGGCGTCTCTGGGAGATAAGGTCAGTCCTGAGGACGTGATTGCGCGCGACGGGCAAGTGATTCCCTGGGCGACAGCGCCGGTCTATATCAAGTATTACAAGCCGGTGGGCGTCACGACGACCAGTGAGTCGCATGTGACCAGAAACATCATTTCCGAGATCGGTCATCCAGAGCGAATTTTCCCGATCGGTCGACTCGATAAGGATTCTTCCGGCCTCATCCTGCTCACGAACGATGGCGACATCGTGAACGAGATTCTTCGAACCGAGCATGGGCATGAGCGGGAATACGAGGTGTCTGTCGATCATCCGTTCGATCAGGCCTTCATTGATAGCATGGCTCAAGGGGTCGTGATCCTCGACCGTCCGACCAACGCCTGCCGAGTCGAACGAATCGGGCCCGCGCGGTTCCGCATCATCCTCACCGAAGGGCGCAACCGGCAGATCCGGCGCATGTGCCAATTTTTGGGCTATCGGGTGCTCGCGCTGCATCGTGTCAGGATCATGCATATTACGCTTGCGGGGCTGGTCCCTGAAGCCTGGAAACCGCTGACTGACGAGGAGCGCACGCAGCTCTTTCAGGCGGTCGGGCGAGAAACCAGTCAGGGCGAGGCGCAGAGCGGGTGACTCGGTAGCCGCCTAGTCCTGGTGCGGGACCTGCTGTGGGCTGTCATCGGACAGTGGGCGCGGGAGCGGGCTGTGGAGGGAGTTGTCCTCAGGTTCGTTCGGGCTGTCGGGTTGATGCGCGGATCTTCCGTGCTGCCTGGCGAAGAAAAGATTTAAAAAGGCGACAAAGAAACTCCCCCCTACGATCAGCAGACTCGTGCGCTGGATTGCCTTCGTGCCCTCATCTCGCATGTCTTTGGCGACGTCCGCCACGGTGTCCACCAGCCGATCGAGGGCCAGACTCACTTGAATCATTTTCGGACCGGCGTTGTCGGAGGCATGTTCTTCCGCTTTTCGCCTGAGCGCTGCCCGCTCTACCAGGGAGATCGCCGTCCATTCCTGCGTCAAGAGCTGCACGGTCATGCTGGCCACAGAGAAGTACTGGTCGAGGCTCTGCCTGAGTGCTTCGATATCTTCCGGTTCACTGCGGCCGCTTCGTGATACGCGGAGTCCTGCCGCCGCATAACGATCAATCGCATGTTGAATTTTTGCGCGCAGGCTCGGCAAGGATTCCGTGATCCGTCCGAAGTCTTTCTCGGTGTTTGCTGTGAGGGCGCGGAGGAGGGTGTTCCGGTAGCGCATAACGTCTGCGGAAATATGGGCGAGATCGGCGACGCCGAGTGTGTACTCGGTGTACATGACTCGCAGGTCCTGATCGACCTTTTCCAAAGCCTGTCCGCTCATCCAGCCTAGCCCGGCGATGAGCACGCTGATGAGCAGTTGCGAGGAGCGTGGGCGAAACGATCGAAGAAAGGGTATGAGTCTCACCGTGCTCCTTTGCTTAATCCAGAATGATTCGCCGGTCGACATGGGGCGTGAGCTGGGGATCGTTCGACACGAAGATCGCCGTCCAGGGCTCGTCTTTTGCGCAGAGCCGCCGCAAGAGGGTTTCGCGCAGGGTCGGGTGCATGGGATGGAAGATGCCATCGAAGATGAGAATTTGCGGACGAGTCACGATCGTCCGCGCGAGCAAAATCTGCAGAATATACCCCAAGGCCAGTACTGTTCCGTGCTCCCCGATGGGGGTCTTGATCCCCTGTGGGAGCGCATCGATCGCTTCTTCCAGCTCGGTGAAGCGCAAGGCCCACTGGAGGTCACTATACGGGACATAGGCGCGCCCGAGCACGATATTGTCTTCGATCGTGCCGTCGAACAGGGTGAGTTGGGAGTCGAGGAGGAACCCTCGATAGCGATTGATCGTGTGGAGCTCGAGGTGGCGAAGGTCCACGCCATTGTACCGAATGACGCTGCCCGTCGGGGCTTCCATGCCGGCCAGGATTCGCGCGAGTCCTACTTTGGCCGCCACGGTGGGGGCGTAGATCCCGATCTTTTCGCCTGGGGTGGCTTCAAGATTGAAATGTTCGAACACCGGCGGCATGCCTGGCGGGGTGAGTGCTAGGTCTTTGCAGGTCACGCGAATGCCGTGAATGGCCGGGTCCGGTAACGGGACGGGCTGGTCGATGGCGTCTTGGTCCTTCGGAAGCGAGAAGAGGAAGTCGAGTTTGTACAAGCCGGTTAAGAAATAATAAAAATGTCCCGTGCGTTTGACGACGGCATCGACACTCACGAGGAGTCCGCTGACGACGACTTCGGCGGCCACTAGTTGTCCGAGCGTTAGCTGACCGATGGACAAGAGCCAGCCGGCGGTGGCGAGGAGTCCGCTGTGGGCGATGGCTTGCCATCCGACCGAGGCCAGGAACTGGCGGACCAGAATGTCGAACCGGGTCCGCCGGGTCTCGACATAGGTATGGACCAATTCGTCGGTCCGTTTCATCACCAGCGCTTGGCTGTCCGTCGATTTGAAGTGCAACAGATTGCGAGAAATCTCCTGCAGCCAGTGCAGGGTGGCATATTTCGCATGGGACATGCCGATGGTCGCCTTGAGTCCCCCGTGCGGCATGAGGAAAAAGACGATGGTGAATCCTGCCAGGAGTAAGGCGTTATACAACAAGAAATACGGATGATAGAAAATGAGAATGGTCATGCCGGCCGCGCCGGCGACGATGACATTGATCAGATCGACAAGGAGCACCGCGAGCGCCCGCTGTATGAAGACCGTCTCCATGAAGTAATTGGCATAGCGGGGCTGGAACTCTGAAAGCTTGAGATGGGGCAGTTGTTGGGCCATGCCAAGGGCGATGCGAGTGAAGATTCGTCGCTCCAGCATCTCGACGGCGTAGAACTGCAAGGCGCGAAACATTCCGACAAGCATGAGGCCAGTCACCATGATGCCCGTGAGGGTCACAATGGTAATGGGCTGAATGGCAAAGGCGAAAGTATTGACGAGTTCTTGAACGGTGAGCGGGACGATGAGCGAAAAGAGTCCGATGGCGAGCGAATATGAAAAAATCATGGCGAGGATCCGCCGCTCCAAACGGAAGAGGATGCCCAGACACCCGAGCATCAGCTGAAACAAGTTTGGTTGGTGATCGGCCTGATTCTTCACAGATTCCGCTTTCTTCCTCAGCTCAGTTCCGGCTGTCGCCGTCCGGCCCGATCGTGGTCCCGATGAGTCGTCTTTGGGAACGGCTGCCCATGTTTTTCACGCTATCAAAGCCCCGAAATAAAAGCCACTTCCGCTCGCTCAGTCTTTGCCTTGGTAGGTGACGGGCGTCGCGCGCGGCGTCGCGTTCGCCCAGGCCCCGATGGCCCACTGGTAGAGGGCCAGGGATTTTTGATAGTCCGCCTTAGCCCGGATGACTTGGTTTTCCGAGTCAACTGAGTTGCGTTCCCGCAAGTTGACGAAGAGGACGCTGGTGGCGCCCATGCTGAATCGGAACCGTTCCCCTTCTTCGAGGGTCTTGGCCAGGCGGAGCGAGTCGGTGGCGGCGGCCACTCGTTCTTTGGCCCGCTCGATGGCGGAGAGGGCATTGTCCACGTCGACGAGGACTTGTTGCTCGCGGAATTGCTGCATGAAGACGAACCGATCCGCCTTGCCTTGCGCTTCCAGGACTTCGCCTCGGCTCTTGCGCTGGAGAATAGGGATTTTGAGCTCCAGCCCGAAGCGGTAGCCGAGTCCCAAGATGAATTTTTCCGGCGCGCGGGCCGGCGCAGCTTCTGCATCCAGGCTCGGGAGGAGGTTGTTTTTAGCTAGTTCCAGGTCGATATTGTTCAGTTTCGCCTCGATGCCGATTTCCTTGATCTCCGGGCGCTCGACCTTGGCTTGGAGTTTGTGGGCCTGGATGGTGTCGGGCGTCGGCACCAGCATCTGCGCCGGGAAATTTGGAACCCGTTCCAGCGGCGGGGTTACGGGGGCATTTTTGTCCCAGAGGAACATGGAGAGTTTTAGCTGTTCCTGCTCTACCAGCCGTTGCACGGCGATAGCCGTTTCGCGCCGACGCTGGACTTCCTGATTGGCTTCAACCACGTCGAGCGGCGCGACGGCTCCCGCTTTGGCGCGGTCTTCGACCTGCTTATGACGATCTTCAGCCACTCCCACGGCTCGGCGCTGCACGTCCGCCAGCTTGACCGCTGTGACCCAATCCCAAAACTGTGTGGCGGCCGCCAGGAACAGGTCTTGTCTCGTTTGGGCAATCTGCACCTCCGCGCGGGGATTGGCTAATTCCGATCGCTGGAGTTCGGCATTTTCCGGATTGACCATGAGGCCTCGGAGGAGGGGCAGGTAGCCACCAAGGAGGACCTGATTGTTGTTGCCGAACGAGAGGTCAGGAATTTTGGCATCGCCGATTGCTTGGCGCACGCCCGCGCTGTAGCGAAAGCCCCAGGGAGTGCGGGCCTCAATGAGGGTATCGTTGAACCCCACGGTTTGCGTGCCTTTGGCCTGGTTTAAACTCGAGATGAATCGTTCCACTTGCGTATCGTTGATGAGGGTCGGCTCAAAGGCGCCAAGCGCTTTGAGCATTTTCCCGCGGGCCATCGTTCTCTCCGTGCCGGCGCCCCTGAGGAGCGGGTGCGCGCGATCGATCCAGGCGTGAATCTCTTCCACGCTCAAGGGAATCGGGGGCAGCGGTTTTGACTTTGACGTTTCTCCCGCAGTAGTGGGGACGGGGCATAGCCAGATGGTTCCCAGGAGCAGGAGGGGCGGGATCCAGCGGCTCGCATTCATGGAGCGGATTCCTTGGCGCCGCATTTACTTTGTCCCTCGCGTGGCTTTTGGCAAGAGGGTGTCGATCAGACTCGGCGGGCGCTCTTGATAGTCCGGCGGAAAAAGGTTGAAGCGCCGCCAGAGCTCGTACCAGAGGGGGACCCGATTCAAGATGACCCATCCCATCGCTTTGGTTCCCTGGCGGACATGTTCCTGGGGGGGCCAGGGCCGATCGTCCGGATCCGGAATCACCCAAAAACGAAAGTGGCCCTGGCCGTCGTCGATTTGATCGATGACCTTGATCAATCCGCCATAGGTGCCGGCCATGATTTCTGGCCAGGCCGGGAGCGGAATGGCGGGGATCCCGTAGAACAGGACGCGGACCTTACGGCCCACGTTGAGGAGGGGCGCGTCGAGTCCGTCGGCCACCATCTCAATGGCCTTGTCGGTGCTCCTCGGAGAAAGCTTCAGGAGTTTGTCTCCGGGACGGACGGTTTCTCCGGTTCCGGCGTGACCCATTTTCACTACGGTGCCATCGATTGGGGCGAAAATGCGGCTGGCGAGCCGGCGTTGCTCCGCATTGGACATTCGCAAGGAGACATCGGCCAGTTGATCGGTGGCTTTGGCTGCGTCGACGATGGAGGCCTCACGGGCCGCTTCGGCATCGAGCAATCGCTGCAGAACGTCGGCGCTGATTTGGTCGCGGCCAAAGCTGAGAGACTTCATCGCTTGACCCGTGCCTTGGAGATTGGCTTGAGCCCCAGCTAGATCGGCTTTGGTGGCGATCGCCGATTGGATGGTCAACTCGAGTTCGCGTTGCGACACGAGGCCCTTCTCCGCCAGCTGTTTGTGCCGGTTCACATTTAACTCGGCAGTTAAGACCGCGATCTTTGCTGCTTCGACTTTCTGGTGGGCTTCCCGCACCTTGTTTTCCGCTTCGACCACCCGCGCCTGGGCAGAGGGGACTGCAGCCTTGACGAGGTTCTGCATCTCCGCGATCCGCTTATCCAATTGCTCGGCGCGCGCAAGCGAGGCTTTGCGAGATTGGTCCAGCGCCGTGCGCCGTTGGTCCAGAAAAAGCAGAAGCTCCGGGGACATGAAGTTGGGGTCGTAGTCATCCAATTCCAGAATGAGGTCGCCCTGTTTGACGCGCACCCCTTCAAAGATGTGCCACTTCTTGATTCGCCCAGTGATTTGCGCTTCGATATCTTGTGGGCGCTCGTAGGGGATATAGGCGGAAAGTTGTCCTGTGACGGTAATCGTCTGGGTCCAAGGCACGAAGGCAATGATGAGGAAGAACAGTCCCACCAGCTTAATGGCGAGCCGCGAGGAAAATTTGAGACGTTCAGGGATTTGGACCGCTTCCCAGGATTGAAGCTTTGCCGAGGTCGCCAGATCGTCGATCGCGATTTCGTCCAGACCCCTCTCCTGTTGGATGAGAGAGCGGACTTTATTGCGCAAATTCTGCGTGAGACCCGCCACCAATTTCTCCTTGTCAAAGCAGGGAAGCTTACTACAACGAACCTATCATAGTGGATGCGGCGTATCGGGTCAATTTTTCAGCGCATCTGGTTGTTTTGGGGAGGGCTGCGCTTGACCATCCGTCAGAGAATCGCTAAGGTGAGAACTTCGTTGAGATCTATGAGCCGCAAGGGAAAGGCCGCGTGAATATGTCTCGTCTCAGCAACGCCCCACGATCACCAGTCAGGCGTCGAAAGGCGGAGGGCGCGCAGCCCTTGGTCGGGGTGTTGGGCGGCAGCAAATCCGATTTCCCGATTTTAGAAAAGGCCGTGGCGATGCTGGCGGACCTCGGGATTACGAGCGAATTGCTGGTCGTCTCCGCGCATCGGACTCCGGACCGCTTGTTTACCTATGCAGAGCAGGCTTCCGGCCGGGGGATTGAAGTCATTATTGCCGGAGCCGGCGGGGCGGCCCATCTGCCGGGGATGCTGGCGGCCAAGACTCATCTGCCGGTCATCGGGGTTCCGATCCCGACGGAGAATCTTCGCGGACTGGATTCGCTTCTCTCCATCGTGCAGATGCCAAAAGGCATTCCCGTTGCGACTGTGGCGATCGGGGGGGCCGAGAATGCCGGTTTGTTGGCCGCGCAAATTCTGGCAGGCCGTTATCCGGCGATTGCCGTTCGTGTGAAATTATTTCGTCAGACGCAGACCGATAGCGTCCTCCAGTCTCTTGAAGCGAAGGGCTTGGTGACGGGCACGAAGGGGCCCGGCCGTCCGAGTCGCAGGCCGTGAAGCGAGCGGTCATTGAGCCGGGATCGGTCCTGGGCGTGCTGGGCGGCGGACAATTGGGCGCCATGTTCACCCTGGCGGCGCTTCGTCTCGGTTATCAGGTCGCTGCCTGGGATCCCCATCCGGAGGCGCCGGCCCACCGTGTCGCCACCCACAGCTTTCCCTTTCCATTCACCGATCAACAGACTCTTGCGCGGTTCGCCGACTTGGTCAGCGTCGTGACGTATGAATGGGAGAATATCCCGGCAGAGCTCTGTCGTTCATTGGAGCACCGAAAGCCGGTTCGTCCATCGACCGCGGTCTTGAGCGTGATTCAGGATCGTCTCGAACAAAAAAATTTTCTCTCTTCCCACGGATTTCCCGTTCCTTCCTTTGCGATCCTAACAGCGCCCGATCAATTGGCGCAGACCGTTCGGCGAGTCGGCTATCCGGCCCTCTGCAAGACCGCCACGGCGGGGTATGATGGCAAGGGCCAATGGCGCATTAGCCGGGAATCCGATGTCCGCGAGGTGGAACGAGCCCTATCCGAATCCGCTCGCCCCGGCCTGCGCTGGATCGTGGAGGCCTTTGTGCCGTTTGAGCGGGAGCTCTCGATCCTGGTGGTCCGTGGATCTGACGGGCAGAGTTGCACCTATCCCTTGGTAGAAAATGAACATGACGAAGGCATTCTGCGAGCCACCAAGGTGCCGGCCCAGGTTTCTTCAGGGCTCGCAGAGCGAGCGGCCCTGCTGGCTTGTCAGGTGGTGGATCGACTGGAAGGAGTCGGGGTCTTCTGTCTTGAACTGTTTCAGCTGCCTGGAGGAGAGTTGCTCATCAACGAGATTGCCCCGCGGCCCCATAACTCAGGCCATTACACGCTCGATGCCTGCAGCGTGTCTCAATTCGAGCAACAGGTTCGTGCGACGTGCGGGATGCCGCTCGGTGAAGTGCGGCTGCTGAGTCCTGCCGTGATGGTGAATCTGATTGGGGAAGATGCCGCGGCCTTTGTGAAGGGAGCCGGCAGCCGAACGCTCCTGGCTATTCCCGGTGCGGTGCTCCATCTCTATGGCAAGCCGGCGATCCGCCCTCGCCGTAAGATGGGCCATGTCACATTTCTCGGCGAGACGCTCGCGCTCGCCCTCGATCATGCGCAGCAATTTCGTGACAGATTAGCGCGGTGAGCGCTAGCGTTCCCACCGGTCTCTGTTGCTCGGCGCAAAGAATGGTACGTCCCGTCGTTTGAACAGACCGATCAGCGCCATCCCTGCCAGGAACCCTCCGATATGGGCGAAGAAGGCCACGCCCCCTCCCTTATTGCCGAGGCTCATGCCCCCGCTGAAGAGTTGCATCACGAACCACATGCCGAGAACGAACCCTGCAGCCACTTTCGTGATGCCCAAGCCTGGTATCAAGACCAGAACGCGAGCTCGCGGGAACAATAATAGATACGCCCCTAAGACACCAGAAATAGCGCCGCTGGCTCCGATCATGGGAACCGTCGATGCGGGATCGGTCAGGGCCTGGCTCAAGGCGGCGAGGACTCCGCACGTGAGATAGAAGAGGGCATATTTCGCGTGGCCCATGACGTCTTCGATATTGTTCCCGAAGACCCAGAGGTACAGCATATTGCCGATGAGGTGCATCCATCCGCCGTGGAGAAACATGCTGGTGAACAGGGTTGCATAGGGGGGAATAGTCACGACCGTGTCCGGGAGGTTGGTTTGCCCGAACAGGAGGGCCGCGATCGCCCCGTATTGAAAGGCAAAGCTGTTGTCCTGTCCGGCAGGGAGGCTCATCTGATAGAGAAAGACGAGGGCGCAGGCTACAATGGACGCGATCGTGACCACCGGCGCCAGGTCGGTTGGGTTATCGTCGTGCAGGGGTATCACGGTGTCATGACGGGGAGGGAGGGCTGCGACGGTCGGTGGCTTCCCTCGGCAGTGCCGGATTATCCGGCAAGGTGCCATCAAGGCCCAGCAGGACGGAGAACCCCGCCGCATGCGTATGGCCTCCGCCACCGAAGGACGCGGCGATGGCCCCCACGTCCGCTCCGTCCTTGCGCGAACGCATGCTGTAATAGCGGCGGCCATCGCGGTCGTGCCACATGACGCCGAACGGATGTTGCGCGGAGAGCCGCTCGCCGACCTGACTGGTCAAGACCGCGGTTTGGACCGAGGGCACGATAGCTCCCTGAAAATCGATCAAGGTTGCCTGCGCCGCCAGTTTGCTCACGAGTTCGTTTTCATACCGGAGGATGGCGCGTCCCTCCTGCTCCAAATCTTTTTGCTGGAAGTGGCTCCAGAGCTGGTAATCGAAGGGGTGGGAGGCCAGGGCCGCGCTGATTTCACGGCTGGAGGGGAGGGCCCAGGTCCAAAGGTCTTTGTCTTGGATATAGTTGAGGAGCCATGGCGCAGGCTGCTCATGCGCCCATTCCCAGGCCAGGACGGCTCCGGACTTCTTCATATCGAAGTAGGCATAGGGTAGGCCGGCCAGGGCCTTCTCCGCGGTGATGTGGTGATCGAGAACAAGCAGGGCTTTGGTTTGCGCGGCGAGAGCGTCCAGCGTTTCGCGGGCATAGCTGAAGTCCACGATGACGACTCGGTGATCTTCGAGTCCGGCAGGAGGCGGATTCCCATGTTTGACAGGAATGAATCGAGCCGTAGGGAACCGCTTCCAGATTGCCCAGGCTGCGCCGAATCCATCGGCGCATTCCGCGTGATAGAGGACGACGGTGGGGGGCTCAGCGAATGGGTGTTGCGCACGGGAACTAGTCATTGATGCGGAGCATACCATGTGCTTCATCGAGACTAAAGCGTCTTCCTCAGCGGGCTTAGAGTTTATTGAGGTGATCGATCAGTTGCCGCAACCGGCTTGCGCGCTGGCGGTTGGAGGCAAAGACCAAACGAGGCAAGTTTCTGAGACCCGGTTCGGTGAGTTCTTCCGGAAGGGCCGCGCGCAGCTCAGCGGTCCCCTCGGATAACAGATCGCCGAAGCTCTGATGAAGGCTCGCCCTCTGCTCGGGGGGAGCGGCCTGTTTTGAGTCGCATGGCCAATGTGTAGCCTTGGAGGGCTTGTTCTGGGCATCTGGCATGGGTGCCAATTCTCTTCCGATTCGCGTCCGGGACGTAGGCGTGCCTTGTCAAACCAGGGGCTTGGCGAATAGACTAGAATGATGCATACGCCAATACAAGAATAGATCGATGGGCAATCACGACGCTGTGCAACAGGATTTTCAATGCCGCCTCAGGTCGATTCCCCCGCAGGGGATGGGCCTGTCGGTTGATGTCTATTCCCCCGATCTGTTCCAACTGATAGCGCAGCTCAAGGGGCGAGGACTCAAGCCGAACTATCTAGAAGTGTTTAAAGCGACGACGACTGCCCTGACCGCGGTTCGGCAGGCGCTGCCAGATCTGGCGCTGGCCTATCACGGGGAGGGGCTCTGGATCACCCAGCCGGACGTGCAAGGATCGCCGTTTTTTCAACGGGATGTCGGCGAGATGGTCGCGCAGCTTAATTGTATACAGAGTCTCTGGCTGAATCATGAATGTGCGATGAAACAGCTGGCCGGCTATTCGTTTGGCACCTATGTGCCACCGTTGTATACGATGCTGAGCGCTGAAGTGGTGGCAGCCAATATCGCGACGGTGCAGCAGGCGATGGATCGGCAGGGTGCCCGCGCGGACGGGACCGCGCCGCTGTTTATTTTGGAGCTGCCGCCGCTTACCTATTTTTCAGCTGGCAGGATCACGATTCCTTATTTTTTCAGGCTGGTAACAGATCTTGTGCCCTGCGGTCTTGTCTTGGACATCGGGCACCTCTGGACGGTCTATCGCTATACAGCGGCCAGCCGACGGATGTCCCTTGAGCAATTTGTCAGGGAATTTCTTGACGAGTTTCCTTTAGAGCGGGTGGTCGAAATTCATGTGGCCGGCCTGGCCTGTCATGAGTCGGCCGGTGAGGCGGAGTTGGGAACAGAGCCTCCTGCCTGGCTGGATGGCCATGCAGCGCCGATTCCCTCGGTCCTCTTCACGATGCTCGAACAGGTCCTGGCCCATCAAAATCTCGTAAGCTTGAGAGCTGTAGCGCTGGAAGTGGACACCAAGCCGATTGAGACGATTGTAGAAGAATATGCAGAGGCGGTCCGGCGTTTCGACTTTGCCGTTCAGCGGACGATGGCGAAAGGGATGGGCGCTGAACGGATGGATCGGCTGTTGCCGTCTGGCCCAACCCAAGCTGTGGTCAGCCAATCCGCTCGGCAACAGCTGCGCGACGACTATGGCCTCTATGCGAAAATTATTTCCGGGCAAGTGCCTGCGACAGGACCGGACTGGCAGGAAGCGGCGGAAGATCAAACAGGACTCACGTCCTACCGCACGTCCTATCTGCCCTACGAGATCCTCCATTGGGGCGGTGATCTGAGCGAAATGTTTCCGCAGACTTGCCGGGTGTTAGGGGCGCGAGGCGTCGATCTGGGGGAGTTCGTGGCTTTTTGGTTTCGCGCGCCCCGTCCCCTCACCGAGTCCTACGATTTTTTCCTGCTCAAGGTCGAACGATTCATCGAATTTGTGGCGGAGGTTGCACCAGAGGCACTGGCCTGCGTCGAAGAGGAAAGTGCTGTGCTGAGGCAGGCCTATGCAGAGACGAATGAAGTGGTGGGGCCTGTGCTGGAGAGGGGAAGCGCTTGATGAGCTTCTGGCAATCATTGACCGGGCCGATCATCGGCATGGCGCCGATGGATGGGGTCACCGATGCGACCTTTCGCCATACTGTGGCGTTGCAGGGGAAGCCGGATGTCTCGTTCACGGAGTTCACGCATGTGCATGACGTCTGCCGGGGACCGGAGTTCCTACTGGATTCCCTTGTCTATCATGAAGTGGAACGGCCGATCGTCGCGCAGCTCTACGGGAAGGATCCGGACCTCTTCTATCAGGCCGCCCATGCCGTCTGTGAGTTGGGATTCGACGGGCTGGACGTCAACATGGGCTGTCCTTCGCGCAGCGTGGCGTTATCGGGATCTGGCGCAGGGCTGATCCGAACGCCGGACCTGGCCCATGCGATTATGCAGGCTACTCGACAGGGGATTGCCGATTGGGCGGCAGGCCAGACGCTTGAGCGCGCGGGGCTTAAGCTAGGTAGAGTCGAGGCTATTCAGCGGATGAACCAGCAGCGGCAGGCGGCTCGCCCTCTCGTTCGCAGCATAATTCCCCTGTCCGTTAAGACCCGCCTCGGCTACGACGTGGCGATCGTCGATCGTTGGATCGAGCATCTCCTCATGGAACAGCCCGCCGTGATTTCTCTGCATGGCCGCACTTTGCAACAAATGTATCGAGGGGAGGCGGATTGGAGCGCTATTGCCAGGGCGAGGGAGATTGCCCGGGGCAGCGGAACCCTCTTGTTCGGCAATGGCGATGTGCATAGCCTTCAAGATGTTGTGCGGCGCGTGCGCGAGACAGGTGTCGATGGTGTGTTGGTTGGCCGTGCCACTCTTGGGGCTCCTTGGTTCTTTCAGCAGAAAGAGGAAGCGCGAACCCTGCTCCAGCAGCAGCTCCCTGGCGAGGGGCCTGAGCCGGCCACGCCGTCACTCGACGCCCGCTTCGAGCTGCTGCTCGATCATGCTAGACGATTCGAGGCTGCCTGTGGAACCGAGCAGTTTAGACGGATGCGTAAACATCTGGGGTGGTACTGCAAGGGATTCCCTCATGCAGCCTCGCTCCGGGCCAGCATGGTTCGAGTCTCATCTGCTTCTGATGTGGAGGAGGTGCTGGCGAACTTTCGCAAGACCTGTGCGACGCTTCCTGAGGTTCCTGACCAGCTGCCGTTCGAGCTTTTTGCCTCGACGCAACCTTCTCCGGCTCTATAGATGCCATTGATTCTGGCCTCCACCTCTCCGCGTCGCCACGAGTTACTCGCCTTGCTTGGCATTCCGTTCGATGTGCAGAGTCCCTCGTTCGAGGAGCGGTTGGAGCCTGACCGGACCGCAAGTGAGCAGGTGCAGGATTTCGCGCAGGGCAAGGCTAGATCCGTGGCGCAACAGAGACCTGAGGCCGTCGTGCTGGGGAGCGATACGGTGATCGAACTGAATCATGAGGTGCTGGGGAAACCGGCTGATCTGGCAGAGGCTCGTTCGATGCTCCGGTGCCTGGCTGGCCGTGACCATCGAGTCCTCACGTCGGTCGCGCTCGTCTGTTTAGCCCGCGCCATCGACCAGGTCGCCTTGTCTGTAGCTGTCGTGAGGATGAAGCCCTACGATGAGCGAGCGCACGAGGACTACCTCGCGACAAGAGAAAGTCTCGGCAAGGCCGGGGCCTATTCGATCCAGGGAGTAGGCGGTGACTTGATCGAGTCCATCG